>ERZ838118.2509-NODE-2509-length-19434-cov-3.759637_pt1 | contig 19434 bp, 20 predicted proteins | sample MGYA00519863_ERZ838118 | MGnify/ENA primary metagenome ERZ838118 (study PRJEB31850, sample SAMEA3708827) | human gut metagenome | biome: human gut; feature: human-associated habitat; material: faeces | place: China | collected 2014 ...
GGCGGTTTCTATTTTTTCCGGTAATAGATTTGCGGGTAATAAATTTATTACCTATATTTGCATAACGAAAAAAATGAAAAAATGCCTACTATCTTTATCCTGTTCGGATTCCGGTTCCTCTTTTACGCTAATGACCACGAGCCGATACATGTCCATGTCGTAAAAGGCAATATCAGAGCAAAATTCCTGCTCAATCCAGTAGAGATGGTCGAAAACCACGGACTAAAACCGTCCGAAATAAAGATGGCAGAATCGGTAATCGAAGAAAACAAAGAGGTGATTGCCGAACACTGGAACAAATTTTTCAACAAAAGCAGGTAGCAGCTATGGTGCAAATCGAAAAAATATGGCTTACCGATACTGCGGTATGGATACGAACTGCCGACGGGCGGGAATCTCACGAGAATTTCGACGAGTATCCCCGGCTGAAATATGCAACACCCGCACAACGGGAAAATTATGAAACCGACGCTTTCGGCATCCACTGGCCGGAGATCGACGAGGATTTGAGCTTCGACGGATTTTTCCGGGCGCGAAACGAGCCTGCCTTATATAGGCTGTTCATGGCGCATCCCGAGTTGAATGCGTCGGCTGTAGCGCGTCGGTTGGGGATCGCTCAAAGTCTCCTTGCACAATATATCAGCGGATCAAAAAAGCCATCCCCGGAAAGAGAAAGGATGATTCTGACCGAAATTCATAAAATCGGAGAAGAACTCGCAACTGCCTCCCTGTAACGGTCAAAACATCATGTGGTACTATTCCGCCCCGATTTTTTCGGGGCGTTTTTTTGCATCTTCACAAAAGTTCTCTACATTTGTGATGTCTAACATTTTTCTCACAAAGGCGGATGATGTCCGTCGAACGTGCGGGCATTTTTTATGCTTGTACAGTTATAGTGGTTTCGTACCCCCGTGCCGGATGGTTAATGCCCCGGCAAGCCTTTGTGAGGTGTTAGACAGCGGGAAAGGCGAACCACTTTTTGTTTAACGGTTTAATGTCTAAACCTCACTATGAAAAACAACCAAAACCCGATGGGGCATGTCCCTATCAATCCCGCGCTAATTCAGGCGCACAGTTGCGTGTACCGCGCAATGGCAGATGTGAATCTCGCCCTCAAAATCCTCTCAAAGTACGCCGAACGAGGTTCCGATCCCGGAACATACGCTCCCGGACGACACTCCCGTATCGAGGGTGAGTTACGGGCTATGCTGTTCGACATCCAGCACATGATCGGACGGGCTGCGCTCCGTGCCGCCGAAAAACAGTTCTGCAATAAAGGAAACAAGGCGCACCATGAATAAGACCCTCACCGGAGAACCGGCCGCCCGGCTGACGGCCAACTCCCAGCTCTTGCAAGCCTACCGGTGCGTGCGCGAAGCCGCCCAACACCTCGACAACTACATCAGCGGCGAAGCTCCGAGTCCCGAATCGGGCAAGACCGTTTGGCGTATATTTCACGAACTGGACGGTGTGCTTCCGGCTTTCTGGTCAAACCTCGCCGAACTGATCGTCGCGGATATCAACTGCAAACTAACCGGGGAGAACGAACGATGAATAGCCGATCCGATACCGTATCGATGTCACGAGGCGAGTTCGACCACATCGGCCGATTACTCGCGACCATCAAGTCGCAAAGCGAAATGATTGCCCGACTGACCGCAGAACGGGCCGAACTGCAGAGAAGAAAGATGCAGGCCGACCGACGGCGGCAGGAAGTCTTCCGCCTCCCGACCGGGAAATAGCCGATTTTCCCTGTCCTTTGTAGCCGCCTTCGGGCGGCTACTTTTGTTGCAAACTGCAACAAATGACTGTCAAAGGAGAGTACATACGGCGCACTTTGTTCGATGAATCGAGCCGCTGGCTGAAGAGCCAGAATACAGTGCTGGCAACGAAGCTCCACTCCCGCACCGGCCGACTGGTCAATGAGCGTTCGATGTCTGTTTCCGAACAGGGCGAGATGTCGGCGACAATGACCTACCAGCACACGATCGAAGAACGGTTCCTCGACATGCGGGTTCTGCGCTATGGTTCCAAGCTCGTCCGGCGTGCCCGCAAGATTCACACCCGTTTCGCTTACGGACACTACGAGTCGATTGCTTCCCGGTTGATGTACGGCCTGACCGACGATGTTGTTGCAGAAATCAAGCAACAACTGACGGATTAGGAATATGGGAAAAGCAATTCGGGATGAAGATTTAAGACTCAACATCATTGTAAATGGTGACGAATCCCAAAAACGGATCGGAGATTTAAGCCGACAAACAAGAGATCTCGCGAACGCAAATTTCGAGCTTCGGCAGGAACAGCGTCGACTTAAAGCCGAAGGGAAAGAGAATACCGAATTATATCGGCAAAATGCAGCTGAAATCAAGAAAAATGCTGCGATCATCAAGTCCAACAAAGAGCAAATGCAGCAGCTTCGCTCCGAGATGAAGCTGGACACTCTGACCATCTCTGATCTGACACAAGAACAAAGGCGTCTACGCGCTGTTTTCAACAATGCGATTCCGGGCACAACGGAATGGGAAAAATATCGGGCTGAATTAAAGCAGGTCGATGCCCGCATCAAGACGCTCAAAGGATCAGCACGCGACACGGGGAACGTCGTGCAACGGATGGCCGGCGGGTTCAGCAAGTTCTTCGGCGCGATCACGGCCGGATTCGCCTCAATGTCGTTTGCAGTCATGGGCACCAAGAAAGCCCGTGCCGCCTTTCTGGAGTATGACGAAGCTCTGACCGATGCCCAGAAGACCACTTCAACAACAAAAACGGAGATCCGCGAAGTATCGGAAGAACTGAAGAAGATAGACACCCGCACCACCCACAACTCACTGCTTGACATTGTGCGAGTCGCAGGTAAACTCGGTATCGAAGGCAAGCAAAACCTGATCGAATTCGCCCGTGCCGGAGATAAAATCGGGGTCGCCCTCGGCCGAGACCTCGGCGGCAATGCCGAAGCCGCCATCCAGCAGATCGGAAAACTCGTCGATATTTTCCACCTCCGAGAACAATACGGCATCGAGCAGAGTATGCTCAAGGTCGGCTCGGCAATCAACGAAATCGGCATGGCCTCCACGGCGGCCGAGGGTTTTGTCGTTGACTTCGCAAAAAGGGCGGCCGGTACGGCGCCGAACGTAAATATCTCGATTCAGTCCGTCCTCGGCCTCGCCGGCACCCTTGACAAATTGGGGCAGCAGGCCGAAACGGCAGGCACCTCCTACGGGCAGGTGATTACCGCCATGTACAAGCGGACAGAGGTCTTTGCCAAAATTGCCAAGATGAGCCTCGGCGAATTTCAGAAGCTCATGGGCGAAGATATGAACGAGGCATTTATCCGCGTTTTGGAGGGTATGGGCAAGTCTGGACAAGGCATGCAGTCGATCGTAAACGCCCTGAACTCGATGAAACTCGACGGGCAACGTAGCGTGCAGGTCTTGGGCGTTCTGGCGGCCAATACCGACGAGCTGCGTCGGCAGCAGGAAATCGCCAATCATGCATTCGAAACCGGCACATCTGTCATCGAAGAGTTCAACACCAAAAACGAAAGTGCCACGGCCCAATACGAAAAGCAAAAGAAAGCGCTCCATGAACAGGCCGTAATCCTCGGCGAAACACTGAATCCGGCATTCACCTCGACAACCTCGATCACCGTAACCTTTCTGAAGGCGCTGACGGGTCTTGTGAAATTCTTATACCAGACAAAAGGAGCGATTATCCCAATCGTTGCGGCCGTCGCAGCCTACAAAACCATAATGTTTGCTGCACACAAGGCGATGGTGATTTACCGAGCAGCTCATATTGCGTATATCGCCATTACGAAGCAGGCAACGCTGGTAACACAGGTATTCAACAGCGTCGTCAAGGCCGGGCCGTGGGGTTGGATTGCGACAGCAATTTCAGTCGCCATCGGTGCGGTAACTCTGTTCAGCGACAAGATTTTCAAAACCCACGAGCAGGTCAGGAACATGGCCGCCGAAGCCGCGGTCGAAATCGACAACGAGAAACGGAAGCTCAACGAATTGCAGGACGCAGCGACCCGCGCAGCCTCCGGGAGCCGCGAACGGGCCGAAGCGATCATGATCATCAACGAGAGGTACGGCAAGTACCTTCCGAAGCTGCTCACCGAGAAAAGTACCAACGAGGATATCGCCATCGCGCTTCAGTCGGTAAACACCGAATTGGAAAAGAACATCAAGCTCAAATTCCGGCAGCAGGAAGCGGAACGCATCGCCGGAGATGAGATGACAGCCATGAAAAAGGCGATCGCCGAAATCACGACCAAGTATAAAAAATGGGGCGACGAATCGTCACTCACGGCCGATAAGCAGAGGTTGATCGCCGCCGCAGTTGTCGATTTCACGGGTAAGATAAAAGCGGCCGGAGACGATTCTGCAAAACAACGTCAGGCAGTTTACGACCTTAACAAGGAACTGCAGAATCTGGGAATGAACTTCACCGGTTCGAGGTGGAATCCTCACGGCCGGTATACTGCAATACGAAAAATCACCACAGAATTAAGCAATACCGTGAGCGAAGGGCAGCAGGCCCTCTCGATGCTGGACACCATTTACGGCAAGGTCGAAACACCTCTCAAGACAGAGGATTCCACGACCACGAACACAACGCCCACCGACCCGGACGATCCGGGCAAGTGGTCGCTCGAAAAAGACAAAGAGTTCCTGACTGCGAAGCTGAGGCTCAAGGAGAAATATCAGAACGGAGAAATCGTATCCGCGTCCCAATTCAACGAGGAGCTGCTGAAACTGGAAATCGCAGCGCTGGAGAAGCGCCTTGCGAAAAATGTCGATGACGGTGAAGCGCGGCTCAAAATCCAGAACCAACTCGCCGACAAACGACTTGAACAGAAGAAGGCGGCCGCAGCCAAAGAAGAGGAGATAAACAAACTTCTCCAGCAGTTGGAAACCGACAGGATCAAGCAGGAGAACGCCGACTACGAACAGAAGAAAAAGAAGTACGCAGGCAACGCCGCGGCACTGGAGGCTCTGGAGAAAGCACACCAGCGCAACATCACCAAAATTCGGCTCGACGAGATCGACGATCGGCTGAAACGAGAAACGGATCAGTATGAGCTGGAAAAAAAGCTCATGAAGACACGCCATCGGCAGGAATTATTCGAGTTTCAGGGAACGGCGGCAGAAAAAAAGCGCCTACGCCTACAACAGCAGGATGAAGAAACTCGACTTGACAAAGAACACTTCACGCAACTTGCGACACAATTAAAGTCGCTTTTGGATTCCGGCATTTTCGACGGAACTCAGATCGATTTATCATTATTGTCCGCCGGTGAAAAAACAAAATTACTCTCTCAACTTGCGGACGCCCAAGAAATAATTGGGAGCATGAGAGAGGAAGTTGCTGATCTGAAGTATTCCTTTGAGGGACAAGGTACCGATCTGCTCGGCATGTCGGAAAGCGACTGGAAATTATTTCTGGAAAATCTGAGTAATGGAAAATTCGGATTTGAGGAGATGATGATGACAATTAAAGCATGCATGGGAGCCTATGCCATGTATGATAAATTCCTGACGAATTCCGAGAATGCCCAACTCAAGAAAGATAAAAAGAATAACGACAAAAAGAAGAAGAACCTTCAGACCCGCCTGAATGCAGGTCGGATATCGCAGGAACAATATAATGCAGCCGTAGCGCGCGCAGATGAAGAATATGATGCGAAAGCCGAGGAACTCCAAATCAAGCAGGCAAAACGACAAAAGGCGATGAGCATTTCCGAGGCAATCATCAATACGGCACTCGGTGCGACAAAGGCTTTGGAATGGGGTTGGCCTCTTGGCCCTATTTTCGCGGCTCTCCTAATCGCACAAGGTATGGCATCGGTCGGATTAATTGCCTCGACCCCTATTTCAACCGGAGCCGAAGAGGGCGGTCAGGTCATCGAGCGGATGCAGGACGGCAAAAAATTCAACGCCCGTTATTCTCCGGATAAACGAGGCTTCATCTCATCGCCGACGGTGCTGGTATCGGAAAACGGGAAGGAGTATGTCGTTCCAGCGGTCGCAATGGATAACCCCTCGTTGATTCCCGTACTGAACACGATCGAAGCGGCCCGCCGACAGGGGACACTCGGCAGCTTCGATTTCAATGCCGTATACCGGCAAAATACACCGGTACCCGGATTCGTATCCGGTGGCCCAACAGGAGCTATCCCGTCATTCGACACAACAGACACGGGGCTTTCCTCTTTGGACGCAGGCACGGCCGGCAAATTCATCGCGGCCGTCGATCGCCTATGCGACATGCTGAAGAATCCGATCCTTGCCTATGTGACAATGCTGGGCGAAAACGGGATTGTTGCGAAAATGAAAGAGTACAACCGCACGCGAGAACGTGGGCAAATAGGAGGCAAAAAACGATGATACAATTCCGATCCGAGGGCATAATCCTCGATGTACAGCCTGATCAGGATGTGACATTTACGCTGGACAATCCGATCTTTGAAGATGACAGGGTACCAGTGGCCGTTTCCACGAATGTCGAATTTAAGCTGTCGCCGAAAAACTGCAAATTTTTCGGATTCACACCCGGCATCCGGCGGCGGCCGTCACGCAAGACTGCCGCCTGCGAGGCGTTATTCAATAGCATAGTCGCATTTCAGGGTGAACTGAAATATGACGATTACTCCGATAAGTCCTTGCAATACTCATTCGTCGGGGCTGAATTCGACCATATCGTCACAGGGAAACTCACCGACATTCCCTTCTCCGGTTTTGAGGACATCAGGTTCTCAACGATGGTCGAGAATGCTCGCAAAGGGCTGTATGATGAGTTCGGGTTACCCCAGATTATGCGCAAGGCAATGAGTGCCTCGATCGAGTATGTGACGTCGGGGCCGACGAAAGCAGAATGCTCAACGGTCGATAAATATGCGAACTGGCTTTACACCACCCGCCCTTATGTTGTCCCGGCGATCAAGGTACGCTATATCCTCGATAAAATCCTTCCGGAGTTAGAGCTGGGGGAACCGGAACTCGAAAAACTCCTCAATATGTTAGCGATCCTCGGACTTTACAAAAGTTCCGAATACGACAACCGATACGGGGTAAAAGATACATCGCCCGGTGCCCGGCCGGGGTTATATCCTACCCAATGTACGCTCGATCTTGCCGACTCGATGCCGGACATGGACTTGAGCGATTTTCTTATCAGTCTACTCAAAATACCTTGCTGCACGTTGTTTTTTTCCGGGAAAAAGTATTTCCTGATGAGTAACAAGTCGATTCTCGCAAGCAATAAATTTGTAGACTGGACGGCCAAAGTCAGCGACAATTATTCGCTCCCCGCCTATGAAAAGAAAGGCTATACCCTCGCATTCCGTAACGAGGATGACAACTACACCAAGTCCTACGAAGAGGATTTGGGCCAAGAGCCGACCGATGAGATTATCGAAAGCTATTCCCTGCAGGACATCATCGACAAATACAGGGTGTCTCCCGACTATAAAAATATCAGACTGGCCCAAACCGGGGATATCTATTCCGGCAAGAAAGTCGACGCACTGCTCTATTATTCAGGACGCGGTGCCGCATGGAACAAATACACTACCCCAATAGCCACTCTGGATATCGTACATCAAGCCGGGTTTACGAAAATGGAACCGGCTGCCGACTCGGAAGATCAGAACTACGACTGTTCGATCGACTTCACATGTCCGAAATGCGTTCCTTTGGCCGTATACCCGTCAAAGCGAACACATGCAGACGGATCGATCGAAGAAGCAGTTGGACTGAACGCCATAACTCCTATTGTAGATTTTCCCACCGCAGGCGGCAATCGCCCGTCAGAAGTGTATATCGGCTTGCTGATCAAAAATAATTTTTCGGATAAAGGATATTATTTCGAAGGTGGCATTCCCGACCTTTCTGCTGGCAGCGAAGACCGAAGCGAGTACTCCCTTGCGATTGGAGGGGAAAATGGTTTGTACAACAGATTCCATAAACCCTACGCGGAGTGGCTGGCGCGGGACAAAGAAATGCTTAAAGTCGATCTCAACCTGACCGCATCAGATATTGCAAACCTACGCCTCTGGGTCAAAGTATTGGTCTTCAACGTGCGTTATTTGATAAAAACCCTTGAAATAACCGGTAATACCACTCACGACATCCTTCACTCGAATGCGGAGTTGGTCGAAGTGTAATGTCCTTTCAGTCCGCGCGTCATGTAGATATTTTTGTCCGAGAATAGAAGCCGAGCCAATGGTAGATACGTTCGAAATAATCGAGAAGCCCGAAGTTTGTCAGTTTTCTGAGAATTTGGGGAAAATGATCATCAGGAACAAAAATTCAAGCCTGACTTGTGTTTACATGACAGTAAGACTTGATGATGCAACCATATGCGACAAACTGACACTTTATTACGATGCAGAGAGTTTGATAACGATCAACCTGCGGGACATCGTCCATACCCTGCTGGAATGTGAATTTCCACGACAAACCGGCGTTACCAACTTTACATATTTGTATATAACGTTGACCGACACGGCGACAACCAAAACATATCGTTTTCAGGTCATTGCCGGCGGGGTTGCAGCTCATCGCAAAGTAGGGCTGGATTGGTGGGCCAGAAACTTTCTGACTTGGCAAGGGCAAATCGTCACCATGCCGGCATGGCAACCGCAATGGTTATCGGTGGTAAAACTCAATCGAGATCCGCAATTTCTGCGAATCAAGTCGCGCCTATATACAGCCGAAGGAATCGAGCGCACACAGGACATTTTCACAGCATCCGAAGAAGGCATCGTCCGGATCAACGTTTCGTTCGAGCTACTCTGGCGTAATATCTGCGTTTCGGAAGAACTGACGCCGATTGCATACGACATCTACGGATTGGGAGCGAACTCCATCTCTGAACCCGATACGGCAGGTGCAAAGAACTACCCTTTCGCCCAGCGATATATTTTGCGGTCGGGCAACTTTCGAGACCGCTGTTTCTTATTCCAAAACTCGCTCGGCGGATTCGACACGATAATCGCATCCGGACTTTCGACATTACTTCCAGAAGGCGAAGTCGACACGTTCATCAATCAAGGCCGCGAAGCGGAATTAAGCAACGATTACACATCAATCTGGCAGCAAAACACAGGTTACATCAGTTCGAGCAGCATAGCCCGGCAATGGCAGGAGTTTCTGCACTCCAGCAATCGCTACCTATACGCAGACGGGGAGTGGAAACAAATAATCGTCACGGAGTACGAAGTCAAACACAAAGAGGCCGCCCTAAACAGCTACACCTTCAAATACCATTTATCGGAAAAAGACGAAGGAAATTATTATGACCGGGCAGAACTTCCGGAACCTGAACTCCCGACCGATTTCTGGCAAATTCCATCGATACGGCGGGAATAAAGTTGTCCTTTCCGCAGCGACAGCAATCAAATATTTTTGCATAAAACAAGAACCATGACATCGTATAGACGCTGGAACATACTTACCGACCTTGCTTACATAGAAACATTCTATGAACGGCAAGGTGATGGTACCCTTGTAAAAGCGGCAATTCCGGACGCGGGAATCGATTTCACCATCGACTATTTTACAGACGGTACAACTCACTTCAAAGCGTCCCGCATTGACGGAGTTTACAAAGACTGCCGTCAGGTTGATGAATACTCGCTCGAAGTATTCATCCCGTTATCGCGCAGGCGCATGTGCAAAGGAGAACTTCGGCGGGAACTCACTTTGACAATCCCGGATGACAATTTTTTAAATCAAATAAAAAGCATATGCTTCCCCGCCAAAACAGGGCTATTCCTTTGGTTTGGCCCATCAGACAATTTTAAGCAGACAGCCTACGGAGAGGCGATAATTGCCACGATAATCAATGCCTCATACGACATTATCGACCTTACGAGTTCTGCATATCCGGCCACCTGTCTCAAGATTATGGAAAAGTTCGAAAAAGGTATTACGGCGAATATCTACATAAAAGAAAGGGCGGAACTCCCCCAACAATCCATTATTCAGGTTCAAAAAGTAGACGGAGGCTATCAGTTATTTACAGGAATATTCGAGACATCGGAGGAAGACGGAACAATCAAAATTTACCAAATCTACTATCTGGTAAATAGAACCGACGGCATCGTAACAAGGAAACGATACGATAGATTCCCCGCAGTGGCATCCGCGGGCGACTACATCAAAAAAACCGACCGCCTGATCCTCGGCGGATACAGCCCGGCCGACCTGAAGAGCAACAGTTAAATACACAATATCATGGCAGACAAACAAACGTTAGCGGCTGTACAGGAAATCCTGCTCAAGTCACGCATCAAATTCACAACAGGTACCGAGGCTGAATGGACTGCGGCCAACCCTGTCCTGCTCGACGGCGAGTACGGACTTATCCGGGGCAGTTCGCCACTGAAATACAAGGTCGGCGACGGCACGAAGACATGGTCGGCGCTCGGCTGGGGCAATGTCACCTCTCTTGCCCAGCTCACGGCCGACGCAACGCATCGGCTCGTGACCGATACCGAAAAAACCAAGTGGAACGACAAGGCAGAAGTGTTTACTTTCAACTACAATGCTTATCTGCATCCACCGACCGAAGGACTCAACCCGCAGGGACAAGTCGCAAAAAACATCGTCGCGGCGATCAATGCGAATAAAAAATGCGTTGTGGTCGCACAAAATGTCACCGTGCAGGAGATCGAAGATTCTATAAGCGGTTTCGTTTCCATCACCAAGGTTTCCGCTTCGGCCGTCACCGGATTGATCGATACTATCCGCATGGCCTCGGACGACAGCGGTCGCACGGTATTCCTCGCTACTGCTTCCATCACGTTCAAGTCCGACGGCACCGTAACCGTGGCGGCCGTACCTTACACCGGGCGTATCGTCATGGAAGAATACCTGCCCGAATACAGCACGGAGAAAGCTCCGACGGTTAGCGGGTTCGCCGCGACCTACTACCTCACGCGGAACGGCAGCCGTATCGGCGTGCCGATCAACATCCCGCTCGATCAGGTGCTGCGCGGCTCGTCAATCAAGACCGTGACGACGGCCAATTCGCCTTACTCCGGGGCCAAGCCCGGCGACAAGTACATCGAGTTCCTCTTCCAGAACAACAACACCCCGCAGTACCTGCCCGTGCAGGCTCTAGTCGATGTTTACACGGGCGACGGCCCGTATATCCAAGTGACGGAGTCGAACGTAATCAAGCTCAACTACTCCGTGCTGTCGTTGAAACTGGCGGCCGACTTGAAGAAGTCATACGACAACCTTTACGACCCGAAGGGTGCCGGAGAGGCGGCGGCAAAAGCGGCCATCGCCGAGTTCAAGGCGAGTACGTTCGTCATTCAGTGTACCATCCCCGGAATGAACTGACGCTATGGCAGCTACTGAAAAGATAACCGGGCGGGTTCAATTCCCGATGTTTACGGCGGCCGCGTTGGCCGCCGCAAATCCGGTGCTTCTCAAAGGCGAAGTCGTGTACGAGTCCGACACACGCAGGCGGAAAATCGGCGACGGTGTTACCGCATGGAACTCTCTCCCCTACGAGTCGGATGGTGAAATGGCAGGCAGTATTCACGCTTCACAGATCACTACGGACGAAACGCACCGTTTCGTGACCGACAGCGAGAAAAAGACGTGGGGCGATAAGGCCGCCAAAGACCTGTCGAACGTAACGCTGACAAAAGCGTTCTCATCCAACGGTTACTACAAAGCACCCGATGGGCTGATGTTTCAATGGGGAATATCCCCCGGCGGGGCGTATCAGTACTATTTCAGTCCTGCATTCATCGCAAAGCCGTTCGGATGTTTTCTGACGGCGCATTTCGGCAACGGCAACGTCATCACAGCCGCGTCGTATGTGGCGCTGACCGCCCAATATTTACGCTACCAATCGCGGTGGGCGAACCTCACCGACAAGGACGGAGGTCTCGTATCCTCTACCGAAACCGTCCATTGGCTGGTGATCGGACGCTGGAAATAAAATACAGAAAGATATGAAATACTGGAAACAAGGATTTTATGACGAACCCGTCGATGGCGGTGTAGAGATCACCGACGAGAGGTGGTTGGAACTGATCGACGGGCAGGCAGCAGGTATGCTGATTACCGAGGATGAGCAGGGCAGCCCTGTTTTGACGGAATATGTCAATAGCGTCCCGGTGCCGACCTGCGAACAGCGAGTGCAGCAGAGCATCCGAGAGCGGTATTCGGTCGCCGACGAGCTGGCGATACTCCGCCAGCGGGACACCAAGCCGGACGAGTTCGCGGCATATTTCGAATACGCCGAGCAATGCAAGGCGCAGGCAAAAACACAGACGCAGTTATGAAAGGCAGAATACAGCATCCAATGTACACGGCGGTCGCGCTGACCGCGGAGAATCCCGTACTACTCGCCGGAGAGGTTGTCTATGAATCCGACACAGGCCGTCACAAGCTCGGAGACGGCGTGAAGGGTTGGAATGCTCTCCCGTATGCTGGGGGGGGGAATTTTGAGGGCAATATCCCGGCCGCACAGGTAACACAAGACGCTACGCATCGGTTCGCCACCGACGTCGAGAAAAAGACGTGGAACGATAAGGCTGCGAAAGATTTGTCGAACGTTTCGCTGGGAAAGCTGTTTTCCAACAATGGTTACTACAAAGCTCCGGACGGGCTACTGCTACAATGGGGCTATAACACCGGGAGCGACTCAACGGGAACCACAACCATTTATTTCCCGACGACCTTTTATGCTGTACCGTACAGTGTCGTTACCACGGTAGCCTTCGGTGCAAAAACAGGCGTTGCATCGGCTTCGGTGAACAGCAAAACCGCATCGTATTTTATTGCCCGAAAAAGTTATGCGCAGAATGCAGGAGCAAATCCTGCGGGAGAACCCCTGTATTGGATTGCCATAGGCCGCTGGAAATAAAGACAACAGATTCATTGATTGTGTAAATACTTAAACCGCACTCGTCATTTTTTTGAAATTTCTGAACTATGATAGACCATATTTTCGCGGCGATACGTCCGCAGCTCATCATCCTCACGATCGTTTACCTGCTCGTGCTGTTCGTGATCTTCCTCGACCTGTGGGCAGGTATCCGCAAAGCCCGCAAACGCGGGGAACTGCGCTCATCGCTCGGCTACCGCAAGACCGTCGAGAAGATCGCCAAGTATTTCAATCTGATTTTCGTGGTGACGGCAATTGACGCCGTGCAAATGCTCACCGTGTGGCAGGTCAACGAGCAGACCGGAAGCCGCCTGCCGCTGATTCCGATTCTGACGGTATTGGGGGCCATGTTCATCGGCTTCATCGAGCTGAAGAGCGTATATGAGAAGTCCGAGGATAAGGAAAAGGCCAAGATCGCGGATGCGGCGGCAGTTCTCGGATCGGCGTTGAAGAACCGGGAGACGCAGGGCATCGTGGCCGCGGTGCTGGAGTACATGGAGAGAGCAGGTCGGCAGTCCGGCAGCCCCCGCGGCCCGGCCAGAAGCGAGCAAGCCCCCGGCCCCGAATTCATGCCGACCCCGGATATTTACGACGAAACGGAAGAACAACTATGACACCGAAAGAATTTAAGAAAACCTACTGGCCGGACATCGCGGCCTCCTGCGAGGAAACCGGGCTGAACCCGCTCTTCGTGGCCGCGCAGGCCGCGCTCGAAACTGGCTGGGGGAAGTCCGCCATCGGGCACAACCTGTTCGGCATAACTGCCACGAAGAAGTGGCGCGGGGCGGTGAAATACGTGCGGACGTTCGAGTACTTCGAGGACGATCAGCAGGGCCACCGATTCCCCAAAGTGCATTCCATTACGCGGATGCCGGACGGGCGCTACAAATATGTCGTAGACCGGGCTTTCCGCGATTATCCCTCTGTCCGGGAGTGTCTCACCGACCACTCCCGAATTTTGCTGACCGAATGCTATGCCCCCGCGATGCCGTACAAGGACGACGTGTACCAGTTCGCCTACCGGGTTGCGGCCTGCGGATACTGCACGGCCAAGCCGGCGGATTATGCGGGGCTGATTCTCAAAATCTCCAAAACGCTCGAAAAGGCATGAAACGCTTCCTGCTCATAGCCCTGCTTATAGCGGGCGGCCTGTTGTGGGTGCAGAGTGCGCGGCTCCGCTCGGAAAAGCGCGAGCGCCGCCGGTTGGAGTCGAACCAGACCGCGCTGATGTCAGATGTCGAAATCTACCGGACAAAGGCAGGCAAGGCCGCTGCGTCGAACATGGTGCTGAATCTCCGCGTCTCGGAGCTGGAGCGGCTCCGGGCGGCAGATGCCGAGAGCATCCGCGACCTCGGCATCAAACTCCGCCGGGTAGAATCGACGGCCAAGACGGCGACGGCGACCGTCGTAGAGCTGCAGGCGAAGCTCCGGGACACAGCCATCGTCCGGGAGACCCCGGCCGGGGCGGTCATTATCGACTCGATGCAGACATTTCGCTGGCGCGATCCGTGGGTGACGGTCGAGGGGTTGATCGAGCGCGACTCGGTCGCGTGCCGCGTCGAGAGCATCGACACGCTCCGGCAGGTCGTACACCGGGTACCGCGGCGGTTCCTCTTCATCCGCTGGGGAACCAAAGCGATACGGCAGGAGGTCATGTCATCGAACCCGCACACGCGAATCGTCTACACCGATTATATCGAACTTAAAAAACGGAACCGATGAAGAAATTTCTGAAAACAACATGGGCGGCACTACTCTACTTGTGGCAGCTCCCGCAGAACCTGCTCGGCCTTGCGTACTTGGCATTCTGTTTCGACCGCGTGAAAATCACCGAGCAACGCGGGGCCGTGTTCTATGCGACAAAGCATGTGCGGGGCGGCATGACGCTTGGGCGGTACGTCTTTATCGCACCGGGGAACATCGACCGGGAACCGGTCTACGACCATGAGTTCGGCCACGTCCGGCAGTCGCGGCGCTGGGGCTGGCTATGGCTGCCCGTATTCGCGATTCCGAGCGGCCTGCATTGCCTTTTCTGCCGCGCGGCGAACTACTACCACTTTTACACCGAGAGGTCGGCAAATCGGCTCGGTGGCGTGCCCAACTATGCCGGGGAATACCACTATCACGTGGACGGCTTGATTGTCACCTATTGGGATAAGCTGGTCGCACTCAAGAACAAATATTTCAAATGATGTTCAGGGAAAAAATTTCCCTGAACATACGAATCCCCACCGACAATCGGTGGGGATTTTGCTACAAAACCCCTTGATAGTTCAATAAGAGCGGATTTGCATCCCGAATATCCTGCGGTGTATATACATCAGTCATCAATAAAGACGAGTGCCGCGCCTGTTCTTTAACTGAAAGGGTATCATACCCAGCACGGAGCATCGCGGTAATTCCGGTATCCTTCAGACTGTAAAATTTGTACTCTTTGGGAAAGCGGAGTGCAGGGCGGATTTTCCGGCTCCAAAAGTCGCGGTAAGTCTTTTCGTTTACCCATTCCGGCCCCGGTCTAAAATCCTTGGAAAAAATATAGTAGGTACCCGGAGCATCAAAATACCCAAGTTCGGCCATCAACTCGATAATTTTCTGGGGTATAGTAACACATGCCGAACGCTTATTTTTCGAGATTGTATCGTCAATATAAACCGTCTGTTTACTGACGGATATATCACACAGCCGGAGTTTGGCAATTTCCTTCGGTCGGATAAGCATGTAGTGTAGAAAGTAGCAAACCAGAAGGAAGTAGCGGTTATTCTCCTGAAGCCAATCATGCAGGCGCTGCATATCATCCACGGCAATAACCTTACGTTCTTTCTTGAGCAAAGCCTTGCCAATACTGACCAACCCATCCGTCGGTTTTTCTTTGGTATACAGATGTTGCACCAAAAAGGCGCTGAACGACCGAAGGAAAGCCAAATAATTGTTGCGTGTGCGTGGTGAATTCTCCCGTTCGATATAGACATAGTCCAGAAAACGAACACAGAAAGCCCGGTCGAATTGATAGACATACCGTATAGACACTCGCTGATTATCGTTCCATTCTTCCATTATCCGAGCAAAACAAATATAGTCGTGATGCGTAGATGCCCGGTGTACTCCATCATTCAAGAGTTTGGTAATGTAATTTCGATAATGAATCAGTGCGTCAGAAAATAGTTTGTAGGAGCGATCGGCATCTGCCTCTATCCAAGGATTCCAGCCAGCTTCCAGCTTTGCAGACAGCCGGTGACATACCTGCGCGGCATATTGCCGTTTCTGAGAGGCCGTCCCGACGGAATTGATTTTTATCCGCTTTCGACGCATTTCGCCCTTTGCCGGGTCGAAGGCGTAAAAACTGATAAACCAGCAAGCGCCCGTATGCAAACGGGGATAGGTGTACGAGAGGATCTCGTTTAATGCAGAATTTCGCGCAGTTTTTACAGACAACATTTTTTTTACATTTTCGCGATCAGCGACCCGACGCAAAAATGTAGAATGTTGATTTTCAAGCCAATTCAGACAAATATTTTGTCCCGGAATTGTCCCGGCTATTTTAGAAAAAAGGCCGCAACCAACTATATTTCAGTTTGTTATCGGCCTTTAAGTAGCGGGAGGAGGACTCGAACCTCCGACCTTCGGGTTATGAGCCCGACGAGCTGCCAACTGCTCCATCCCGCGATATGTCTTTAGTGATGTACTATCGCTTTTGCGTGTGCAAAGATAAGACAAAAATTCGGATTCTACAAATTTTTCCGGGCACAATGCGGCATTTACGATCTATCATGCTATTTATCAGCCGCCAACAATTATTTTTTTTCGTTTCTCAGCATCCAGCACAACCCGGAAGTTTTCCAACAGCTCCCGGAATCCGAATCTACCGGCCCCAAGCCCGCGCTTGCCGGGCCTCAATCCTCGAACTCCCGGAACATCGTCGTGCTGAGGTACTTTTCGGCACGGTCGGGAAATACGACGACGATATTCCCCGACTCGATACGCGCCGCGGTGCGCACGGCGGCCAGCATGGCGGCGCCGCTGCTCATCCCGGCGAAGATACCCTCGGCAGAGATGATCCTGCGGGCCATGTCGATCGCCTCCTCGCTCTCGACCAATTCCTGCACGTCGATCTTCGAGGGGTCGTAAATATCGGGCACGATCGCCTCCTCCATATTCTTGAGACCCTGAATATAGTGCCCCTTGGTCGGCTGGGCGCAAACCACCTTGATCGCGGGATTCATCACTTTCAGAAAGCGCGACAGCCCCATCAGGGTCCCCGACGTTCCGATCGCGCAGACAAGATAGTCGATCTGTCCGCCCGTCTGCTGCCAGATCTCCAGCGCCGTGTTTTCATAATGCGCCAAGTAATTGGCGGCATTGGCGAACTGGTCGGGCATAAAATATTTGTCGGGATTCTCTGCGACGAGTTTGCGGGCCAGACGGATCGCGCCGTCCGTCCCTTCGGCGGCAGGCGTCAGACGCACCGTGCCGCCGTATGCGCGGATGATCTTGCGGCGTTCGATCGACACGGCCTCGCTCATCACGATCTCCACGGGATAGCCTTTGACGATGCCGACAATAGCCAGTCCGATGCCGGTATTTCCCGACGTAGGTTCGATGATCGTCTTCCCTTTGGTCAGACGGCCTTCGCGCTCGGCGGTTTCGATCATCTTGACCGCAATGCGGTCCTTGATGCTGCCCGTCGGATTGAACCCTTCGAGCTTGGCGAATATCTTCACTTTCGGATTGGGCGACAGCGCATTGATCCGAACCATCGGCGTAGAACCGATGGTGTCCAAAATCGTTTTCTTTGCTTTCATCTTATACTCACTAACCTAACTCAGTCTTATTTCAGCCCGGCGGCGACGATCTCCGCCAAGTCGCGCACCTCGCCCCTCGTACCGCGGCCGATGGCCTTCTTGCAGAGCGGGCAGGCCGTCACGATCACTTCGGCGCCCGTGGCTTCCAGTTCTTCGGCCACCGCCTGCGCAAGGCGCACCTGCTGACCGTCGGAAATGGCCGTATTGGCGACCGAGGAACCGCAGCAGGGAGCGTTTTCGCGCGTCTGCGCGGGTTCGAGCAGTTCGCCCACCGCTTCGATCACGGCGCGCGGCTCGTCGTAAATGCCGCTTCCGCGCCCCAGTTCGCAGGGATCGTGGTAGGTGAAGCGCGTCGGGCCGTGCGCGACATCCAGCCGTCCGGCCCGGATCAGACGCAGGATATATTCCGAATGGTGCAGCACCTCGATTCCGGCCAGTTCGTAATCCTCGCGGAAAACCTTCAGGCAGATCGGACACGAGGTCACGAGCGTCGTGATGCCGTGTTTGCGGAACAGATCGGTATTGTAGCGCATCATCCTGCGCGCCGAATCGGTCTCGCCGGCCAGCTTCAGCGGCCGGCCGCAGCAGACGCCCCCTTCGCGGTCGGCCCACCACACCTCTTCGCCCGCGGCGCGGAACACCTTGTCCATCGCCGACATCGTACGGGGCGTAAGCAGGGTCATGCACCCCGCGAAATAGCCCACCTTGCCCTCTCCCGAAGAGCGGTCCAACCCTTTGAAATAGTCGTAGCGCTTCTCGTCGGGCACGTTGCGCATCGTATCGCGCGAATTGAGCCGCAGCGTATTGAGGTCTATGTCCACGGGGCACTTCTCGGCGCAACGGCCGCACATCAGGCAGTTGTCGGCCGTCGCCAGCCGCAGCATCCGGTAACGGCGGTCGCGCAGGAAATAGACCGACTGCACGTCATTGATTCCCAGCACGCTCTGCAACTGACAGGGATCGATGCAGATACCGCAGCGCGAGCATGCTTCGACCTGAAAATGATCGAACGCCCCCTCCTTTTCGGTCGAGCGAAGTTCGTAATGCCGCAGGAAGATCAGGGGAATCTCGGTAAAGATATGCATATACCGCGAGAAAGGCAACGCCACGAAGAAAATACCGAGGCATGCGGAATAGGCCCACCATGCCGCGCTTTCGAGATTCATCAGCGCGAGCGTGCTGACGTGCTCCGCCATCCACGCGCCGACCGCCCCCGTCAGGAATCCCCCGCCGCCGTAAAGGGCGCAGGTCGTGCTCTCGGCAATCAGGCGCACCGGGAAGACGAACCACAACGCCGAGAGGGCCACGCGGTCGCCCAGCACGTGTCTGGTCGTACGCCGCATGCCCATCGCCCGCGAGTAAACGCGCTTGCCCCAAGCCAGCGCCACGCCCGAAAGGACGAAGAGCAGCAGCAGGTCCATCAGGAAGTCGAACACGGGCTTATGTTCCAGCCCCGTAGCGAAATATTTGAAAAAGACGTGTCCCTGCAGCGGCACATAACGGAATCCGAGGTAAGCGATGGTCTCGATCCACCCCACGGCGATCAGCAGGAACCAGCCGAAAGCCAGACTCATGTGCATGTAGCCCAGCAGCGGATTGACCTTGAAGATGCGGCGGTGCAGCAGCGATTCGCTGATCACCTCCCACACGGCCGCCAGCGTGCGGCGCGTCGGCAGTCCGAACAGAATCCGTTTCTTGTCGGCGCGGGGCAGGC
>ERZ838118.2523-NODE-2523-length-19364-cov-3.807810_pt1 | contig 19364 bp, 17 predicted proteins | sample MGYA00519863_ERZ838118 | MGnify/ENA primary metagenome ERZ838118 (study PRJEB31850, sample SAMEA3708827) | human gut metagenome | biome: human gut; feature: human-associated habitat; material: faeces | place: China | collected 2014 ...
ACGGCATGCCGACGCTGGTGACGAACTGCTCGAACAACTACGGTCCTTATCAGTTTCCGGAGAAGCTGATTCCGTTGTTCATCAACAACATCCGCCGCGGAAGGCCGCTTCCGGTGTACGGCCGCGGGGAGAACGTCCGCGACTGGCTCTACGTCGAGGACCACGCACGGGCCATCGACGTGATCTTCCACAAGGGCAAGGTCGCCGACACGTACAACATCGGCGGTTTCAACGAATGGAAGAACATCGACCTGATACGGGTGATCGTCAAAACCGTGGACCGGCTGCTGGGCAATCCCGAAGGCGCTTCGGAAAAGCTGATCACCCATGTCGCCGACCGCGCGGGTCACGACCTGAGATACGCCATCGACTCGCGCAAACTCAAAGACGAGCTGGGCTGGCAGCCCAGCCTGCAGTTCGAAGAGGGGATCGAAAAGACCGTCCGCTGGTACCTCCAGAACCAAAAATGGATGGACGACATTACTTCAGGAGAGTATGAAAAATACTACCAGAGCATGTACAAAATTAAACAGTAATTATTCGGTGCAGAACTGAATACATCTGCTTGATTTATTAGGTGCAGGTGGGCAAGAGATGAGAATACGAAAATGTCTAATCGTTCAGTAAATAACTGATACTGGCTATATAGTGTTTGTGAAAATTGAAAAACAATTTGGCAACCTCGACTGAACGAAAAAGTTTAGTTAAAAATACCGCGACATTGTATGTGAGAATGTTGTTCTCCATGATTGTGGGTTTTTTTACTTCTCGTATTTTACTGAATCAATTGGGGATTATCGATTTTGGAGTATATAATGTTGTAGGAAGTATTATTGTTATCTTTACTTTCTTGAACTCTACGTTGTTGATTGGCACCCAAAGATTCATTAATTTCGAATTGGGACGGGGAAATCATGAGAATCTAAATAAAGTATTTTCGGCTTCTGTTGTAATATATGTAATATTCGCAATTCTCATCTTTATCGTTGCAGAAACATTGGGGTTATGGTTTTTGAATACGCATATGAATATACCTCAGGACAGAATGGCAGCGGCCAACTATGTATATCAGTTTACCATATTTTCGACTATACTTTCTTTGAATCAAATTCCATATACTGCCACTATCATTGCACATGAGCATATGAAGCAGTATGCAACAATTGGAATCATTAGTACCATTCTACATTTTATAGTGGTCTGTTTGTTATTTTTCTTTAAAACAGATAAATTGATATTATATGGATTGATGGTGTTTTTAATGGTGTTGATTACCAGTTTGCTTTATAAGATATATTGTAATAGAAAGTTTAAAGAAACAAGGTTCAAGTTTTGCACTGAGAAATATTGGTATCGCCAAATGCTGTCTTTTTCCGGCTGGAATTTGTTTAGTAGCATCTCAATGACATTAAATGGTCAAATTGTTGGCATTATCCTTAATATATTTTTCGGGCCTGTTTTAAATGCCGCGCGAGGGTTGACGGAACAAGTCAGCGGAACAGTTCGCGGATTTGTAAGTAATTTCCAAGTTGCGGTGAATCCTCGAATAATACAGTCCTATGCTTCAGGAGATCTAGGTAATTTTTTCTCCTTGATTTTCAAAAGTGCAAAGTTTTCGTTCTTTTTGCTGCTAATCATTATGTTGCCAGTATGTATAAGAATTGAAAGTTTACTTGTAATTTGGCTAAAAACTGTTCCTGAATATACTGCTGATTTTTGTCGGATTGCATTATTGGCTTCGACAATCAATACTTTTTCTCTTCCTTTGGCGACGGCAGCAAATGCAAATGGAAATATAAAAAAATTTCAACTTTATACGGGGATTTTTGAGATAATGAATATCCCTTTATCATATTTTTTCTTAAGAATTGGATTTCAGCCAATTGTAGTTTATTTTATATCGCTTATAATCATAGTAATAACCCTGTATGTTAGATTGGTGGTACTTAAAAATCTGGTAAATCTGGATGTCAGTTATTTCGTAAGATCTGTTGTTTTTAGATCGTTGATAACTGGAGTTGTAGCTTGGGGGTTATCTCGTGTTATTGCTAATTATTTAGATTCCGATAACTTTTTTTTAATACTGTCATATTTTATATTGTCGATCATATGTACTGGTTTGACAATCTATATCATGGGATTAGATATTGGGGAACGGCAGTATGTTGTAAATGCGGTACGTAAATTTATAAAAAAATGAAAACCTCTGTTGTGATTTCATCTTATAATGGGGAGAAATTTATATATGATCAATTAGAGTCAATAAGAGTTCAAACAGTTCCTGTTGATGAAGTTATTATTATAGATGACTGCTCTACAGATAATACAAGAGCTATTTGCCAAGATTTTATCAACAGACATTCACTTGCTAATTGGTTGTTGCTGGGAAATGAGGAAAATCAAGGGTTTATAGTAAATTTCCAAAATGGATTCAAACAAGCTAGTGGTGATCTTATTTTGATTGCTGATCAGGATGATATATGGTATGATAATAAGGTGGAAAGAATTATTGCTATTTATCAAAGCAACCCGCAAATAAAATTACTCTCTACGGCATATTTATCATTTAGCAATAATGGAGTAATTTACGAACATGCGAAGGTTCCCAATAGGAAGATAAATGCTCTTAAATTAATTACCATCCCGGAGTTTTGTCAGTTTCATTATTATATGGGAATGACTATAGCCTTTAAGAAGGAATTAATTTATGGACATTATGAAGAATGTTGTCGATTTATACCATATGATATTGCGATTAGTTTGATTGCAACAATGCAGAATGGACTATTTTTTCTTGACGAAGTGTTGGTGAAAAGAAGAGAGCATCAAAGTGCGACAGTTAGGATTGCAGAAGAGTGGAGTAAACAGGAGTTTGGAGGAGATTTATATATCTATTATGCATATCGAAGATTTTTGAATCTCAAAGGATTCTTGGAGTTTTGTTCCCAATATTATCCAGAAAAAGGAGACATAATTTTTGATCTGAAACGCTACTATAAGGCAGGGAAATTACGCTATGAATATTTAAAGAATAATAAAATTAAGGACTGGTTTAAAACTGCTGGGTGTGTAAAATATATTGGGATGCGTACGTATATCCTTGATGGATTGCATATTTTTAAGTCCGGGAATAAGACTTTGAAATCTCAGTTATGAATATATTATTAGCCAACTGCTCAGTGAATAATGGCAATCGAGGGTGTGTTGCACTGAGTTTGTCTATTATGTACCTTATAGATAAATTATTGAATAAGAGTAATATCCCACATGTATTCTATCTTCCGGATAGTGGATTTAGGTTGACAGGAAATCACACCTTTCATTGTGGTGGTGTCGAACTTAAGTATAAAAGTTGTCAAAATATTTCTTTTTATAATAAAAGAAATGCTTTGGAAAACATCATCCGTCCTCGTCAATATTTTTCCAGCCGTAAAATATATAAGGAAGCTGATTTTATTCTGGATATAGGACAGGGGGATAGTTTTGCGGATATTTATGGAGAAAAGCGGTTTAAGTGGATTTATTCAGAATACAAACTGGCAAGAAAGTTTAATATCCCGCTTTGTATTTTACCACAAACGATAGGCCCATTTAATGATGCGGGTCTTCGTAAAAAGGCAATGGGCGCCATTCGGAGTGCAAAATGTGTGATGGTGCGTGATAAGCAGAGTGCTGATTATGTCAAAAGTTTATTGTCGAATCTGGATGTTGCCGAGATAATTGATGTTGCTTTTTTCATGCCATATGAAAAAAAAGAATTTAATAAAGAGTATATCCATGTCGGTTTGAATATCTCTGCGTTGCTTTGGAATGGTGGTTATACGATGGACAATCAGTTCGGTTTGAAATCGAATTATCAATGTTTGATAAGAGGAATTGTTGAATATTTTCTGTCAAAGAAGGATGTAAAACTGCATTTGATTCCTCATGTAGTGGGTGGAGAGCGTGGACTTGAAAATGATTACGCTGTTGCCTATGATATTTACGAGGAATATTGTAATGAAAATTTGATTTTAGCCCCACTCTTTTTTGATCCTATTGTTGCTAAGAATTATATCGCAGGAATGGACTTTTTTATGGGGGCTCGCATGCATTCTGCGATTGCTGCTTTTTCATCAGAAGTGGCGGTATATCCAATGGCATATAGTCGTAAATTCAATGGCTTGTTTTTGGAAACATTAGATTATCCTATTATGGGAGATATGAAAGTGAAAAATGAACGGGATATATTGCTAGATATAAAAAAAGCCTATTCTCAACGGGCAGAATTGAAAAATATAATAAGGAATAGAATGGCGACGGTCGTTGCTGAACGGTACAATTTGTTAATGGAAAATCTGATGACGTTTTTTAAGATATGAAAAAAATAATTATTCAATTTGTTGATTCGGCAAAACTTTTATATTGTTTTTTTGCTGACTTTCATTTTTATATAAAGCATTCTCTAATTAATCCGGTCATTACGCAAGATAAGTCGAATGCGCAGATTATGCTTGTTATGCATGCGTTAGAGAAGGGAATGTCTTTTCCTTCGGCAAGAATTTTTGGTGGGGAGAAGGCTGTTAGATTAATAAGGTTGCTTGATAAACATATTGAACAATACGGTCTTAATAAAGTTTGTATTGTAATATTCTTGCAGAGTATCTTAAGAACCCATATGCCACTCGTGATGAAGAGAGCCGTAATCGTATTTGGGATTTTTTAGAAAAAAATAAGAAATCGATATCTTCTTCCCGAATAGGTGGTACTAAAAGGGTATTTGAACCTTCTTGTTTCGATAAAAAGATAATAGAAGAGTTCTATGCGAGTCGCGTTAGTGTCCGGGAATATTCTGATGATCCTGTAACCGATGATGAAATCAGTGAGGCTTGCCGTATAGCTTCTTATACTCCATCTGCCTGTAACAGGCAGGCTTCTCGTATTCATGTTTTTAGAGATAAAAATGTGATAAGAAAATTGTTGGATAATCAGTTAGGGACACAAGGATGGTGTGATAATGCATCGGTTCTCATTTGTGTAACGGTTAATTGCAATTATTTTGGAGGAAATTATGAGAGGTATCAGGCGTTGATTGACGGCGGTTTATATGCGATGAATTTTATTATGGGGTTGCATTTGAATCATATTGCGTCTTGTTTTAAAATGTTTATCCGGACCCCTCGCAGAGAGAAGGAATTTAAAAAGATTGCTAAGATCCCTCAATGTGAAATGCCTGTTGTTTTGATATTAGGCGGACATTATAAATCGGGAATAGTTACTTCTCCAAAATCGGAGCGATTTACATTTAATGAATTAGCTTGTATAGATAATTGCTAAAAAGTTATTCTTCGTAGGTATTTGTGGATATTTCCAAATTTTTTTTGGGGGGGGGGAGAAGTGCAGGAATAATACTCTTGTTGACAGACTCTTTTTTTGTCTAAAAGATGATAAAAACATCATCCAAAATCCCATATGGTGAATTTGTAGAATCGTATGAAATATCTCATTTATATATTGCTTCTAGATTTTATAGGAGCTTTGGAATTCTTAGGTAGTATACCTCTTCTACAGGGATGTCATTATTTCTTTCTGGTATTAGGATTAGGGGCATTTATCTATTATCTTGTCTTTAAACGAATTTCTACTGTTGCGGTATTTGCCGGATTGTATTGTTTCGTTTTTCCTATTTATGCAGCATTTCAAAGCCAAGAGATATTCGGACAGTCATTTTTTATGGGGTTTGCCTCGTTGCGTTATCTGTGGTTCATTTTGTTGGGTTTCTTTTTGTATAATATAAAATATGACTATAGTTTATTACTTCGACAAATTAATAAAGTCAATTTAATTATTGCAGTTGTTTCTATTATTGCTTTTTTTGTTTTTGGAGTGACCCATTTAACTATTCAGGAGTATTTGGTGACTACCAATATTGGGGAGACAGTGGCATTGGAAGATCTGGTAAAAGGTCTTAAACTTACCGTGTGTTCCAGTTTAATGATTATTTCATATGTTTTCTATTTGATCCGTTTTGTAAAAAAGCCTGCTCAAAAAGAGAATTATCTTCCATTCTTTGTTTTAATGGTTTATTTGTTGTTTGTAAATAAAGGACGGCAACCTGTTGCATTGTTGGCTGTTATATATGCAATTTATTACGTTAGGATGAAAGGAATTTCATTAAAACGCTTGGCACTTGGCGTTTTACCTTTGATTGGAGCTCTTGTTCTCCTTTCGTTTAATGATAAACTTGTCGATTCTTTGATTGAAGCTACTGAGTGGGAAAAAAGTAGCGATTCCTCCACTCTTGCACGAGTGAATTCTGTTGAGTCTGTTATGCCGTATATTCAGCAAAATCTGATTCTTGGCTTTGGTAATTTGTCTGTGCATTTTCGAGATGAAGGATTTCATACGTTTTTTGGTGGGGCATTCTATCTGGCAGATATAGGAATCTGGGGAACTTTAGCGCGTGGGGGACTTGTCCTTGTCCTGATATATTTGGGACTATATTACAATTTATATAAGAAGACTTCTCTTGTTCAGGATAAGGACATTCGAAGTTATATGAGATATATGCTCCTGTCTTTTCTGATTTTGTTGGTATTCTTGAATAATGATACTTTGTATGCAGAAGGTTGCCTGCGAGTTGCATTAGTTTTTTATCCATTATTCGGGCGATCAGATCCCAATGTGTTTATTAAGAACAAGTTTCTGTAAATGGACGTATCCGTTATCATAGTTAACTACAATACGCTGGGATTGACTTCGGACTGCATTGAAAGCATTATTGCGCAAACCTCGGCTGTCGAATACGAGATCATATTGGTGGACAATGCATCGACGGATGGCAGCAAAGAGGTTTTTGCGCAGGATAAGCGCATAAAGTATATTTACAGTGACCAAAATCTGGGGTTCGGCAGGGCGAATAACCTCGGAATCCGGGAAGCTAAAGGTCGATATTTGTTTTTCTTGAATTCGGATACTATTTTGCTTAATAACGCAGTGAAGCTGTTCTTCGATTTCTGCGAAAAGAATCCGGATCGGAAAATCGGCGCTGTAGGAGCTGTTTTGAAAGACCAAAATCAAAAAAACATACATTCGTACGGTCGGTTTATAACGCCGGGAGGTGAGATCGCAGAAGTGTTGGGTAAGTATTTACGGTTTCTGAAAAAACGCAACCTGCTCTGCCCGGCATCGGTGCAACAGCCTACCCCCGTTGATTATATCACCGGAGCGGATTTGTTCGTCCCCCGAATGGTTTGTGACGAATTGGGGACGTTTGATCCTGTATTCTTCATGTATTGCGAGGAGGTGGACTGGCAATTTCGGATGTCGAAAGCCGGATATGAAAGACTTGTCATAAATGGGCCAGAGATAATACATCTCGAAGGCGGAAGTGATCCATCGAATACAAAGTTGTGGTCTTTCAATCGCATTGAGAATATTTTCCGCAGTAAGTTGCTATACATCCGGAAGCACTATAATTATTTCGTTTTCTGGTCTTATAGATTATGCAATGCCGTGTTATGGCTTCCGATCCTGTTAATGCGAAAAGATACCCCGGATCAGCAGAAGAGATTATTGAGAGTTTTATTGTTTACTAATAGGTAGTGTCGGTATGGAAAACTATAAAAGGGCGGATTATAATTCCAGACTCAGTCGGTATGTAAAAATATTCTGTTTTAGATTCTGCGGGATTTTTCCCATGACCGGCTTTTTTCGTGCGAAGATATATAAGCTTTTAGGCGTTTCTATTGAAAAAGGTGTAGTTCGGATCGGTCGGGTTTCTATTGATACGATTCATCCAGAAGATATTTTTATCGGGAAGGGGACGACTATTACGGATGGATGCATTCTGCTTTCTCATTATTATGATGTCCGGAATTTGAAAGAGCATGCCTATTACCGGGGTGAAATTCATATTGGGCGGAATGTATATATCGGAAGCAATGCCATATTCACAAAACCGGTGACATTCGGTGACGGTGCTGTCATCGGGGCGGGTTCCGTGGTGAACAAGGACATTCCTCCCTACCAGGTTTGGGCTGGCGTTCCGGTCCGGTTTATCTGTAATAGATATCAAGACGAGTCGGAAATACCTGTCGATACGAATGCTTTCAAACCGAAGTGATTTTTGTGTAGTAAAAAGTTGGTGGATATAATCCTTGTTTAATTGAATATAGAAATTTCTGATTTTATGATCTCCCCCCCCCCTCGGAAAAAGATTACATGGCTGCTGTTATTGCAAGGCTGGGCCATGTTATGGGTAGTTATCGGTCATTCCCCGCTCTCTGTTACGGCTTTCGCCTCTGTTTTCGATGTTGATTGCCATGAATGTGCGTTGTATCTCAAGAAGATAGCCTATTCTTTTCATATGCCGTTATTCATTATGATATCCGGCTATCTGTTTTACATTACCCGCATTGACAAAGGGGCGTCGTATAGAAAGACATTGACCGATAAATTCAAGAGGCTCGGCATTCCGTATCTATTTTTTACGGTATTCGCATTTTTTCTGAAAGTATATGTCGGGGGAGTCGAAAGGCCGGTCACCTTATCGTTGAAATCCTTTGTCAGTGCCTTTGTTCGGCCATTCGAGGGCCCGTTGCAAGAGATGTGGTTCGTGGCAGTTGTCCTGCTTTACTTTTCCTTGTTGGAAGTGTATAGGAGAATATTGAAAAACAATTGGTTGTCCTTGCTTTGTTTGTGCTGCGCTGTCGGTTTGTTCTTTATTCCCGTGAGCGATATGAGCGGAGTATTTGCATTCAACCGTGCCGTCCATTTTTTCATATTCTTTTTTCTGGGGTTGTTGATTGCTGCCAATAACTGTTTTGAGACGGCGATAAAACGGTCTTGCTGCATCGCAATCTGCCTGATCCTGTATGTTGCGTTGTTTGGGGCAGACGGGGTTGAAGAGGATGTCGTAACGCTGGTTATGTCATTGTCCGGTTGCCTGTTATGTTGGGGATTGGCCGGTAAAGTCGACCGGAATTTGTCGAATACCATATTCGAGTCGTTCCGGAATTATACGTACCAGATTTTTTTACTCGGAATTTTTATTCAAATCGGAATAAAGTTGATATATAATAAACTGGGGATGCAGGGAACATATCCGTATTTTTATGTATTGTGCGTCCTGTCAGGGATTTATATCCCCGTTCTTGTCTCAAAGGTAATCCAACGCATTGACAATAAGTATTTGAATATGCTCATCGGATTATAAAAATATATCATGAAGGTATATCTTGTCGATTACATCGGAATGCATTGCGGAATGCATTATTACAACGACGCTTTTTGCCGGGTTCTGTCTGCAGTTCCGGGATTGGATGTTTCCGTCCTGTCGAATTATGCCGGAGAAAACGATGGCAGGCCCTTTTTTTTACACCAGTACAAGGGGAACAGGCTGCGCAAAATATGTTGTCTGTTGCGGAACTACCTGATGTTGTTCTGCTTTGTCCTGCGAAACAAAAAAGCCTGCTTCGTTTATCTGGCTTACGGTAACTCCATCGACTTGCCGTTCATGTATATCGTTTCCCTCGCAAAGAAAAGCATAATCGATATCCATGAAGCAATTGCGCAAAATGCGGATGACAATATCGGGTTGAAACGATGCTTCCGAAAGGTATACTCCGACCGATTTGCAACGGTCATCGTTCATTCCCAACGGACGAACGATCTGCTGGAGGAATACGGCTATCGGGGTAACCGGCTGTTCGTACCTCATTTCAAATATTGTTTTTCGAAGAATTACGACATCCGCCGTCTCGGACCGGATATTGTTTCCGCAATCGCGGAAGACAAAGTGAATATCTTGTTTTTCGGGAATATAACCTATGACAAGGGTATCGACATTCTTATTTCGGCAGTGAATGATTTGGAGCCGGAACTTCGCTGCAAAGCGAACGTAATTATTGCGGGGAAGGATTGCGATGGGACGGTATATCGGGTGCAGCCTTCGGACAAGGCCGCTTTTAAGATTGTCCTCAGGCATATCGAGGACGACGAATTGGTGTATCTTTACGAACACACCGATTACGTGGCGCTGCCGTATCGCAAAACATCACAGAGCGGAATCCTCGAAATGGCGTTCTATTTTCGTAAACCGATCCTTGCGAGCGACGTGCCTTATTTCAGGAGAATGCTGACCGAATTTCCCAGCTTCGGCATCCTGTCCGGCAAGGATGTTCCGGCATATGCCGAAACGCTCGCTTCGGTTATCGGGCTGCATTCTTCTGCGGCTTATTTTACAGACGAAGATTATTTTCGGTATACCAACCGCACTGAAATAGAAGTCTTTAAAGAACAATTCGCTACTTGGCTGAAGGTAATATGAAGAAGGTCGCAGTTATCGGAACCGTCGGCGTTCCGGCGAAATACGGAGGTTTTGAAACCCTTGTGGAAAACCTCATCGGGGAGTGTTGTTCCGAAGATGTGGATTACACTGTTTTTTGCAGCGGCAAGGCTTATCCGATCCGATTGAAAACGTATAAAAACGCCCGGCTCAAATACGTGCCGTTGCATGCAAACGGTATGCAAAGTATTCCGTATGATATCTGGTCGTTGGTCCGGACTGTCGGCCGGGGGTACGACGTCGTGCTCATTCTGGGTGTTTCCGGATGTCTGTTTTTGCCGTTGTATCGGTTGTTGTTCCGCAAGAGGATCGTCGTCAATATCGACGGCTTGGAGCATAAGCGCGACAAGTGGGGCAAATGGGCCCGCAAGTTTCTCCGTTTGTCGGAGCGGATCGCTGTCAAATATGCCGATGTCGTGGTTGCGGACAATAAGGTGATCCGCGACTATGTCACGGAGACCTACCGTAAGCCGTCGGTTTTGATCGCCTACGGCGGGGATCATGCCGTGATTCCGGTCGATCTTCCCCGTCAGCGCGAAATCCTCGCCTCTTTCGGAGTCGGGGCGAAAGCATACGCCTGTACTATCTGCCGGATCGAGCCGGAAAACAATTGTCATCTGATTCTGGAGGCGTTCTCCAAAACCGATATCCCGCTCGTATTTATCGGTAATTGGAATCTGAGTGCATACGGCCGGGAGTTGAAAGCAGAATATGGCCGGTTCTGCAATATCCATATTGTCGATCCGGTCTATGACAGGGAACAACTCTTCGTGCTGCGGAAACAGTGTCTGTTTTATATTCACGGACATAGCGCCGGCGGAACCAACCCGTCGCTTGTGGAGGCCATGTCCTGCGGCGCTCCGATTCTGGCGTTCGATGTGGGTTATAATCGGGAGACGACCGGTCATAAAGCCTGTTATTGGAGCACTCCGGAGGAACTGGCCGCTCTTGCTCACGGAAACCGTGAAGAGATCTCCGACTGTATGGAACAGCTGGCTGATGAATATTATACGTGGCACAAAGTTGTCGGTCAGTATGAGGCGATTTACTGAATTCCCGTTGCCGGGAGCAATCCATGATTTCCTATGACGGTAAATCCTGCCGACGGGGTGTTGCTGCGACTGCTTGCCGCGGCGGTAAATACGCGGGACCCGGCTCTTGATAAGGCGTTGTCCGATCCGGAGTGGAGCCGGGTATATGGGCAGGCAGCGAAGCAGGGTGTGCTGGCCGTGGCGTGGGAGAGCGTCCGGCGGTTGCCTCCGGATTTGCTGCCGGACCGGGGATTGAGGTTGCAGTGGGCGTACGGGGCGGAGCGGATCGTCTCGCGTTCGAAGAGACAAGTGCGGGAGGCAGCCCGTTTTGCGGCCCTTTGTACCGCTGCGGGCTGTCGGCTGATCCTGCTCAAAGGGATCGGATTGTCCCGTTATTATCCTTCCCCTTTGCAGCGCGAATGCGGGGATATCGACATCCTTCTGCCCGAAGGGTTCGAGAAGGGGAACGAGATCGCCCGATGCCGGGGAATGAAGGTTTCGGGGATGGATTATAAGCACAACCATATCTGCTCGAACGGCGTCATGTTCGAAAACCATCGTTATCTGACCTCTTTCAAAGGTAAGAGCGATATCAGGCGGTTGGAGCGAATTTTTCAGGACGCCGTAAAAGGCGGAGACTTCGTGCCGTTCGGAGAGGATGGATTCCATACATTGTCTCCGACAGTCAATGCACTGTATATTACCTATCATGGATTTTTTCACTTCCTGATCGAGGGGATCACCCTGCGGCATCTGCTCGACTGGGCTTTGTTTGTCGGGAAGGAGCAGAACGCAATAGACTGGAATTATTTTTACAGGGTCTGCGGCAATTTGGGTTTCTCCCGGTTTGCGGATACCATGAATGCCATAGCCGTGGATGTGTGGGGCGTCTCTCTGACGAATCCGGGGGTGTCGTTTGACCGCCGCTGCACGGATCGAGTGCTGGCCGATGTGCTGGCAAATAAGCGGCATGTCAGCGGATTGCCCGTTTACAAGAGACGGCCGAAGCTGGTTTGCAACATGCTTTCGTCACGCTGGAAATACAGACAACTCTACGGCCGCAGTCTTTTCGGGGAGATGGCGCGGTCGGTGTTCGGTCTCTTGTTCGATGCTTCGCCGGAATTGAAATGAGCTGCTGTTTATTCGATTTGTCCTGAAAAATAGAGCGTTATGATATATGTAGTTGTCTGGTCGGTCTTTCTCGTCTTGTTTTATATGCTTTTGTGGTGGCTGATACGCCGGACTCCGGTGATGGGGGATGATGAGAAAGAGGTGAGCCGTATCTCCCGCCTGCTGAAACGCCTCGGCAATAAGTGGGGTGTAAAATAACACCGAATAGCATGAGGAAAGCCGGAGCGTCGCTCCGGCTTTCTTCGTTGCTGAAATGCGCTGAAAATCCGCATGAAATAGGCTTGAAGTACGTCGGTGCCCGACTGCAGGCCGTGCGGCGTGCAGATTACTTACCTTTTGCGCTTTATCCCCGGTATTGCACGGGGATCTTCCCCTTTTCGCGGCCGGGGGGCCGACGTCCGATCTCCGTTCGGGCGATAATTCTTCGGGGCGCGTTCTTGTCTGGCGGTTGTGCGCCGTTCCGGAACCGTCGGGTTTCCGGTCGGCTTTTCATTGAAGAAATACGATTTCTGCCGCCGTTTCTCCTCCTGCGAGCGGGCGACGTAGACCTTTTCGTGCGTATAGGGATTCTCTCCGGTGTAGAACATCACCGACGAAAGTGTCATCGGCGTGGGGGTGAGGTCCTGTACCTGTTCGAGGTTGAAATGGAGCTTGCCGAGGACTTTCTCCGACAGCGAACGCATGTCGCGTTCGGTGCAGCCGGGGTGCGACGAGATGAAGTAGGGAATCAGCTGGTAGGGCAGTCCTTCGCGGCGGCAGATGCGCTGGAAATCGGCGGTCAGCCGCTCGAAGAGCGCGAACGGCGGTTTGCGCATCAGTTTCAGCACGGCATCTTCGGTGTGTTCGGGCGCGACTTTCAGTCGTCCCGACGTGTGGTATTTCACGACCGTATCGAGATAGGGACTCTCGTCAAACAGGTCGTAGCGGATGCCGCTGCCGACAAAGGCCTTTTTGACGCCTTTCACCGCGCGGATCTTTTCGTAAAGCGCCAGCAGCGGACGGTGGTCGTTGTCCAGATTGGGGCACATCTTCGGATGCAGGCACGACGGGCGGCGGCATTTGCGGCACAACTCCCGGTCGCGTCCGCCCATGCGGTACATGTTGGCCGACGGGGCGCCCACGTCCGACAGATAACCTTTGAAGTCCGGCATCCGGGTCACGCGCTCCACCTCTGCGAGGATGGAACGTTCGCTGCGCGAGTTGATGAACTTGCCCTGATGGGCCGATATGGTACAGAACGAACAGCCGCCGAAGCACCCCCGGTGGATATTGACCGAGTGTTTGATCATCTCCCACGCCGGAATATCCCCTTTGCCGTTGTAGCGGGGATGCGGAGCGCGCTGATAGGGAAGGTCGAACGAGTGGTCCAGCTCGTCGGTCGAGAGTGTCGTGTTGGGCGGCGTGACGACCACATAACGGTCGCCCACGGTCTCGATGAGCGTCGCCGTCGGCTCCATCAGGTTGCTCTGGGTCTCGATGATGGTGAAATTCTCGCCGAAGGCCCGTTTGTCCCGCACACACTCCTCGTAGGAATGCAGCCGGATCGTCTCCGCCGGGTCGAGCCGCTCCACGTAACCGTCGTCGGCCATGAAGGCTACCTGCCGCAGTTTGCGCAGCAGTTTGGCGTTGTAGCCGTTGCGCATGGCTTTGGCGACCTGCTGCACGACCCGTTCGCCCATGCCGTAGATCAGCAGGTCGGCGCCGCTTTCGGCCAGCACCGAGGGTTTGAGCGTGTCGTTCCAGTAGTCGTAATGGGTCAGCCGCCGCAGGGAAGCTTCGATGCCTCCGACGACCACCGGAACGTGCGGAAACAGCCGTTTGAGGATTTGCGTATAGACCTTGACGGCGTAATCGGGCCGGAACCCCGCCTTGCCGCCGGGCGTGTAGGCGTCGTTGCTCCGAAGGCGCAGGTTGGCCGTGTAGTGGTTGACCATCGAATCCATCGATCCTGCCGAGACGCCGAAGAAGAGCCGCGGCGCGCCGAGTTTGGTGAAGTCGCGCAGGTCGTCCCGCCAGTTGGGCTGCGGCACGATTGCCACGCGGTAGCCTTCGGCTTCGAGCAGACGGCCGATTACCGCCGCGCCGAATGCCGGATGGTCGATGTAGGCGTCGCCCGAAAAAAGGATGACGTCCAACTGCTCCCATCCGCGTGCGCGGACCTCTTTTATCGTGGTCGGTAGAAACAAAGCGTGGTTTATTTTCGTAACTGTTTATTTCGTATGGCTTTCCGGCCGCCGCAGGCGGCATTTGCAAATCCGTTCCTATTCTCAAACCCTTCCCTCTGGAAGGGCTTTTTGCCGCCCTGCGGCAGCAGGTGAAAGCATGCCGCTGTACTTTCCGGTGCGGCGGGTGTCTTCGGGCTTCTCTGTATGCGATGTCCGCGCGTATGCGGTTGCCGTGTTTTCGGGGACAGGACCGCGGATTTGTGCCGAAAGACCGCTGCCGGACCGCTTATCCGTTATTGCTCTCCTTCGACGCCGCGGCGTAGGTGTCCCATTTTTCGAGCAGCGCGCGGAAATCGTCGGGCAGTTCGCTCTCGAAATAGACAGCCTCGTGCGTTATGGGGTGTACGAAGCCCAGCGACTGCGCATGCAGAGCATGGCGGGGCATTACTGCGAAGCAGTTTTCGATGAACTGCTTGTATTTCGAGAAGGTCGTTCCCTTGAGGATGCGGTCGCCGCCGTAGCGTTCGTCGTTGAAGAGCGGATGGCCCTGCCACGACATATGGACGCGGATCTGGTGCGTGCGGCCCGTTTCGAGCCGGCACTCGACCAGCGTCACGTAGCCGTAACGCTTCAGCACCCGCCAGTGGGTCACGGCGTGCTTGCCGTCCGAGCCGTCTTCGAAGACGAACATCTTCTGCCGGTCGCGGGGGCTGCGCCCTATGTTGCCCGTGATGGTCCCTTCGTCCTCTTCGAAATTGCCCCATACCAGCGCCACGTAACGCCGCCCGATGGTGTGGTCGAAGAACTGTTTGGCGAGCCGCGCGTGCGACTGTTCGTTTTTGGCGACCACGAGCAGCCCTGAGGTGTTCTTGTCGATGCGGTGGACCAGCCCCGCGCGCATGTCGCCCTCCTGAAACAGGGGCAGGTTGCGCAGATGGTAGGTCAGCGCGTTGACGAGCGTGCCGCTGTAGTTGCCGTGACCGGGATGCACGACCAGCCCCGCCGGTTTGTTGACGATCAGCAGGTCGTCGTCCTCGTAGGGTATTTCGAGCGGAATGTTTTCGGGAATGATCTCCACCTCGCGCCGCGGATAGGGCATCACGATCTGGATGCGGTCGAGCGGCTTGACCTTGTAGCTCGACTTGGCGGCCTTGCCGTTCACGAGTATGCTGCCGCAGTCGGCCGCCGCCTGAATGCGGTTGCGCGAGCACTTCTCCATGCGTACGGTGAGGAACTTGTCCAGCCGCAGCGGAGCCTGCCCCTTGTCGGCCACCACGGCGAAATGCTCGTAGAGTCCGGCGCCCTCGCCGTCCTCGTCCGCCGTCTGCCCGTCGTCGAGTTCCGGGTCCTCGGTTATGTAGCGTTCGTCGGCCATCAGTCGAAAAATCCGTCGTTATCGGTTGCGGGCAGGATTTCGGGCTGTTCTTCCCCGGCGGCGGCCGCCTGTTCGAATTCGGCCTGCGCCAGCGAGTCGGCGCGTTCGCGTTCGAGCCGCAGCCGCTCTTCGGCGGCTTCGCGGGCCTGTTTCTCGGCGGTGGCGCGGTGCTGGGCGAGTTTTTTCTCGTCGAGTGTCAGTTTGAGATCGACGCGCGAACCCAGCGCGGCGCTCCGCTCGGCCGTCGGAACCTGCACGTAGACGCGGGCGTCTTTCTGGTTCAGCAGGTTGATGCCTTCGTCGAAGTCGATCTTGCCGACATTAAGCCCCAGCTCCCACAAACGGCCCTTGGCCTCCTTGAGCGGGAATCCCACCAGCCGCGGCACGACCGTTGAGCCGAAACCGCCCTCGACGCCCACGTAGAGCGTTACGCCCGATCCCATTTCGGCCTGAATCCTGCTGTTCTGGGTGACGGGACGCCCTTCGCAGTACTCTTCCAGCACATAGTTGGTCGCCATGTCGGCGCGGTAGATCAGTTCGCCGATTTCGAGTCCTGCGATCTCCAGCATGTTCTTGGCCTGCCGCAGCGAACGGCCTGCCACGTAGGGCACGGGCACCATCTTCTGCCGGAACGAGTTGATCGTGATGTAGACCGTACGTCCGGGCTTGACCTCCACGCCGCCTTCGGGCAGCTGGTCGAGGACGATGCCGCCTTCGTAGGCCGGCACGAACAGCGAGTCGTTGATATGCAGTTCGAGATCGTATTTGCGGGCCGTGCGCTGCGCATCGTCGAGCTTCACGCCCGAAAAGTCGGGCACGATGCGGCGGGCGCCGTGGCGCGTGCCGACCTGCATGACGAAATGCGCCGTGACGGCCATTGCCAGAATGATCGCCGCTATCAGCACGAGGTTGTATGCCAGCTTGTTCTGCCGCAGTTTCTTCCAGTAATATGTCAGTTTCTCCATTTTCGCGGGAGTTGTGTTTTGTGTCCGTCTGTTTTCTCCGGGCGGGGCGGACTGTTCCTACCGGTCCGGAAGTTCGTTGTAAAACGTGTCGCGCTCCACGGCGCGGCAGCCTGCCGCCCGGACGATGCGCCGCATCTCCTCGACGCTCATCGAGGGGCGCCGGTCGTCGGCCCCGGCCATCGAGTAGATTTTCGTCGTGTCGTCGATCGTGCCGTCTATGTCGTCTGCGCCGAAGGCCAGCGCCAGTTCGGTCGTCGCCTTGCCGTACATCACCCAGTAAGCCTTGATGTGGGGCACGTTGTCCAGATAGATGCGGCTCATGGCCAGCATCCGCAGGTCTTCGATCACCGATACCTCGCCGATCTCCGACATCGGGTTGCCGAAATTGCGGTATTTGAGCGGGATGAAGGCGTTGAAGCCGCCCGTGCGGTCCTGCAGTTCCCGCAGCCTGCGCAGGTGGTCGATGCGGTGTTCCAGCCCCTCGACGTGGCCGTAGAGGATCGTCGCATTGGTCGGGATGCCGAGCCGGTGGGCCGTTTCGTGCACTTCGAGCCATTCGTCCGTCGATCCCTTGTCGGGGCAGATGCGGCTGCGGATCTCTTGGTCAAAAATCTCCGCGCCGCCGCCCGGAATGGCCGCCATTCCGGCCTCTTTGAGTCGCCGCAGGCCCTCCTCGACCGAGAGTCCCGCCTTGCGGATCATGTACGACAGCTCGATCGCCGTGAAAGCCTTGACCGCCGCTTCGGGCAGTATCGCCTTGACGCGGCGGATCATGTCGATATAGTATTCCAGTCCGTGGTCGGGGTGTACGCCGCCCACGATATGGACCTCGGTGATGCCTTTGCCCTGCCGGCCGCGGGCGATCTGCTCGATCTCCTCCATCGTGTAGTCCCACGCTTCGGGGCTTCCTGCCGGACGGCGGTAGGAGCAGAAACGGCAGTTGAAGACGCAGCGGTTCGTCGGCTCGATGTGGAAATTGCGGTTGAAGTAGACCTTGTCGCCGCTCACGCGCCGCTTGCGCTCCGTCGCCAGCTCGCCCAGCAGCCACAGGGGGGCTTCGCGCCAGAGCCGTGCGGCTTCGGCGTCGCCGATACGCGCTCCGCGGCGTACCTCGGCGGCTATGTCGTCGATCTGCTGCATCTTATTTGGGGGCTTTCCGGTAGAGGTAGACGGCGATGAATAGGTAGATGATGTTCGGCAGCCAGACGGCCAGTCCGGGCGGCAGCGTGCCGCTCTTGGCGAACTCCTCGAAGAAACGGTTGAACAGGATGTACGAGAAGCAGAGGCCGGTGCCGATGCCGATGTGGAGTCCCGTTCCGCCGCGCACCTTGCGCGACGAGAGCGACACGCCGATCAGCGTCAGGATGAAGGTCGAGAGCGGATAGGCGAAGCGGGCGTGTTTCTCGACCTCGATGATGTTGATGGCGTCGGAACCTTTGGCCCGCTGCTGGTCGAGGAATTCGTTCAGCTCCGTGATGTTCATCGTCTGTATCAGGTCGTTGATCTCGCCCAGCTCGGTCACTTCGAGGTTGATGAGCGTGTCGAGGTTGCGGAACTGCTCGAATTTTTCGACGCCCAGCGAGTCGAATTCGCGCTTGGTGTAGCGCGGTGCCGTCCAGCGTTTGGTCTCGGGGTTGAATTTCACGTCGGAGGCTTCGAGCGAATGGGTCATCGTGCCGCTGTAATAGCGTTCCAGGGCGAAGAACGACGCCTGGCGGGCTCCGTCGTTGTAGCCGCGGATGTAGGCGAATATTCCGGGTTCGATCTGGCGGTAGATCGGGGCGATCAGGTCGCGGTTGGCCGCGGCATCGACGCCGAACAGCGCGGCGAAGAAGTCGAGGTTCTCCTCGACCGAGAGGTCGGGGTAGAGCGAGAACCTCCCGGGCATGTAACCCACCCGCCTGCGGATTTCGCGGTACTCCCGTACGGTGTCGCAGCCATCGACCGACGCCGTGCCTCCGTCGGGGTTTATCAGCGTCGTGAGCAGGCGGAACAGCGTGGTTTTGCCCGCGCCGTCGGGACCGATCAGACCGAACAGCTCGCCCCGCGCGACTTCGAATGTCACGCTGTCGAGTGCCGTCAGCGCGCCGTAATGCTTGGTCAGACCGTTCGTTTCTATTGCGTTTCGTGCAGCCGCCATTTGATTTTTCATTTTTAATTGCGGAGCCTGACTTCGCCGTAAAGGCCGATTTTCAGCCGTCCGTCGTTCTCGACGGCGATCTTCGCCGCATAGACCAGTCCGGCCCGCGAATTTCGGGTCTGAATGGTTTTGGGAGTGAATTCGCTCTCGGAGGCGATCCACACGATGCGTCCCGGATAGTCGAGCTGCCGCTCCCCGCCGAAATCGGCCGTCACCGTCACCTCCTGGCC
>ERZ838118.2525-NODE-2525-length-19350-cov-29.241876_pt1 | contig 19350 bp, 13 predicted proteins | sample MGYA00519863_ERZ838118 | MGnify/ENA primary metagenome ERZ838118 (study PRJEB31850, sample SAMEA3708827) | human gut metagenome | biome: human gut; feature: human-associated habitat; material: faeces | place: China | collected 2014 ...
ATTGAAAGTCTGCAATGCTAAAAACATACATCCTTCCAAAGTATTATAAATCAAGCACATCAGACGAACACCTGATTGGACGTCAGCATTGTAACTCAGAGTATAAACCGCAAAACGAAATGAGATGCTTTTTCAAATCATTTTGCGATTGAAGTACAATTCTTAACACAAATCGAAAAGCGAAAATTACTTTTATTTTTAGTGATTTTCAAATAGTATTCAAATACGATTTGGGATAAGTTCCGGGGGAACTCGGAAATTGAATATTTTATAAACCATAAAACGAAATGAGGTACTTTTTCAAATCATTTTGCGGTTTATAGATGACGATTATCATGCCCAGCGGATTGGCCGTGAGGATGGCGTTGAACACCTGTTGAATGCCACTCCACACTTTGGTGGCCACACTTGCGGCTTATGCTTATCGCTTTTTCTGCTTTACCGGCAGATAGAGTGATAGCATCAAAAGATTTCTTCATCTTATCTAATTGTTTTGATATATTTTCCATATCTTTGTCGAAATATTAATCAATCATTATTATGCTATATTTTGAATTAGCAATGACGTTCATTGTGGGCTTGTTCATCGTTTATCTTTTTGATAAACTGATACACTTTATGTATAGGAATGAAAATATTTCATACACAGAGTTTGAGCAAGAAGGCAAAAACCTTGAAAAAGAGCTCAAACGTTTAAAGAAAGAAATGGCCAAGCTCCAAAAGCAACTCAAAGAAGCCGAGAAAGAAGCTGAAAAAGAAGCCAATGCCGAAAAGAAGCAATAGCTCTTTACCCGTTTCAATAACAATGACTATGATGAAAAACGTTCAAATCAAAGATAATTCCGACCACTTGCAAGATGAGAATTTGGACGAAAAATAACTCCCTATCCCATTCGCCTCATCAATTCTTCAAATCTCTCTCTGGTGCTTGCTTCCGCTTCCGCCTTCCCGATGTTTTGCCCCCTTATTCTATCACGTTGTGAGGAGAATGGTGATTTTCGAAAATTACGGGAATAGCCCATATAGCATCTTTATATTTCCCTTTTCCGTAATGATGCATTGCTGGCGTCCATCTTGGCATGTTTCTGATAATTTGTATCACTTCTTCATCCCACTGTGGTATTCCGCAGCTTCTTAGCGTTTTCGCTTCTTTTATCTCTCCGTATGAATCAATATGTATCTTATACACTCCTTTGGCTTTTTGCAGCTCACCTAATAAACTAGCATCATATGTGAGATTTTGGTAAATATAATTTTGAGCCGACCATCGTTTCCCATCTTGAAAGTTCGCTTGCTCTTCCCATTCCACAAAACAATGTTTTAACTCCTCTTCTGCTATGCTATCAGCTATCACCCTATCTCTATATTGTTGTGGTAAAAATGGAACATATACCGTATAAAGGCATTCTATTCGCTTACCGTTCTTATCTCGGCATGGCAAACAATGAGGAAGGTCTCGGATAAGTCTAATGACCTCCTTGTCGAAATCTTTATGAATGGTTGTTAAAATATTAATTCTACGTGGTAATCCTAATGTATCGATGGAGAACATTGCTACGGAATATCCTGCTTGGTTCTTCGCTAATAAATGCTTTGGATATTTCATTTGAGAAACAAAATACTCTTCCAAATTATAACTCCATTTTGCCCATTTGGGAGCTTCTATGGTTGACAGGTCTTTAATAGGCTCTCCTGTTATTTTTGCCACGCCAAGATTCCAAATGTTCTCTTTACGCCAAATACTGTCTAAATGCGCTTCCATATTCTCACATAAAAAAACACTATCTGCTTTATTATTTTGCCCTTTTAAAGTGACGGAAGGATAGAAGCAAAGCAGAAACAATATAAAAAACAGTGATGGTTTCATGTTATTATTTTTATTCAATTCTAAATTCTGCGCCCATATACCATTTTTGAGAAGAACCTTTGAAGCCTATTTCTTTGACTACTTTATAAGTCCCTGGCTTGTTGTCATTAACAATCGGACGAAGTCTTGCAGTAAACAGGTGTGCATCTCCTTGTCCTAAACCATAGCCAATGTCATTCCATGCACCGCCATCGTGAAGTAATATCCAACGGTTTCCTTCTTTACGTGCTACGTTGTATCGTTCTCCAAAAAATAAGTCTTTTGAATTTCCATTGGCTAATTCCACTGATATGGTTTCAGTTCCCACAGGATAAACGGAATGCTCGGTTTGCATAGTTATCCGCATGGTATCAGAAGATGTCGGTTGAATAAAAGGTATGCCTTGCTGTATCTTACCATGACTGACTGCCGAATAGTTTACAACTCTTTTTCTGAACATTTCTTGATAATGCGGTGTGTTATTCATTAAGCCCACAAAAATAGTATCTCCATCATCATTTTGTATCCAAGTGGAATGGATGTTTCTTGCGGTTGTGTCATTGGATATTTTTGCATTTTTACCCCAATAATCATCAATCTGTTGGCGAAGTTTTTCTACCCCTTTTTTATCTACTAACTCAAATTCAGCATAAGCTACTTTGGTATCACCATTGAATGATTTGTAGATGCGATACCTGCCTGCGCGGTTTGGCACTTCGGCTGTGTAAAGCTCGATGGTTTGTTCATGGGTGGAGTAGCCTGATGGGAATATCCATAGAATGCTATTGACTATAGGACTGGTTGGCAATATCTCCCACACTTTTTGTTTTTCATTGTAATAAGCAAGGCTGTAGCCTTCCCCACAACTATATTCATAGTGGGAGTGATTGGTGATAATTACCTTTACTTTCGTTGTGGATAATGGGTAATAGTCATATTCCGTCTTCATGGAAAGCGAATCGGAACTGATAGCTTCTCCTGTCGGAATATCACGGGGAACGGGTTGCAGTATGGGGATTGCTTTGGATGATTTCTCTTGTTTTTCTTCCAACGAAACAGGTTCGGTTTCAGATATACTGTCTGGACACAATTCTTCTTGCTGTGGAATGCTATCTGTTTCAAATTTTTGCCCTTTCTTTGAAGTAGCTGAATGGCAAGAACTTAGTAGTATTAATGATACGAGTAATAAATGTTTCATGGTTGCTGTTATTTGAGTTTAAAAGCTACAGGAACTGTATATTTCACCTTTACCGCTTTCCCTTTTAGTGTGCCGGGTTTCCATTGAGGAAGCATTTTTATGATACGTAGTGCCTCTTTATCTAAAGAAGGCTCAACACTCCTCACAATGTTAGGTTCTATTATGTAACCGTTTTCATCTACAATAAACTGAACTGCAACCCTTCCTTGTATTCCGTCCGTTTGTGCTTTGGTTGGATATTTCATATTATCATTGATGAATTGTAATAATTTATCCATACCACCGGGAAATTCGGGCATTTGGTCGATTACATTATAGATTGGTGGGTAAACGGCTTCTTCCTCCGGGAGCAATAAAGTGTCATTCAATTGACTATAGGGATGTCTTTTGAATAGTTCAACCATATTATTTTGTAATTGAAATTCAGCCATTAAAGTGTATTCTTTACTATATCTTCTTACTGTAAGAAAAAAACGATAATGACCGGGAGTATGCCTGAATAATTCTGCATTGTAATAATATTTATCGCCTTGCATAAGTACATATTCTACGTCAAAAACGACAAGCTGCATAGGAACATCCCTCCATATTCCTTTTTCATCTTCATAAGTGTAGCTGTAGTATCCACCAAAACCAATATCCGTACCGCTATTGTTGTGTAATACGAAAGTGATTTGTTTCTGCTTCGTGGAATAGACTGTGTATTCGGGGGACAGAGAAATCCCCAGTGTATCATTTATTCCGACTGTATTGTTTATAAGAGCTTGTGGAGCCTCTTTTTGTTTAGGCTTATTTGTACAGCCAACAACAGATGTGCAAAATGTCAATATACATAACAAAATATTCATTTTCATACGATACGTCTTTATTGAGTTACATTTATTAAACATTTAATCAGTTGGCAAGGTAAATCTTACTGGAAATGTAAATTTTACTTTTACGGGAATTTCATGTTGGCTCCCCGGTTTCCATTTAGGCATTATTGAAACTATGCGTAATGCTTCTTCACAAAAAGCATTATCAATACTTAGAACCGGATTAATGCTACGTAGAATTTTGGGTCGTATGACACTGCCGTCTTTATCTATGACAATTTGTACAATAACTCTGCCCTCTAATTTGCTCTGCAGTGCCGATTGGGGGTATCTGACATTCTGTTGTATGAATTCTATTAATTTAGGTAAACCGCCACCGGGAAATTCAGGCATATTTTGCACCATTTCAAATACATCATCTTCGTTGTCTTCCGTTATGTCCTCCCCTATGACTGGGGCATATCCGGGACCTACAGGAATGGGCTTCTTTCTCCGGGAAACCTGTTTGGACGTATATGCCTCAAACCATTTACATATTTCGTAGTAGTCCCCTTGTTCGTTATGAAGTCTTATTTTTAACAAGTAATCTCCAGTAGGGCAATTCTTTGGTAAATCAACTTTCACTTCTCGTGCCTTCCCTTTTTCAAACATCAAGGCAACAGACTCTTTATAAACAGGTTCGTTTTGAGATATTTTATGCAATTTCCCTTGCCGGTCTTCACGATAGAACACTGCCTCGTCGTAAGTCAGTTCAAATTTAGGATTATCAATAGAAATATAAACCTTCCCTTTGAAAATACTTGTATTGTTATATAAAATGTCTTCGGTTTGTTCACGGCACATCTGATTGATGTGTTTATTAAAATAGATTTTAGTTATTCCTTCATTTTCATCTATTAGAAATCCCCAATGTATATTAGAAGCCACTTTCGTATCAGTAAGAGAAAGGGCGGAATTTGCATTGCTACTAGTAATTCTAAAAGTAACAGGAAAATGATATTTCACTCTTATTGTTTTCCCATGATATTTACCCGGTTTCCATTTAGGCATTGATTGGATAATCCGTAATGCTTCCTTGTCCAAAAGAGAATCTACACCATAAATGATAGATGGTTGAATAATAGAGCCATCTGTGTCTATTATAGCTTGTACAATGGCTCTTCCTTGTTTTCCTGTTTTGTAAGCATTTGATGGATATTGAATACTATTCTGTATATATGTTATAAGTTCATGCATTCCACCTGGATATTCGGGCTTTTCTGTTAGTGCTAAATAAATTTCTTTTGCGTCTTTTATTTTAGGTAATAAATATGGAAACAAAACAATAGTAGTGTCTATTACAATGGCTTTCAATGTATCATTAATCTCTATACCGTTATGTATGAGTGCTTGCGGAACTTTTTCTTGTTTAGACTTGTTTGCACATCCTATCAGTAACAAACACAATAAGCATAAATTTATCGCTTTCATAGTTCGGACTATTTATAGAGTGAAACAATGCATCTACAAAAATAATAAAAGTGCAACTCATTAACAATCAGAATTGCACTTTTATTTCCGTAAATCATTCAGTCAAACCATTTTCTGATAGAGGCTTTCAAGTAGAAATGCTCTTATTGCAAAACATAGCTTGCACATTAGGGTGTTTCTACATTCCCAACCCCCTTCTTGGTTCTTCTTTTTGGGTGTTGCTTACACTCAGTTTTTTCTTTGAGTTCTTGGAATTTCATCTCGAGCCATTCAAGAAGTGGCATCCCGTCAATGTGCACGGAGCCTGACACTATGACATATATACGTGCAGGCTCATGCGTACGTACGTGTAGCCCGATGCGTACGTACGTGTAGGCTTACGCGTATATACGTGTAGGCTGATGCCACCGTATGTGTTGAAGTGTACGACTGATGCGTGCCTACGTGCACATAAAAAACAGGTTGAAGTGCACATAAAAAACAGGTAGCTCACACTGAATGCAGTAAAAAGACCTTGAACTTTTCAAAAAAGCTCGGCATCTTTTCAGAAAAGCTCGGCATCTTTTTAAAAAAGGTCGTTGTGTTTTCAAAAAAGCTCGGCATCTTTTTAATAAAGCTCGGCATCTTTTTCACGTAGGGGCAGATGGAATCATCCCCTCACTAAGCCGGTCATCCCTTCTTTTCCGGCCATCTTCTTTTCCGTTCATCCCTTCTTTCCGTTCATCCTTACTTTCTGTTCATCCTTACATTTTAATTAAAGCGCCCAGATTATCAATCGGTTAAGAATGACAGAGCCCCCCCTCATCCTCGTTTCAGCCGCGTTTACCAAGTTTCTCCAAATCTGCCTTCAGCATTCACACACTATCAAAAAAAGTCTTACAGATGAAAGGAGGCTGAAAAGACAACACAAGATGTCCATTCATTGCCGCAATGCCTACCAACAGGACGTTTCAGCGGTAAATGAAAGGAAGAGACCGATTTTTGATTCCGGAGTGAAAAACCACACCCAATACTTGCCACAGACTTTTGTCGCTGATTCATAAAATGAGAAAATCAAAACAGTTTCTTAATTAGGAAACATTTTAGTTGTATCTTCTATTCTTTTTCTCTTACTTTGTAAACTAACACACCAGTATTGTTACGTTTATATATTTGAAAATCAAAATTAACATGAAAAGAAATATATTATTCATGTTCTTTTTACTGCCTTTTATCGCTATGGGTCAAACGTACAAGTACATAGGGATAGAAGACGGATTGAGCAACCGAAGAATATTCAATATTCAGAAAGACTCAAAAGGATATATGTGGTTTCTTACTAACGAGGGAATGGACCGCTATAATGGTAAAGAAATAAAGCACTATAAATTAGCTGACGAAGAAAATAAGGGAGATGCACAAATTCGCCTTGCATGGCTGTTCCGAGAGAAAGAAGACTTATGGATTGTAGGCAAAACCGGAAGAATATTTGAGTACCAACATCAATTTGACAGGTTTACACTCACTTATAAACCGGCCAACTTATCCCAGTCTGTCCCATACAGCTATTTAGACAACCAAGGTAATGTATGGCTATGTGGCAAAGATTCCATTACATTATATAATACGCAGAATAATCAAGTCGCACGTATTTTCAACCCGCTGCGCAGCAACATTACCTCTATGGTGCAGTCGGACAATGCCCATTTCTTTATTGCGACAGAGAAGGGGCTACGCTATTGTAGTATGGATGACAATGAGCTACAGCCAATTCCCATCCTGCCATTGGATGAGATTAAAGGTCAAATCAGCAAGCTTTATTATCACAAAGCGTTGAAGCGGCTGTTTATCGGCACATTCGAGAATGGCATCTTTGCCTATGATTTGCCCACGCGCCAAATTCTTCATCCTGAAACAGATTTGAGCGATGTCAATATTACCCAAATCAGCCCCCTGAACGAAAATGAACTTTTAATCGCTACCGAAGGCATGGGTGTTTACAAGATTCAGGCCAACAGTGGTGTGATACAGCCTTATCTCACCGCCAACTATGAAAGTAACAACGAGATGATGGGAAACATTATCAATGATATCTATGTGGATGAGCAAAAGAGAATATGGCTTGCCAATTATCCTACGGGAATCACCATCGTGGACAGCCGCTATCAAAACTACCACTGGATAAAACATTCCATGGGCAATAGGCAATCTCTGATTAACGACCATGTGCATACTGTAATCGAAGATAGTGAAGGCGATTTATGGTTTGGCACCAGCAACGGCATCAGCCTTTACAACACCAAGACGCGCCAATGGCATTCATTCCTGAGTTCTTTTGACAAACAGCTCAAAGATAAAAACCATATATTCATTGCTTTGTGCGAAGTTACTCCCGGAGTGATTTGGGCAGGAGGATACACCTCCGGTATTTACAAAATCAACAAGAAAGCACTTTCCATAGAGTACTTCTCCCCTTTTCTGCTAACCCCTTTCAATATGCGTCCCGACAAATACATCAGGGATATGATAAAAGATTCGGAAGGAAATATCTGGTCCGGAGGGTATTACAATCTAAAATGCTTTGACCTAAAAAACAACAAGGTACAACTATACCCCGGTGTAAATTCAATTACATCTATCAGAGAAAAAGACAATGACCACATGTGGATTGGTACTGCCACCGGCCTGTATCTGCTGAACAAAAACACAAGCCAATATAAATATATCGAAATTCCCGGGGAGTCCACTTACATCAATACTCTTTATCAGGCTTCCAATGGATTATTGTATATCGGCACCAATGGCTCCGGTGTAATAATTTATAATCCCGACAAAAATACCTTCCAACAATTCCATACAGGTAATTGCGCACTACTCACCAATAGCATCTTCACCATATTGCCCGAAGCAGACGGGAATATCATAATGAGTACGGAAAACGGTATCACCTGCTTTTCCACCAAAGACAAGTTATTCTACAATTGGACCAAAGAGCAAGGACTAATGTCTGCCAACTTCAATGCTTCTGCCGGTGTATTGCTCAAAGACAAAGGATTTATATTTGGCAGCATCGACGGTGCCATCGAGTTTCCCAAGGATATCAGATTTCCCCATTATCACTTTTCCAAAATCATTCTAAGTGATTTCCAATTGTCCTATCAGCCTGTCTTCCCCGGTGAAGAAAATTCTCCCTTAACAGAGGATATCGACGATACAAAAGTATTGCGTCTTACTCACAATCAGAATACTTTCTCACTGAAGGTGTCGACCATCAACTACGACTTTCCTTCCAATGTGCTCTACAGTTGGAAACTGGAAGGCTTCTATACTGCATGGAGCCCCCCAAGGACAGAAAACATGATTCGTTTTACCAATCTGAAACCCGGAAAATACAAACTGCATATCCGTGCTGTGTCTAAAGAGGAACAGAATGTCATATTCGAAGAACGCACCATCGATGTCATCATCGCACATCCGGCATGGCTCAGCTTCTGGGCTATACTATGCTATATAGTGCTGGGAATACTCTTGCTTTTTATCATTACCAGGATTATCTATCTGAGAAAACAGAAAAAGATTTCAGATGAAAGAACCCAATTCTTCATCAATACAGCACATGATTTGCGCACGCCGCTAACTCTGATTAAAGCCCCATTGGAAGAGCTGAGTGACAAAGAACAATTGACCCCAAGCGGACTCAACAGCATGAAGACTGCTCTGAAAAATGTGGACGCCCTACTACGTTTGACCACCAATCTAATCAATTTTGAACATACCGAAGTTTATTCCCCAAAGCTATACATAGCCGAGTTTGAACTGAATGCTTATATGCAAAACCTGTGCAATAGTTTCTATTCTTATTCGGTCACAAAGAATATAGACTTTACTTACGAAAGCAATTTCAAGGAAATGAAAGTATGGTTTGACAAAGAAAAGATGGATTCCATTTTGAAGAATGTCATATCCAATGCCTTGAAATACACTCCCGATGACGGCCATGTAAGTGTCTGCGTCACCGATAACAAAGACACTTGGAAAGTCAAGGTTACAGATACGGGAATTGGCATTCCTACCGAAGAAAAAAAGAAAATATTCAAACTGCACTTCCGTGGCAGCAATGCTGTCAACTCCAAAATAACAGGCAGCGGAATCGGTCTGATGCTGGTATGGAAATTAGTCAAGCTTCATGGAGGGAAAATCAATATCGAAAGCACCGAGCACCAGGGAACAGTCATCAGGCTTATTTTCCATAAAGGTTACGAACATCTGCATCATTACAGCATCGTAGAGCCGAATCAGGAACTGCCGGTAAAAGAAGTTATCGAACAAGAGACAGCGGCAGAAACGCCCGAAGAACTAGAGGAAATGATTGGAGTCGCACTATTGCAACGCGTGCTCATCGTAGAAGATAATGATGAATTGCGCAGCTATCTCACCACATCGCTTTCGGGAGCTTATACCGTGCAGGCTTGCAGCAACGGAAAAGAAGCGCTGATTATCATCAAAGAATTTTGGCCTGACTTGATTCTTTCTGACATTATGATGCCCGAAATGCGCGGAGACGAGTTATGCGCAGCCATTAAAACAAATATTGAGACATCACATATTCCTATCGTATTACTCACAGCATTGAATGATGAAAAGACTATTCTAGGCGGACTGGCAACCGGTGCAGACGCTTATATCACCAAACCATTCAGCATCAAAATGCTAAAGGCAAGACTGTCCAATATACTGTCAAACAGAGCATTGCTACAACAGAAATATGCGATGCCCACTAAACTCGGTGCTGAGAAACCCGAATTGCTGCCGGCCGGAGCCAACGCACTCGACTGGAAGTTCATCACCGACGTAAAGAACAATATTAAAAATAATATTGATAATACAGACTTCACCGTAGATGCTTTATGCTCATTACATAACATGAGCCGCACTAGTTTCTATAACAAACTGAAAGCATTGACCGGACAGTCTCCCGCCGACTATATCAAAGAGTTCCGCCTGAATATGGCTGCGCAATTATTACAGGAAAAAAAGTACTCGATTACGGAAGTAGCAGAAATGACAGGATTCTGCGACAGCAAATACTTCAGAGAAGTATTTAAGAAACGCTTCAATGTAAGTCCCAGCAAATATGGAAAAGAGGATAAAGAATAAACATGAGATAGGAATGAAAAGCAGGAATGGGAGTCTATATTATGAGGGTGTGTCGAAACTCTCATACCCCCCCCGCCACAGTTCGTTGTAGCGAGGGTGATTCGATAAAAGGGAAGTTTCGACACACCCTCACCAAACTTAAAAGAGCCGTATCCAACTCTGTCTCGAGTAATGATACGGCTCTTTCTCTTGCTTTTTAGGATGCTCAAGTTTCAGATTAAAAGTTCTTCTTTGGTTTAACTTAGTTTTGACACACTGGTCAGGCAATAGTATAAAGCTTTCCGAACAAGGACTGAGGTCTTAAAAAAGTCTTCTTAGCCTTCTTCTATTTCGCTCAGCTCCAACCAACGCATGGACTTTTCGTCAATCAAATCATTCAGTTCCGGCAACCGTTTCGATTTCTCAGTCAGTTCCTCCACACTCAAGGTTCCACTGCAAAGGGCAACTTCTATATCCGCTTTTTCCTGCTCCAGTTGGCCTATTTCCTTTTCCAACTGCTCGTACTCCTTCTTTTCCTTGAAAGTCATACGGCGTTTGTCATTCAACCGTACACGTGCCGTTTTTTCTTCTTTCGGCTTCTCGGCTTCCTTCTCACGTTGCTCTTTCACTTCGCGCCAGTCACGGTAATCAGAATAGTTGCCGGGAAAATCACGGATATCGCCTTGTCCCTTGAACACCAGTAAATGGTCTACCACCTTATCCATAAAGTAACGGTCATGACTCACCACAATCACACAGCCCTTAAAGTTCTGAAGATACTCTTCCAACACCTGCAAAGTAATAATATCCAAGTCATTGGTTGGCTCGTCCAGTACCAGAAAGTTAGGATTACGCATTAATACCGTACAGAGATAAAGCCGGCGCCGCTCTCCCCCACTCAACTTATACACATAGCTGTGCTGCGTTTCAGGTGTAAAAAGAAAATGCTGAAGAAACTGCGAAGCGGTAAGGCGCTTGCCATTGCCCAGTTCAATCACTTCGGCAATATCCTGCACCACATCTATCACCTTCATCTGTTCATCAAATTGTAAGCCATCCTGCGAATAATATCCGAAACGCACCGTTTCGCCAATATCTATCGTGCCGCTGTCCGGTTTCTGCTCGCCCATCAGAATCTTGATAAAGGTAGATTTTCCCGTACCGTTATTTCCCACAATCCCCATCTTCTCGTATCGGGCAAAGATGTAAGAGAAATCGTCCAGAATCTTTAAATCACCAAAACTTTTGTAAAGATGATTGGCTTCAAAAATTTTCGACCCGATATAAGACGCCTTCATTTCCAGTTTCACATTACCGTCATTGAAGCGCTGTTTTGCCACCTTCTCCAGTTCATAGAAAGCCTCCTCGCGATAACGGGCTTTGTGTCCGCGTGCCTGTGGCATACGGCGCATCCATTCCAATTCCGTACGATATAAATTATTGGCACGGGCTATTTCGGCATTTGTCGCTTCAATGCGCTCTTGGCGTTTTTCCAGATAATAACTGTAGTTGCCTTTATAAGAATAGACCTGCTTATTGTCTATTTCGATAATTTCAGAGCAGACACGGTCAAGGAAATACCGGTCGTGAGTCACCATCAGAAGACTGATATTGCCACGTCTCAGAAAATCTTCCAACCACTCCGTCATATCAAGGTCAAGATGATTGGTAGGCTCATCCAAAATCAGGAAATCAGGCTCCGTGATAAGCACATTCGCCAACGCGACCCGTTTGAGCTGTCCTCCCGAGAGATGTTTCACCTGCTGATTGAAATCACGGATTTTCAGTTGCGAAAGAATCTGTTTGGCTTTTCGTTCATAATCCCATGCCTTTTCATGTTCCATGCGTGCCAACAGGTCCTCCAATCCCGGATTGCCTTCGGTCTCCATGCACCTTTCATATTCCTTGATAAGCTGCACGGTCGTGTTACCGTGATGGAAACACGCCTCAAGCACGGTCAGCTCTTCAGGGTAGTGAGGGTCCTGTTCCAAATAGCCCACACGCAGGTCACGGCGAAACACAATACTGCCCTCATCATAACCTTCCTTTCCGGCTATAATATTCAACAATGTAGTCTTGCCGCTGCCGTTCTTGGCTATCAGCCCGATACGCTGTCCTTCAGCGACCCCCAAAGAGATTTGATTAAATAAGACTAAATCACCAAACGATTTTGTAAGTCCGTCTATCTGTAAATATGGAACCATTCTCTTTTAATTAATATCATCCAGCACAGCTTCCGCTTCGCGCTTAATTTTCTTAAATTCAGCCTTCAAATCACAAGGCAAGTTCTTCTTCGCTTTGTCCCACACCATAGCGGCAGGATTAATCAGCATATCGGAATTCATAAACTGTAGAGCCGGATATTCTTCCTTTCCATCTATCACAGTCACCCATTCCATGCCCTCCATCTCATTGACCAATATTGTGCCGAAAGCTACACCGAAGTTTTCCCAAGCCATACGCTGCTGAGGTTGGAAACGTCCGCTGTCCATTACCTCCTGAATCTTCTCGATATCTTCTTCCTGCGAAGAGAAGTCTTTTGTAAGCTGCTTCTTTATCGTATTTGAAGCCCATTCATAAGCACTGTTCACCTCGCCTATCTCAAGCACGCGGATAGGAATAACCTCTTTAGGATAAACCTTATTTTCACGGCGTACTTCTATGCTGCCGATTATATTATCGGCAACAGTCTTATCACCGCCCTTAGCCGTCGTAAAAGAACATTCCAGGCATATATCACGACAATCGATTACCCAAAAATGAGAAGTGTACCAAGCGCCTTCTTCCTGAAAGGTATCCACACTGTAAGACGCTTGCGCCCCTCTTATCAGGGTCAACTTAGCAGCCGGATTTTCTTTCAATTCATATCTGACACATTCTGTTCCATAGTTTGCGTCAGCACCTTTATAAGCCGAGATGCGGAAGTTACCACTCCACTTGTAGGGGTCGTAAAACAAAAAACTCTCTTCTGTATCTTCAAACTCGCGCCAGCCCGCAGGATATTCCAGCGAGAACCAGCCGCCGGGAGCAATGTATTTCATAGTCTCTATCTTTTTATATTCATTTATCTTACCGGTAATATTTCAATCCAATAATCATCCGGATCATTGATGAAGTATAGCCCCATCTCTGTATTTTCATAACATACGCACCCCATTTCTTTATGGAATTTACGCACTTCGTCATAATCTCCTTCTACACGCAGACAAAGGTGGCTTTCATTTTCGCCCAGTTCATAAGGCTGCGGATGGTCACGTAACCAGGTCAGCTCCAACAAGAAGTTGCTATGGTCATCAGCCATATACACCAGAATAAAAGAACCGTCGGCAGCTACTTTGCGGTTGGCTTCGTGTAGTCCCAATGCCGTTTCATAGAACCGGATGCTTTGTTCCAGATTCGTTACATCAATATTAAAATGGTCAAATCTTCCTTTTACTTTCATATTACTTTAAATTTTTATAATCTGTCCGGGATACTTTATTGCTATAAAATGCGTTCCGTGGGCTTCTGCCAAAGTGCGGAAAGCATTTGCCTTCTCATAGTCGGGCACAAAATGCATCGGTACAAAGATATTTGTTTTTATTTTCTTCACAAACTGTTCGGGGCCTCTCATATATTCACGTCCCAGACGCGAATCTACAGGAAACATTGCCACATCCAGTTCATGCGTATAATCATACAGATAATCCAGTTCATGAAGGAAATTCTTTTCATATCCCTTCCATTCCTGTTCCGCACTCTCTTCCATCCAATGCCAGTTGTTCAAGTCTCCGGCATGGAAAATTTTCTTCCCCTCCGTTTCTATCAGGAAAGACACTCCTACGTCTGTAGACCCGAAAGCCCTGACCGACAAAGTTTCATCAGCATACTCCTCTCCTTTTTTCAGCCAGACGGCGTCTTCTTTCTGCGCCCTTCTATGCTTCAGAATATCCTTCGAAAAGATATAGATGATGTCCGGTCGCTGTTTCTTCCATTCCAGCACTTCCTTATTGAAATGGTCAGGATGGAAATGGCTGGCCAACACATACAACTTTCCGGGACGGTGCAAGAGTTCATCATGCACCCTTCCCCGTTCGGGTGTCACCACAGGTTCTTCAGGCTGTTCATTCATCAACCTGCGCAGGGCAGCTTCCGCCTGCTTGTCCTCCGTGTCACGGTAATAATCCATGATAACGGTATAACCATCGCCCAACAGAGCAAATCCGCTATGATAAATATAAACTAGTTCCATACCTCTTACAACAAACTTACTTGCCAATAGGTTGTACCTGCGCACGCGTCTTCTTGTCTATCTCCAGAAACATATAATTCACTTTTCCCAAATGGATAAGCGAGTCATTTTCCCTATATTTCCTATTGGCATATTCCTTTGATTTCTCATAGGTCAGTTTCGACATTTGGTTCTGCGATTTCCCCACCATGGTAGAATCCAGTTTTTCATCGGGAAAGAAATCGTCCAAATTCACATCCCCAATCATCGTTGTCTCTAGAAAATTCATATCGGTGTGAGTCTTGTCCGTATAATAGCCCACAAACATATGTCCGGGGATACGCACCAATATGGGATTGATGTTTATAGCCTTGAGTAATGAGGCAAACAACACGCTCCCGTCTACACAATTTATCTGCGAAGACTCCAGCGCATCGTCCAATGTGCGCACACGCTGGGTATAAACCACATTCGATGACAAACTGCTGTTGGTGGTGGAGCTGTATTTGAAGTTACGCTTCTGCAATACATTCCACAAGGCATAGACCTGCCTGTCCACATTCTCGGCTTGACTCGCATTTCCCTGATACCCCAGAAAGCGATTGACCAGACGCGTATCCAGTGCCTCACGCAAGAGTTTGTCTATCTGCGGATGCTCCTCGTTCACATAAGCAGCAAAGAACTCGCCTGTATCGTGAAATTTCATTCTATCGTCTACATAGCCAAGCGGACACTCGTTGATACTCCGCATGGAAATGGTTTTCAATCGTTGGGGCAATTTCTTTCCGTTGAGTTCCGCCTTTACAGATATGCTAACGGGCACTGCCTGATTATTGTCACGCAAAGCCTGATAGTTCCAGATGATGTCGGGAAAAACAAGATATTCCTTGCCGGACTTGGGCAAGATAAATTCGGAAACAGATTCAGAAAAGAAAGGAGTCTCAGCCACTTCTATGCGCAATTTGCTGTTGGCATAGCTGTTTTTTATACGAATGGCGATACCCGACTTCGGGTTGCCGATATAGTCGGAATCAGCAGGAACAATCAGGTTTCCATCCGTGGTAGCCGTAGAAAGTATAGTAGCCGGAAACACATTGCCGCCTAATTGGTCTGTTATCTCAAAACCGCTCCGAAACGGCTCATAGTGATAGACAAATACAGAAAAAGACATCACCAGAATGACGGATAGCACAATGGTCGACCACTGCCACCTATCGAGTTTTTTCAGATTTACTTTCCTCATATTCATTAATCAATTTAATTCCGGCACGAAACCGAATGCCATAACCGTCATCAGACTAAAACTTACACCTGTCATAGGGGAGAAACATCCCTCCCCTATGACAGGCAGAATGACAGTTGTACGTTAGAGAGCCGACATCTTTTCGAAAGGCATATCCGCCCGCTTTTTATCTTGCAGCGATGCTTTCAATTTCCACCAATGCACCTTTCGGCAATGCCTTAACCCCTACTGCAGAACGAGCAGGAAAATCACCTTCAAAATAGTTGGCGTAAACAGCATTCATTTCTGCAAATAAAGACATATCCGCCAGAAAGACAGTCGTCTTTACAATATTTGCAGTAGTCAAACCGGCTGCAGCCAACACATTCTTGATATTTTCAAAAGCCTGGGCAGTCTGTTCGGCAACTCCTCCCGGAACAAACTCACCGGTAGCAGGGTCTACAGGCAACTGACCTGATAGAAATACCATACCATTAGCCTCAATTGCCTGGCTATAAGGTCCTATAGCAGCAGGAGCTTTCTCAGTAAAAATCACTTTTTTCATGTTTATCAATGTTTTAATAATTAAAATCAAATTTTGACGGGCTAAATTAGCACTTTTTTTGCTATAAAGTGCAGATATGACTAAACAATCTGACTTTTTTTTACGTTCATTTAACATCGGCACCGATAGAAACAAAAGTAGATTTTTTGGAGCTTCGTTTTTTTATTAATTTAAAAAAAACGGCATTTTTTTCTCCCTTTTGAGGAGTTTTTCAAAAAAAACAACTACATTTGCATCGGTAAACGCAGAACTTACCAATCTGGCAAGTCTCGTTTACATTCCGATATAATATCTATAACATATTAAATCCCGTAATCATAAATGATGAGCTGCGATTTCAAGGCATTTCATGTGTCGGTTGCGTGCCCTGATTACATAATAAAAAAGAAACATTTTACTAATAACATATACTATATGTATAACATCATTCAATTAAACGACAAAGACTTGTCAGAATTACAATCAATCGCCAAAGAGTTGGGTATCACCAAAACAGAGTCTCTGAAGAAAGAAGAACTCGTTTACAAGATTCTGGACGAGCAAGCAATAGTCGGAGCAACTAAAAAAGTAGCGGCGGCCAAAGCTACCGAAGACCGCAAAGACAGCCAGCCTAAAAAAAGATCTCGCATCAGCGTCAAAAAAGAAGGTGACAAAGTGTATACTGCCACCAAGGATAAAGCGCAAAAGCTGGAAGCAAACACTGCACCGACAACGGCTGCACCCATCGCAGAAGAAGCTGATAAAGGAGTAGCTCCCGCAGTTGAAACAGTTCAGCCCATTCAGGAAAAAACAGTAACGGAAGCAGTCGAAAAGTCTGAACCGAAGAAAAGAGGCCGCAAGCCGGGTACAAAGAATAAAACTACTGCCAAAACGGAAAAACAACCTGACGCAGTAGCAGAAGAAACTGACGGCACCACCTCTCAGAAAGCTCCGACAGCCGCTGCTCCGAAAGAAAAAGAAGTAATTCTTCCCGAATTGGATTTCGACAGTGATGCAGACGACTTCATTCCCATCGAGGACCTTCCCTCGGAAAAGGTTGAACTTCCTACCGAATTACTCGGAAAGTTTGAAGCAACCAAAAATGAGACACCTGTTCCCGCTGCCACTCCAGCCCCGAAATTCCAGCCGCGTCAACCGCGTGAGCAAAACCCGAGATACAACAATCCGAATCAGCGCAACAACAATAATAATTACAGTAACCAACGTCCGGCCAACAATAACAACGCAGAAGGTCCGGAGGCTCCACAACAGCAACAGGCCCCCGAACGCAAGCCAGTAGAAAAGCCTTACGAATTTGAAGGCATCCTGACCGGAACCGGTGTTCTGGAAATTATGCCTGACGGTTATGGTTTCCTCCGTTCGTCAGATTACAACTACCTCTCTTCGCCGGATGATATTTACGTGTCCCAGTCGCAAATCAAACTGTTTGGTCTGAAGACAGGCGATGTAGTCGAAGGCTCTATCCGTCCGCCCAAAGAAGGAGAAAAATACTTCCCGTTGGTGAAAGTAGAAAAGATTAATGGTCTGGACCCCGGACTCGTGCGCGACCGCGTTCCCTTCGACCACCTCACTCCATTGTTCCCCGACGAAAAGTTCAAACTTTGCAAAGGTGGTTACAGCGACAACCTTTCTGCGCGTGTAGTAGATATGTTCGCCCCCATCGGTAAAGGACAACGTGCACTGATTGTGGCTCAGCCCAAAACCGGTAAGACCATCCTGATGAAAGACATTGCCAATGCTATTGCTGCCAATCACCCCGAAGTCTACATGATTATGTTGCTTATTGACGAACGTCCTGAAGAAGTAACCGACATGGCGCGCAGCGTTAATGCCGAAGTTATCGCTTCTACATTCGACGAACCGGCAGAACGCCACGTGAAGATTGCAGGTATCGTGCTCGAAAAGGCAAAACGCATGGTAGAATGCGGTCACGATGTCGTGATTTTCCTCGACTCCATCACCCGGTTGGCCCGTGCATACAATACCGTTTCTCCCGCATCGGGTAAAGTATTGTCGGGTGGTGTGGATGCCAATGCCTTGCACAAGCCCAAACGTTTCTTCGGAGCCGCACGTAACATCGAAGGCGGCGGTTCACTCACCATTATCGCTACCGCATTGATTGATACCGGTTCTAAGATGGATGAAGTAATCTTCGAAGAATTCAAGGGTACAGGTAACATGGAGTTGCAGCTCGACCGCAACCTCAGCAACAAGCGTATCTTCCCTGCCGTCAATATCGTTGCATCCAGCACCCGCCGCGACGACCTGTTGCTCGACAAGACTACCCTCGACCGTATGTGGATTCTGCGTAAGTATCTGGCAGATATGAACCCTATCGAAGCAATGGATTTTGTAAAGAGCCGTCTGGAAAATACGCGTGACAATGAAGAATTCCTGATGAGCATGAATTCATAAACAGCAGGCGAAAGCCTCTTACATACGTTATAAAAAAGGCCGCGTGCATCCCCCAACGGAGCACGCGGCCTTTTCAGTTTGTTCGCGTCATAATGACAAGGGGTAAATTATTTTCCACAAAAGGGATACAATTATAAAACTTGGGCATTCGTACTGTCCGGTCACTTTTCCCTTTCGGTTATCTACAACAAGTTCCAACCACTCATACAGTTCTTCCCCAAGCCTTGCTTCTGATAAGATATATAACATCGCCCCTGTATGTATTCATTCCTTCATTTATAGTTATAGAGCATCAATCACATCCACAGGCAAGCCTGTGATTCGGGAAATGACAGCACTATCCAGCCCTTCTTCCTTCATTTTGCGTACATTGGACAAACGCTCCAGTTCACGACCTTTCTGCAATCCTTCCTGCAATCCTTCCTCATGCCCTTTCCATTTTGCCGTATCAATCACATTGGTCAAGTCGCGATAAACCTTCAAACTCTCTTCAT
>ERZ838118.2541-NODE-2541-length-19263-cov-4.039046_pt1 | contig 19263 bp, 14 predicted proteins | sample MGYA00519863_ERZ838118 | MGnify/ENA primary metagenome ERZ838118 (study PRJEB31850, sample SAMEA3708827) | human gut metagenome | biome: human gut; feature: human-associated habitat; material: faeces | place: China | collected 2014 ...
AAGTTGGGGCACTGCGAAACGCGCAGGTACTCTTCGGGCAGCATCAGATAGGGTTCGCTGTGGGCGCCCTGCTCGGTCTTGAATTCGACGGTCAGGTCGAGACAGCGTTTGAAGACGCCGCTCATGCCGTACAGGTCGGCCTGATGCGCCGTCGCATAGTCGTCGAACGCGAGTTCGATCTCCACCGGAGCGTCGCAGGCCGTCGTGCCCGTGTAGATCACCGGTGCGAGCGTGTAGCCGTCGTAGGTCCACTCCCCGGCCTTCGGGAAGCGCGAGTAGGCCAGTTCTTTGCCGTTGACCTTTACAGACTTGGGCGGGAAGACGGCCGGGAAGCGCAGTTCGTAGCTGCGGTTGTCGGACGCGCCCGCAAACGAACCCTCGCGGGGCGAAATGCGTACGCGCACCGTGTTGCCCTCCTGCTTTTTGGTGACCGTCGTCACGGCGTAGTTCGTCTTGTACTGCTGGCTCATGCCGTCGTCCTCGTAGTGGCGCAGCTGCCCGTCGCCGCCCGGAATGAAGGTCAGCACCAGCGTATCGCACGGCTGCTGGAGGTTCTTCACCGTAGCCGGGTTCATCGGAATGATCGAACCTGCTTTTGCGTAATGGGGATTCTCCGCCAGCGTGTAGTGCAGCTCCTCGGTGCGGCCGCCTTCGTACATCGAGCCGGTCGCGCAGTCGAACCACGCCCCTTCGGGGAACCAGATCGTGCGGGGTGCCAGACCCGTTATGCTGTCCACCGGCTGGGTGATGGTCGTGGCGAGAATGTCGTTGCCGAACATGAACTGTTCGGGCGTCTCGTACGCCTTGTCCGATTCGGGATAGTCGTAGTACATCGGGCGGCACATGCCGACACCCGTGTCGTAATTCTCGCGGGCCGCATTATAGATATAGGGTGCCAGCGTGTAGCGCAGGCGGATGGCGTCGCGCATGAGGAACATATGGTCGGGGAAGCACCAGATGCAGCGTTCGATGCGCGGGTCTTTGGTCGAATGGGTTTTGAAGATCGGAGTGAATACGCCGTATTGCAGCCAGCGCGTGTAAAGTTCCGGATCGGTCGCCTTCTGCGCCTTATGGAACATGTGGCCGCCGATGTCGTGGCCCCACCAGCCGTAGTTGACGTTCGAAGCCGTAGCCGTGAAGTAGGGCAGGTAGGCGAGCATGGGCCATGTGGCGTAGGTATCGCCCGAAAATGCCAGCGGATAGCGGTGGCTGCCCAGCCCGCCCCAGCGGTGGTAGATGAAGGGGCGCAGTTCGGGATTCTGACGCTCCGCATGGTTGAAGAAGGTATGGTTGAGCCAGAAGGTGTTCGACAGTCCGGAGGTGTATTTCGACTCTTTCCACTGCTGCCAGTCGAGCCACCAGAAGTCCACGCCGTCGCGTTCCATCGGTTCGAGTACGGTTTTGAAATAGGCGTCGGCCCATTTCCGTTCGTCGATTTTGAACGGTACGCTCTTGCCTTTCTCAGACCATCCGTATTCCTTGGTAAAGTCGTCGTATACAGCTTCGTAAGGTTGGATACCTGAAGCGGGATGGAGGTTGAGCGCCACCTTCAGCTCTTCGTTCTCGGTCCACTTGAGGAAGTTCGCGGGCGAGGGGAACAGCTCCTTCTGCCACGTGTAGCCCGTCCAGCCGATGCGCTGACCGTATTCGTCCTTCGGCGAATTGCTCTTGCGCAGGCCCCATGTCTCGTGCCAGTCCATATCGACGATCAGCACGTCGATCGGCACGTCCATCGACTTGAGTTTGTTCACCAGATCGACGAATTCGTTGTCCGAATACTGCCAGTAGCGGCTCCACCAGTAGCCCAGCGTATATTTCGGAGGCATCGGCGCGCGGCCGGCGACGAGCGCGTAGTCGGCCAGCGCCTGTTTGTAGTCGTGTCCGTAGGCGAAGAGGTAGAGGTCCTGACGGTCGCCTTCGGGACGCGCTTCGACCCACTCTTCCCATTCGGAACCGTCGGGCGTCAGCACATGACGCTGCGAATCGTCGATCAGGGACCAGCCCGCGCGGGAGAGGATGCCCTGCTCCATCGGCTCCTTGAGTTTCGAACCGTCGGCGCCGTCGAGCGTGCGGGTCGTGCCCAGCAGGTTCTGCGGATTTTCCATGCCGGGAGTCCAGACCACCTCCCTGCCGTTGAGCGTGAATACGGCTTTCAGGTTTTTGTCGCTGAACTTGCCGTTCTTAAGATACGTAAGCGTCAGTGCCGGGGTCGTGATCGTGAGTTTCGATTTGCTTTCGCGGACCTTGAATTCGGGAACCGGAGTCTCGCGATTGACGAACGTTAGCGTTGCACGGTCTTCGAATTGTCCGTCGGCACTCCACTCCATACGGATCAACTGCGGTGTGAGCACCGTAAACCGGGCGTTTCCCGAAGTTACGACGGCTTTGGCGTCGGCCTTCGGGTTGTCTGCGATTGCAGGCGACAGCGTGCAGGCGAGCGCTGTCAAGAGGGCAAGAAATCGTTTCATCTTTATTTGATTAGCTTGGTTACCGGGTAAAGGTACGCAATTCGGAACGAATCCGCAAATATTTTTCTTTCGAAACGAAAATTATTGGTTTCGGAAAGTAAGTTTTGCCGGAGGGCTATTGCGCCGTCGTATCGGTCGCAGCGGCTTCCGCCGCGGATTTTGCAGCAGTTTCCGCCGCGGATTCCGTTGCGGAGAGGGCCGCCGGGTCTTCGTCGGCTCCGGCGGTTTCGAGCGTGCGGGCCGAATGTCGTTTCTTGGTTTGCAGGCTCGCCGTTTTGCGCAGCCGCTCCCCGACGCGGACGATGTTGTCGTTGCCCGTGCAAAGCCGCTTGTGGGCGTCTTTGTATGCGTCGCGGGCCTTGTCGAGCGCGGTGCCGACCCCTTCGAGCGACGAGGTGAAGGCCACCAGTTGTTCGTAGAGTTTCAGTCCGCAGGCGGCGATCTCCTTGGTGTTCTTGTCCTGATCGTTGTATTTCCAGAGGTCGGCCACCAGCTTGAGCAGGGCGAAGAGGTTCGTCGGCGAGGAGACGATGACTTTCCGGTCGTAGGCGTCCGCCCAGATCGCCGGATCGTTCTGCAGGGCGGCGAGGAATGCCGGTTCGTTGGGGACGAACATGATGACGAAGTCGGGCGAGTTGAGCCGCCGCTGGTACTCCTTGCGGCCCAGCTCGGCGACGTGCTGGCGCACCGAGGCCACGTGCGCCGCGAGGTGACGGCGGCGCTCCTCCTCGCTTTCGGCCGAGGTGTAGCCGACGAACGCCGTGAGCGAAACCTTCGAGTCGATGACGATGTCCTTCTTTTCGGGCAGGTGCAGCACTACGTCGGGGCGCAGGTTGCGGCCCTCCTCGTCCTTGATGTTGTACTGGGTCTGGTAATGTATGCCTTTGATGAGTGCCGAGCTGTCGAGGATCGTTTCGAGCAGCATCTCGCCCCAGTCGCCCTGCACCTTCGAGTTGCCTTTCAGCGCGTTGGTGAGGTTGGTCGTCTCGGCCGTGATGCGGCGGTTCAGCTCCATGAGGTTTTTCAGCTCGGCTTTCAGCTCGCCCCGCTGCGAGGTCTGCGTGGTGTAGATCTCTTCGACCCGCCTGCGGAAGTCGGTGATGTTGTCGCGGAAGGGTTTCAGCAGACTGTCGATCTGCTCCTGACTGGTTTGGCGGAAGCGCATAGAGTGTTCGCCCAGAATTTCGGTCGCGAGGTTTTTGAACTGCGCCCGGAAAGTCTCCTCCAGCTTTTCGCGCTCGGCCTTCTCGGCCGCTCGCTCTTCGGCGTTTTTCGCCCGCAGCGACGCGAGTTCCGTCTCGGACGAGGCCCGGAGCGCCGCCAGCTCCGCTTCGGTGCGGGTCCGCTGTTCGGTCAGCGCCTGTGCCTGCGCTTCGTACCGCTGGCGAAGCTCCCTTTCGGCCGACACGGCCTGCTCGGCCGCGGCTAGCCGAGCTTCGGCGGCCGAAAGACGGGCGGCGGCGTCGCGTTCGCGTGCTTCGGCGTCGGCGTTCGACGCGCCGAGACGGCGGGATTCCCGGTGCCAGAGCAGCAGGACGATGGCGAGGATGGCTGTCAGGCAGCAGGTTGTCAGTATGAAAAGCGAGGTCGGGGTCATGGCTTGTGCGGTAATCTATTCCATGCAAAAATAGCAATTTATTCCCGGAAAACGAGCCGTTCGGGGCGCGCGCGGAATATTTTGCTGCCGCGGGCGAATTTATTTGCCTGAAACAGCGTGTCGTTTGCCGATTTTTTATAGTTTTGTTCCTTAATCGGATTCATTTTAAATTTGAAGCATATGAAGAATTTCTTACGACCTTTGAAGCTGGCCTGCCTTGCGGCGGCGTCCATGCTGATTGTTTCCTGCGGCGGCAGCGCGGATTACCGCAGCATCCTGCCCGCAGACTCGTTTATGACCGTGTCGGTCAATCCCGCATCGCTGATGCAGAAGTGCGAAGCCGGCGATTTGGACCAGCATCCGCTTTATGTCCGGATCAAGGCCGAACTGGATAAAGACCAGAACCTCTCCGCCGAGGAGAAGGAGTACCTGCTCGCCTTGCTGAAGAATCCGGGCGAATCGGGTATCGACGTGAAAAAGGATTTTTTCTTCTTTGCGGCGATGGAAGGCACTGTCGATGCTCCCGTTATGCGGGGCGGTCTGCTGCTGCCGATCGGCGACAAGGCCAAATTCGACGCTCTGCTTGCGCGGATCAACGAAAAGAGCGGTGTCGCGCCCGAAACCAAGGGCGGCGTTTCGGTCGTCGATCTGGGTAAAGAGGGCGATGCCGGCGTTTTGTGCGCCTACAACGACATCGCGTTCATGGTCTATTTCGTGCAGAACGGCGTTGACGATCTGGCCGGCGACGTGCGCAAGCTGTTCGCCCAGAAGAGCGGCGAGAGCCTGATGGGCGACAAGGCCGTTGAGGAGCAGCTCGCCCGGAAGAACGACATCAATATGGTGCTTTCGTACGGTGAGATACTTCCCATGATGAACAATCCGATGCTCAGCTCGATGCCGATGATGGACGCGCTGAAGGGGGCGATGATGGTCGGTTCGGTCAATTTCGAGAAGGGCCGGATCGTTACGGAGGCCGCCGTGTCGTATAAGGACAAGGAGAGCGAAGCCAAGATGATGGATTTCTACGCCTATGTCAAGCCCCAGACCGGAGCGTTGCTGCGCTATGTGCCGGCCGCTTCGATCGGCGCGATGTCGCTGGGACTCAACGGTGAAAAGCTCTATTCGATGCTCTCGGCGATGCCCGGCTACGGGATGCTGATGGCCAGTCCGATGGTCAAGCAGGTGATGGAACCCTTCGACGGCGACTTCCTGCTTTCCTTCTCTGGCATGAGCGTCGACGGCAAATATCCCATAGCGTCGATGCTGGCGCAGGTGAAAGACCCGGCCGTGCTGCAGACGATCGTCACCAACTTGGCCGGCATGCCGGTTCAGCAGACCGCCGAGGGTGAATACACGTTGAACATGGGCGGCGTGACGATCCTGTTCGGCGTGAAGGGCGACGTGCTCTACTGCACGACCGACGCGGTTGTGAAGATGGCGCTCGACGGCGGCGAAATCGCGTCGATGGAGTCGATGGATAAGATTTTCAAAGGTCAGTCCTCGACCTTCTACCTCGATTTCGAGGGGCTGAACGCGATGATCGCCCAACTGCTCGGCGGCAATGTCACTCCGCAGGCGGAAGCGGCGCTCTCCGTGCTCGGCATGTTCGACGACATGGAAGCCTATGGTACGATGAAGGGCGGCACGATGATCGTAAACATGGTGGACAAGGAGCAGAACTCGTTCAAGACCATTTGCGGCAAGACCGGCGAGCTGATTCGTCAGTACGTGCCGGAAGCGAATTTGTAATATCCGTGGAAACAGAGAAAAGCGGCCGTCCTCGAAGAACGGCCGCTTTTCCTGAAATAGATGATGTATGGAGTCGATTACTTTGCAGCAGGTGCTGCCTGACGTCTTTGCGGGCAATCCGGAGCCGCCGAAATCGGACTTGTGGCTGCATGACGTGACATTCCGCAAGGGGGAGTATTATCTGGTCGAAGCCGCTTCGGGAACCGGAAAGTCTTCGTTGTGCAGTTTTCTGTACGGGGCCAGAACCGACTATGCGGGCCGCATCCTGTTCGACGCTGCGGACTGCCGGACGCTTTCCGTAGCGCAGTGGGGCGAACTGCGCCGCCGGTCGCTGAGCATGCTCTTTCAGGACCTGCGTCTGTTCGGGGAGCTGACCGTGGCGGAGAATCTCGCGCTGAAGAACGAACTTACCCATTTTTTGACACCGGACCGGATCGAGCGCCTGCTCGAAGCTGCGGGGATTGCCGACAAGCGGGATACTCCGGCCGGGAAGCTCTCGTTCGGGCAGCAGCAGCGCGTCGCATTCATCCGCTGTTTGTGCCAGCCCTTCGATTTCATCCTGCTCGACGAGCCGGTGAGCCATCTCGACGCCGCCAACGGGGAGGTGCTCTCTGCGTTGCTGCTGGAGGGCGCGCAGGCGCAGGGAGCGGGAGTGATCGTCACCTCGGTCGGCAGTCGGCTCCGGCTGCCGTACCATAAAATCTTTACGTTATGAGGTTGCTTTGGAAATTGCTGCGCTGTCATCTGAGCATGGCCCAGACCGTCGGATTCACCCTCGCCGGATTGGTGGGCATGGCGATCGTGCTGACGGCTTTGCAGGCATACCGCGACGTTCTGCCGGTTTTCGACCGGCCCGATTCGTTCATGCGGGGCGATTATCTGGTGCTGTCGAAGCAGGTCGGGGCGCTTCAGGCGATCGGACTGGGCAGCAGCGACTTTACGGCCGAAGAGCTGGCCGACCTGCGGGCGCAGCCCTTCGTGCGCGAAGCCGGGGCCTTCACGCCTGCCGATTACCGGATAAAGGGAACGGTCGGCATGGGCGGCGTGGAGCTTTCGACCTACCTGTTTTTCGAGTCGGTGCCCGACCGCTTCCTCGACGTCGGGGCCGAAAATTGGGATTACAAGGCCGGGGACAGGGACATCCCCATCATCATTCCGCGCAACTACCTGAACCTCTATAATTACGGATTCGCCCGGTCGCAGGGACTGCCGCAGATATCGGAAGGCATCTTCCGCCGGGTCTCACTCGGCATCGAGATTGCGGGTAACGGACATCGGGAGCAGTTCCGCGGGCGGATCGTCGGGTTGTCCAACCGTTTGAATACGATTCTGGTGCCCGATGCGTTCATCCGCTGGTCGAACGGGCGCTTCGGGAGCGGAGCTGCGAAACAGCCGGCGCGGATTATCGTCGAGACCGACCGTCCGGTCGATGCGGCCGTGACGGATTACCTCGCCCGCAAGGGCTATGAAGCCGAGGGGGACCGCCGGGACGACGGCAGGGCGGCCCGCTTCCTGCGGATCGCCGCGGGCGGCGTGGCCGGCGTGGGACTGGTGTTCAGCGCGATGTCGTTCTATATCCTGATGCTGAGTATCTTCCTGCTGTTGCAGAAGAACAGCGGCAAAATGGAGAACCTGCTCCTGCTGGGATATGCCCCCTCCCGTGTGGCGCGCCCCTACCAGCTGCTGACGCTCGGACTGAATCTGGGCGTGCTGTGCGTGGCTCTGCTGGCGGTGTGGCTGGTGCGTCTCTGCTATTTGCCCTCGCTGGCCGCCCTGCAGGAGGATTACCGGCCTGCGGGATTGGGGCTTACGGTTTTGTGCGGCGTTGCGCTTGCGCTTCTGCTTTCGTTGTTCAACGGGGCGGCGATCCGCCGGAAAATCAATAGCCTGAATCGGGTGAGGCGCTGAGGCGCGGCAGTCCGGGCGGTTTGTCCGGAAACGCATGGCCGCAGAGCCTGCCGAATTGTATATTCCGCGGCGCAATCCCGCTCCGGAGTGCGGGAATCTGCGAAAAATGACTATCTTTGTCTGTAGAACACGATATTAACCGAGCAATGAACAGAATAGTAGCACCTTCGATGCTGTCGGCCGATTTCGGCCACTTGGAGCGCGATACGCAGATGATCGACCGCAGTGCGGCCGAATGGGTCCATATAGACGTGATGGACGGCGTTTTCGTGCCGAATATCTCTTTCGGATTTCCCGTGCTGAAAGCCATTCGCAAGGCGACGGCGAAGTGTCTCGACGTGCATCTGATGATCGTCGAGCCGGAACGTTACGTGGCGCGCTTCGCCGAGGCGGGCGCCGACGTGGTGACGTTCCATTACGAAGCCACCTACAACCCCAAGGGATGTATCGAAATGATCCGCAACGCGGGTGCAAAGGTGGGGGTGTCGATCAAGCCGGCCACTTCGGTCGAGGTGTTGCGCGACATTCTGCCGCAGATCGATCTGGTGCTGATCATGAGCGTCGAACCCGGTTTCGGCGGGCAGGCGTTCATTCCCGCGTCGCTCGAAAAGATCGCGCAGCTGCGCGCATTGGCCGACGAGCTGGGGACGGAAACGATCATCGAGGTGGACGGCGGCATTTCGTCGCACAACGCGCACGAGGTTTTCGGAGCGGGCGCCGACGTGCTGGTGGCCGGCAACGCCGTGTTCGGGGCCGAGGACCCGCAGGCCGAGATCGTGAAGATGCTCAACGCCTGACGTGCCGTCCGGTCTCTTCGTCGATTAGCAGCCGCAGATCGCTTAGCAGCGCTCCGTCGTCGAAGTATTCGCTTCCGTAGGTGAGGTTGAATGCGTAATCGAATCCGGCGGGATTGGCGCCCTGATTGTGCTGGATGATCGTTTCGGCCTTGTCGAGGGCCTTCACCCAGCGTGCCTCCGGCGTCTGGCAGGCTTCGTACTCTTCCCATATTTCCCGTATCGTGGCTCCCGCTTCCGGCGGGAGCAGTCGTGTCAGCCGCTCCATGGCCGCCAGTTCCGAGGCGGCTTTGACTCCGGGCGCGGTCTGCGCAATTGCCGGAACGTCGCCGTCGAAGGCTTCGCCCAGATCGTGAATCAGACACATCAGCACCACCCGTTGCATGTCCAGTTCGGGCCGCTCGCCGGTCAGCACGGCGGCCAGCAGCGCCAGCCGCCACGAGTGTTCGGCCGTGCTTTCGTGCCGTCCTTCCGAGGTGTAGGCGGTGCGCAGGACGTTTTTCAGCCGTTCGGCTTCGCGGATAAACTGCAGGTATCGGATCAATTTTTCCATGGCAGGACTTCGTTTCGGATTTCAAAGATAGCGAAAACCGGGAGACAGGGCCAATTCATTTTCGGGCTTCTCCGGGGAGTATCCTATCTTAGGACTTGCAAAGATAGCGATATGTCGGATTAAATCATTAACTTTGCGGTGATTTTACAGACACCATGATTTCGTTAGACAACCTTACTGTAAGCTACGGGGGCTGGACCCTCTTCGACAATATCTCATTTCTGATCAACCCGAAGGACCGCATCGGTCTGGTGGGCCGCAACGGTGCGGGAAAAACCACGCTGCTGCGCATCATCACGGGCGAACAGCAGCCCACGTCGGGTCATGTGACCCTGAACGGCGAATGTACGATCGGCTATCTGCCGCAGACGATGCGCGTGGCCGACACCACGACGCTGGCCGAAGAGACGGCCAAAGCCTTCGATGAGGTGCTGCGGCTGGAGACGGAAATCGCCTCCCTGACGCGCGAGATCGCCGAACGCACCGATTACGAAAGCGCCGGATACGAACAGCTTCTGCATCGTCTGAACGACGCGCAGGACCACTACCATATCCTCGGAGGCGACACCCGCGAAGCCGACATCGAAAAGACGCTGCTGGGCCTCGGATTCAAACGCACGGATTTCGGCCGCGCCACGAGCGAGTTTTCGGGCGGCTGGCGTATGCGTATCGAGCTGGCGAAACTGCTGCTGCGCCGTCCTTCGATCTTTCTGCTGGACGAGCCGACCAACCACCTCGACATCGAGTCGATCCAATGGCTGGAGGAGTACCTGAAAAACTACAACGGGGCGGTGCTGCTCATCTCGCACGACCGCGCTTTTCTGGATAACGTGACCAACCGCACGGTCGAGCTGTCGCTGGGCAAGGTTACCGACTACAAGGTCTCCTATTCGAAATACGTCGTGCTGCGCGCCGAGCGCCGGGTGCAGCAGATGGCCGCTTACGAGAATCAGCAGCGGATGATTGAAAAGACCGAAGAGTTCATCGAGAAGTTCCGCTATAAACCCACCAAGTCGAATCAGGTGCAGTCGCGCATCAAGCAGCTGGAGCGGCTGGAGCGGCTTGAAATCGAGGAGGAGGATCTTTCGACGCTCAACATCAAATTCCCGCCTGCGCCCCGTTCGGGACAGATCGTAGCCGAGATCAACGAGGCTGGTATGTCGTTCGGGACGAAGCATGTCTTCAGCGGTGCGAATTTCATCATCGAAAAGGGCGACAAGATCGCGCTGGTAGGGCGCAACGGCGAGGGCAAGACCACGCTGGCGCGCATGCTGATCGGCCAGCTGACGCCGACCGAGGGTTCGGTGCGGCTCGGCGCCAACGTCAATATCGGTTACTATGCGCAGAATCAGGACGACCTGATGGACGGCGAATTCACGGTGTACGATACGCTCGACCGGGTGGCGGTGGGGGATATCCGCACCCGCCTGCGCGATATTCTGGGAGCGTTCCTGTTCCGCGGCGAGGACATCGACAAGAAGGTCAAGGTCCTGTCGGGCGGCGAGCGGGCGCGTCTGGCGATGGCCCGCATGATGCTCGAACCGCGCAACCTGCTGATTCTCGACGAGCCGACGAACCATATGGACATGCGTTCGAAGGACATCCTGAAGAACGCCATCATGAAGTACGACGGCACGGTCGTGGTCGTTTCGCACGACCGTGAATTTCTGGACGGCATGGTGCAGAAGGTCTACGAGTTCCGCGACGGCGGGGTGAAGGAGTATCTCGGCGGCATCTATTACTTCCTTGAAAAGCGCAAGCTGGAATCCCTGCAGGAGATCGAACGCCGCGACGCTCCGGCAAAACCGATGGCGAATCCCGCGGCGAAATCCGCCGCGCAGCCCGCTGCGAACAGGGACGCCGCGGCGTCGGGGAAACTGACCTACGAGCAGCGCAAGGAGCAGGAGAAGCAGCTCCGCAAACTGCGCCGGGCGGTCGAGACGGTCGAAGCGGAGCTGGCCGAAATCGAGAAGCAGATCGCGGCGTACGATGCGAAATTCGCCGCCGCGACCGAATACAACGAAGCCGATTACAAGGCTTACAACGACCTGAAAGCCCGCTACGACCACCAGATGCACGAGTGGGAGAAGGCGTCGTACGAACTTGAAATAGTCGAAGAGCAGGGATAGCCTGCTCGGCCGCGTTTCCGGTATTCGGGATAAGCGATTGAAAAACAGTAAATCATACGGATATGGACAATATCATTTTCGGGATACGTCCCGTGGCCGAAGCGATCGAGGCCGGAAAACAGATCGAAAAGCTCTACATCCGCAAGGGCGCCGAGGGGCAGTTGATGTCGGAGTTGAGAGACCTCTGCTTCCGGCATAAGGTGCGTGTGCAGGAGGTGCCGGTCGAGAAACTCAACCGCCTGACGCGCGGCAACCATCAGGGTGTCGTGGCGCAGATCTCGGCCATCGAATATGTCGGGCTGGCCGATATTCTGGAGCGCGTGCCCGAAGACGAAACGCCGCTGGTGGTGATTTTTGACGGGGTGACCGACGTCCGCAACTTCGGAGCCATCGCCCGCTCGGCCGAGTGCGCCGGGGCGCACGGGCTGATTACGCCGCTGAAGAATTCGGCGCCGGTGAACGCCGAGGCGATCCGCTCGTCGGCGGGGGCGCTGACGGCGATTCCGGTCTGTCGCGTGGGTTCGATCCGCAATACGGTCAAACTGCTGCAAACCGAGGGATTCCAGATCGTCGCCGCGACCGAGAAGAGCCGCAAACTGCTTTACGACGCCGATTTCCGCAAGCCGACGGCTTTGGTGATGGGCGCCGAGGATACGGGCATCTCGAAAGAGGTGCTGAAACTCTGCGACGAGCAGCTGGCGATTCCGCTGATCGGACATATCGAGTCGCTGAACGTCTCGGCGGCCGCCGCCGTGATGCTGTTCGAAGCGGTGCGCCAGCGAATCGCCGAATAATTCATCGAACCGTATAATTGACCGAAGACCATGAAAGCGAAACTGGAACGTTACCTGCGCTGGCTCCGCGAGGGGTTTCTGCAGATGCTGCGCCTGCATCCCGTCGAGAGTGCGCTTACTGTATACGCCTGCGCCGGATGCCTGCTCACCTATGAGTTGGATTGGGACCACTCCCTTCCGAAACTGGCCCTCGCGGCGTTGTTTTTCGCCGTCGCGCTGGTCGTCAATAACCTTGCGGGCCGCGGCCCGTGGCGGCGCGTCTACTGGGTAAGCTGGACGCCGATCGTCCCGCTGTCGCTCTGGGGAGGACTCGAAGCGTGGATAGTCTCGGAGCCGGCTTTCCTGACCTTCGGCATACTGGTCCCGCTGGCGCTGCTGATGTGCCGCCGCGCCGTGCACAACGAACGTTTCGTCTGCGACGCGCTTTTGTGGCTGCGGTCGGGCGTGCTGGCGGTGTTCTTCGCCAATGTCGCCCTCGGACTGTTCGGGGCGATTCTCTTCTCCACGACCTATATCTTCGGGCTGGAGGGGGCGTGGATCGACCATGTGTGGACCTATGCGCTGATCGTTTTCGAGACCTTCGCCGTGCCGGTACTCTTCCTGATGATGGCGGACCGCTGGCGGGAAGCCGGGTACGAGAGCAACCGCATTCTCGAAATCCTGCTCAACTACATCGTCGCTCCGGCGCTGCTGATCTATACGGCCATTCTCTACCTCTACATGGCCAAAATCCTCGTTACGTGGTCGCTGCCCGAAGGGGGCGTCGCCTATCTCGTGTTCGGATTCACGCTTTTCGCGCTGGCCGTGAAGGCGCTGCAGTTCCTGATGCGGAAGCGGCTTTACGACTGGTTTTTCGACCGGTTCAGCCTGATCTCGCTGCCGACGCAGCTTCTGTTCTGGGTCGGTGCGATTCGCCGTACGAGCGAATACGGGCTTACCTCGCCGCGTATCTACCTGCTTGTCTGCGGCGGTCTGATGACCCTTTGCGTGGTGCTGTTCCTCTTCCGGCGTGCGGGACGCTATATGTATGTCTGCCTGACGGCTTTCGCGGTCTTCGCGGCGTTCGCTTACGTGCCGTCGCTCGAACCCGAACGGCTGGCCGTGCGCTCGCAGGTCGGCCGCGCCGTCCGCATCGCCGAATCCCTCGGACGGCTCGGCGACGACGGGCGTTTGATCCTGACCCCCGTGCCGCCGGCTGACAGCGTATATCGGGAGGCCTATCACGGACTTTATGAATCGCTGAAGTTCGTCGAGAGGCGCGATACTGCGGTCTTTGCCCGGTTCGGGACCGACCTCGACGGGTTTGCCGCGATTTTCCCGGAGCGGATGCGCAGCTACGTGAGGTGGGGTTACGATTACTGCAATTCATATTGCGTCAATAATATCATCGAGCTGGAAGCGCCTGTCAATGCCCGGTTCGAGGTAAATGCCGAATATCCGCATTACTATATGAATCTCCGGGGCTGGAGTGACAGCAGCTATCATTTCGGTGGTGATACGCTCCGGCTGTTTCTGGGCGAGGAGCGTGCCGTACACCGGATTCCCTGCCGGGAACTGCTCGAACGCCAGCTGAAAGAGAGCGGATTCGAACCCTCCGAAGGGTGCGAGCCGACGTCCGATCAGCTGCTGCGGCTGCTGGACTACCGCGACGACCGTTGCCGGATTCTGTTCGAGAATATCAGGTTGGAACGTACGGATTCGGCCGTTGTGATACAGGGCATGTCGATCAACGCAGTGCTGATGCGATGATTTCGACCGTGACGCATCCCCGGCTGGGCGAGGTGACTCTTTCCCGGACGCGGCGCGCACGCCGCATCTCGATCAGCGTGCGCGGTACGGGGGCTGTGCGGGTCTCTTTTCCGTACGGCGTTTCGGTCCGCAGGGCCATGGAGTTCCTCGACCTGAAGGCCGACTGGGTCGAGCAGGCCCGCGTACGTATGGCGGCACGGATGCCTGCGGAACCCCCGCTTCCGCCCGCCGAGGCCAAAGCCCGCATCGAAGAGCTGCGCCGGGCCGCCAAAGCCGATCTTCCGGCGCGTATCGAGCGGCTGTCGCAGCTGACGGGGCTGAAATACGCCAAGCTCACGATTCGGGCTTCGCGTACCAAGTGGGGGAGTTGTTCGGGGCGTAATACCATTTCGCTGAGCCTTTTTCTGATGACCCTGCCCGAACACCTGCGCGATTACGTGATCGTCCACGAACTCTGTCATACCGTCCACCACAACCATTCGCCGCGTTTCCATGCGCTCGTGGACCGCATGGTCGGGGGCAATGAAAAAGCCCTTAACCGTGAGTTAAGGGCTTTCGCAATTCGTTGAGTCTCGGCAGTCCTATTTCTGGCCGAGTATCTCCTTTTCACCCTTGTAGGTGAACGCCATGAATACGATCGAGAGGAAGCAGGCCGCGATGAGCAGGATAAACGTCCAGTCCCAGCCTGCGGCTTCGGCCACGGAGCCGATCACGATATTGGCCAGAATGGCCGTGCCGAGGAAGTAACCGAAGAATCCGGTCAGTCCGGCGGCCGTTCCCGCCGCGTTTTTCGGAGCGAGGTCGAGCGCCTGCACGCCGATGAGCATTACCGGACCGTAGATGAAGAATCCGATGGCGATCAGCGACATGGTGACGATGAAATAGTTCGACGAGAACTGCCAGTAGAGGAAGATGAATACCGCGACGATCGCCATGAAGAGGATCGTGGGAACGGCGCGCCGTCCGTGGAACACCTTGTCGCTCAGCCAGCCGCAGATCAGCGTGCCGGGAATGGCGGCGAACTCGTAGGCGAAGTAGGCCCAGCCGGCCTGCTTGATGTCGTAACCCTGCGCGTCGCGGAGGTAGGTCGGGGCCCAGTCGAGACATCCGTAGCGTACCATGTAGACGAAAGCGTTGGCGATAGCGATGAACCACAGCAGTTTGTTGTTCAGGACGTATTTGAAGAAGATTTCGCGGGTCGTGAGCACTTCCTCCTGCTTGGCGCTGTAATTTTTCGGGTAGTCGTTGCGCCATTTCTCCACCGAGGGAAGGCTGCACGACTGCGGCGTGTCGCGGATGAGCACGTAGGCGAGGATGGCGATGAAGATCGCGACGACCGCCGGGAAAAGATAGGTTCCTATCAGGAAATAGAGTTCCGTGTGGCTGCCGCAGAACCATGAGCCGAACCAGATGGCGCCGTAGACGGCCATCGGGCCGACCAAAGCCCCGCCTACGTTGTGGGCGCAGTTCCAGATCGACATCTTCGTGCCGCGCTCCTTGATCGAGAACCAGTGGGTCATGACGCGGCCGCACGGAGGCCAGCCCATTCCGTTGAACCAGCCCACGAGGAAGTTCAGGACCGCCATGATGAAGATGGCCAGCCGCTTGTGCTCCGGGCCGAGCAGCGTAACCGGAACGATCATGAACATCATCGACAGGGCGGCCAGCACCAGTCCCAGCGGCAGGAATACGCGCGCGTTGCTGCGGTCGGAGACACTTCCCATCAGGAATTTGGACAGGGCGTAGGCCACGGCGTTCATCGCCAGCACGATGCTCAGTTCGCTCTGGTCAAAGCCGAGCAGGGCGAGCTCCGGGATCGCCATCGAGAAATTTTTCCGGACGATGTAGAATCCGGCGTATCCGATGAAGATGCCGAGAAACACCTGCAGACGCATGCGTTTGTATTTCGCATCGACCTTGTCGGCCTCCATTTCCGGTTTATAGGCAGGGGGTTGAAGAATTTTCCACATAATTGACGTGGGGCTCGACGCAGGAACCCGATTGAGTTGAAGTTGGTATTGGTTCATTCATGGCGACGTGCGTCCCTGCGTCGGACCCGCGTCGGGGCGTTCGGCTACGCCCGGTCATTTTCCAAATCCTCCCGAATCCCTCCTCGCGGAGAGGAGAAATTCGGGATTCTTCGGATTTGTTCCCTATAAAAGTTGTTTCGTTCGTTCGGTCTAAGCCTCGGCTTCTCCTGCAAAGATATAAGTTTTCGCCAATTCCGTGAAATCTTTTACCTGCCCGTCGATCCATGCCTGATCGCGTCCGAGTTCCTTGGCCATGAGCTGAGCCACCTTCGGAGCCGCGGCCATCGCTTCGCGGGCGTCGACGAAGAGCAGGCGTACGCGGCGCGAAAGCACGTCTTCGACCGTCATGGCCATCTCTTCGCGCACGGCCCAGAGTACTTCGGCATAGGTGTAGCCGTACTTCGGCGAGAGTTTTTCGCCCAATTCAGGCTGCTGCTTGATAAGCTCCAGAATCTTCGGCTCGTCGCTGCCGTATACGTACATGTGGTCCGTCAGATCGGGATTCTTGCGGTAACCGTGGATGTGCAGTTTCTTGGTGACGCACTTGCGGGCCGGAAGTTTCGCGACTTCGATCGCCTTGTCCACCGTGTCCTCGGCCATCAGACGGTACGAGGTCCACTTGCCGCCCGTGATCGTAACCAGACCGTTGTCCGATACGATGATCTTGTGGCTGCGCGAAATCTCCTTCGTGTTCTTGCCCTCCTTCTTGGGCGCCGCCAGCGGACGCTGGCCCGCGAAGACCGAAAGAATATCCTTGTAGGTCGGAGCCGGGTTCATGTAGAGTCCCGCCGTGCCGAGGATGAAGTCGATCTCCTCCTTGAGCGGGCGCGGGTCTTCCTCTGCCTTGGGACGCACGATGTCCGTGGTGCCGACGACGACTTTGTCGTGCCAAGGCACGGCGAACAGCACGCGGCCGTCCGAGGTCTTGGGAACCATGATTGCGTAGTCGCTCTGCAGGAACTTCATGTCGAGTACGATATGCACGCCCTGACTCGGCGTCACCATTCTGCGGTGTGTCGGGCTGTCCATGTGCATGATGTCGTCCACGAAGCAGCCGGCGGCGTTTACGACGCTGCGCGCTTTGAGCGTGTGCTCCTCGCCGGTGAGGTTGTCCACGAACTTCACGCCTGCGGCGCGGCCCGCCGCGTCATGCACGATGCCCGTGACGGTAGCCTGATTGACGACCGTGCCGCCGTTTTCGACGCAGGTCTGCGCGAGGTTCACGGCCATACGCGAGTCGTCGAACTGTCCGTCGTGGTACACCACGCCGCCTTTCAGACCCTTCTCGACCGAAGTCGGAATGTATTTCATTACCTTTTTCGCCGAAATGTATTTCGAACGTCCGTAGCCGAAACCGAACGAAAGCATGTCGTAGAAGGTCAGACCGCAGAAATAAAGAAAATTATCCCAATACCTGTAGTTCGAGATCACGAAGGCTTGGTCTTTCACCAGATGGGGGGCGTTCGCCTTCATGCGGCCGCGTTCGCGCAGCGCTTCGAGCACCAGCATGACGTCGCCCTTCTGCAGGTAGCGCACGCCGCCGTGTACGAGCTTGGTACTGCGGCTCGAAGTGCATTTCGCAAAGTCGGTTTTTTCGAGCAGCGCCACGCTCATGCCGCGCGTCGCGGCATCGACGGCGACGCCGAGACCCGTTGCGCCTCCGCCGACCACGACGATATCCCAAACTTTGTCTTTTTCGGATAGTTTTTTGATTTGTGCAAGTCTTTCCATAGTTAGTGAATTTCGTTTCGCAACAAAATTACATATGATTTTTTGTATTTCAAAATAAAATATGTTTTATTTCATAATATTCCGTTTCGATATGCTTCCTTTGCGCAAGAATGGTTATTTCTTCTGCCCGTTTCGGCAGATTTCGAATTATTTTTCTTATCTTGCATTACGAAACGATTAAACTTTACTCACATGAACAAATCCGGCGAAGAGACTATTTTGAGCCTTCCGGAACGTCATAACCGGATTCTTGCGCTGCTTCAGCAGAACGGCTCCATCTCCGTGGCCCAGCTGGCCGAACTGTTCAAGGTCTCGGAGGTCACCATCCGCAAAGACCTCTCCTATCTCGAACAACAGAAAAAATTGTACCGAACTCACGGCAGTGCGATTCTGATCAGTCCCTATATCAGCGACCGCCATGTCAATGAGAAGGAAAAAAAGAACGTCGCGGAGAAGCGGGCCATCGGCGCCAAGGCCGCCAGCCTGATCGCGCAGGACGATTCGATCATCATCGCGTCGGGAACCACCATGGCGTTTCTGGCGCGCGAAATAAAGCCCGTAGGTCACCTGACCGTCATTACGGCGGCGGTGCCCGTCACTTCGATCCTTTCGCAGGACGCCAACATCGACGTGATTCAGCTCGGCGGCATCACCCGCAGCAGTTCGGTGTCGGTCGTAGGGCCTTTCGCCGAGCAGATGCTCCGCCACTTCAATTGCAGCAAGCTGTTCGTGGGCGTGGACGGCATCGATCTGGAATTCGGCCTTACGACGACCAACATGCTCGAAGCGACGCTCAACGGAGCGATGATGAACGCCGCCCAGAAAGTGATCGTGCTGGCCGACAGTTCGAAGTTCGGTCGTCGCGGCTTCAGCAAGATCTGCGATCTGGAGGCCGTAGATCGCATCATCACCGACAGCGGCATTCAGCCCCTTTACCTCGAACGGCTCCGCGAGCGCGGAATCGAGGTGATCGTGGTCGATGCATGACGCGGTTTTGGCGGGTGCGCTTCCCTCCGACCGGAGAGCTGTATAATAAAAGCGGCCGCTTTTATTATATATTGTAATTGTTATTTCAGCAGCGCCTGCAGGCGTTCGGGATAGTCGGTGGTGATGTAGTCCACGCCGAGGTCGATGAAGTAGCGCATGTCCTCCTCCGTGTCCACGGTCCAGACATTGACTTCGAGGCCCTCTTTGTGGGCCTGCTCCACCCACTTGGGATTTTTGCGGAGCACGCTCATCGAGTAGTCGATACCGGTCAGGCCGAGTTTTTTGATGCTGCGGGGAGCCAGATCGCCGTTGAGGTAGAAGATGCGGCCGTCGGGCATCAGTTTCTTGAACGCAAGGCAGGCGTTGATCGAGAAGGCGATGATGTCCGTGCGGTCGAGCAGGTTGTACTTGCGCAACGCCTTGACGATCTTCTCGGCCGCGAGGTCTTCGCGCTTGAGGTCGGAGAGCGATTTCATTTCCAGCACCAGCCGGGTGTCGGGTTTGCCGGCCACCAGGCGCAGATAGGCGTCCAGCGTCGGGATGTTCTCGCCGTTGGGGAGTACGATCGAGGTGATCTCCTTCAGCGTGCTTTTCTCCATGTCGATCTCGGTACCTTTATATATACGGTCGTGGTTTACGATCAGCTTGTCGTCGGCAGTCAGCCATACGTCCATTTCCGAACCGAAGGCCCCGACCGAATCGGCTTTGGAGAACGAAGCCAGGGAGTTCTGCGCCGAATTGGGCGCCGTCCAGTAGCCGCGGTGCGCGATAACC
>ERZ838118.2543-NODE-2543-length-19258-cov-7.482060_pt1 | contig 19258 bp, 15 predicted proteins | sample MGYA00519863_ERZ838118 | MGnify/ENA primary metagenome ERZ838118 (study PRJEB31850, sample SAMEA3708827) | human gut metagenome | biome: human gut; feature: human-associated habitat; material: faeces | place: China | collected 2014 ...
ATAAATGCATACCGCATTCTCGTTACTTCAGTGATGAGTTAGGGGTGCAATTTTTTTGGCAGAAAGCAGAACGTATGTTTACCTATGGGAGAACATATGGTATACTATAAACATGGATAAAAATATATTTATTATAAGAGAAAATGATCTTTTATATGGTAGAGGATATGTTTATTCTTTACAGTATCATTTGGTATGGTGTACAAAATACCGTAAAAAAGTTTTAGCAAATGGAATCGATGTGGAATGCAAAGAAATGTTACAAGGATTGGCGGAAGAGTATCACTTTCAGATTTTGGCTATGGAGGTAATGCCGGATCACATTCATCTGCTTGTGGATTGTCGCCCACAGTTCTTTATTTCTGACATGATTAAAATCATGAAAGGAAATATTGCCAGACAGTTATTTCTTTCACATCCGGAATTAAAACAGCAGTTGTGGGGTGGGCACCTTTGGAATCCTTCCTATTGTGTAGTGACAGTGAGTGAGCGCAGTAAAGAACAGGTTTTGTCGTACATAGAAGGGCAGAAGGAGAAAGAAAAGCGAAAGTAGGAAAATCTCATGAAGACGGTATCCAGTTATGGTGTAGAAATTAAAAAACAGAATATTCCCCTTCACCAAACACTGAGGATTTATCGTCAGGCAGTTTCTTATCTGACCAAAGTGTATCATGAAGTATGGGAAGGACTTTCGGAAATTGAGAACACCCAAAAGCGGTTTAATGAAGCGGAACATCTTGTACATAATACAAAGAAAAATGTGGCCAGATTTGATTTCGACCAGCGTTTTGTTAAAATGCCATCTTACTTGAGACGTGCAGCAATTCAGCATGCACTTGGAAGTGTATCTTCTTACAAAACACGAATGAAATTATGGGAAAACGGCGATTTATCAGGGAAGCCGAAACTCGTATATGAAAATCACGCGATGCCGGTATTTTACAGAGATGTCATGTACAAACCGAGCGAGTCAGGGGAAGATATTGCATATCTGAAATTATATGATGGTTATGACTGGAAATGGTTTCGCGTTTCTCTGCTGCATACAGATATGGAATATCTGAGAAAACATTGGTCAGGAGTTTGCGCTATGGCCCCAGTTCTGGAGAAGAAGCATCAAAAATATTTTCTGAGATTTTCTTATACGGAGGATGTGATATTGACGAAGCATGCTGTAAATGAGCAAATCATTTGTAGCATAGATCTGGGAATCAATACGGATGCGGTTTGCACAATCATGCGTTCAGACGGAACTATTCTGGGACGAAAATTTATAGATTTCCCCAGTGACAAAGACCGGCTGTACCATGTTTTGGGCAGAATTCGCAGATTTCAAAGAGAACATGGTTCCGGGCAGATAAAGAGCAGATGGACCTATGCTAAAAGACTGAACATGGAATTATCCAGGAAAATCGCAAATGCAATCGTAACATATGCGGGGAAATATCAGGCAGATGTACTGGTCTTTGAGTACTTAGAGATAAAAGGGGTTATTTCCGGAAAGAAACGTCAGCAGCTTCATATGTGGAGAAAACGGGATATTCAGAATATATGCGAGCATCAGGCTCACAGACATGGAATGAGACTGGCGAGGGTCTGTGCCTACAATACCAGTAGGCTTGCTTATGATGGAAGTGGTATGGTAGAGCGAAGCAAAAAGAATCACAGCTTGTGTGTATTCAAAAATGGGAAAACATACAACTGTGATTTATCTGCATCCTATAATATTGGAGCAAGATATTTTATCAGAGAATTATTAAAACCCTTCCCGGAAACGGAAAGGTCTTTACTGGAGGCAAAAGTTCCTTCAATAAAGCGTAGAACCTCATGTGTTTATGCAGATTTGAGAGTGCTGCACGATGTATTGGCAGACTCTAAATCTGCATGAATGCAGGCAGATATTCAGTGGACTACCTGTAATGTGGAAACCTGCCGTATCCGGCATGGACATTGCGCATAGCTGCGCTGTTCTAAGTTACAGGCGTATCCGCCGATATTTAGTCTTGTCGCTTAAAGCGGCTGAGAAGCACGTGACTTTAGTCATGTGAGGTTCAGTTCGCCCGGCGCGAACGTTATTCTTAAAGGTGAAAGTCCTAAGTGCACCTGTTAGCGGGAAGCACATAGCCAACATGGCAAGGGTGTCCACTGTAAGGTGGAATCTGAAGGAAGCCTGCGGCAAACCATTGGTCCGACGGACAGAAATCATGTATAAGGCTTACAGTTCGGATAAGACTGCTGAATAAGTTGAAGTCCAATAGCTAACGTGGAACTGGTAGTAGACATGGCGGATAGATGATGGGAAAGATGGCGTATTTTAACCGGGGAGATCCTATGAGTGGTTCCATTAGCCATAGTAACAACGAATCATAGGAAGTCAGCAGATGTCATAGTAGCGAAGAAGTCCGGGAAACCGGATGGAGCAAAGGACAGAACAGTTAATCAGCTGGAGTACGTCCTGATTGAGAGTTTAGACAAAACACATGCCGAGAGGAGTACCACAAGTACTAAGTGGTCGAAACTCACGAAAAGGAAGGGAAACAGTGCATGGAAAAACAAAGTACAATAATCGAAGACATACTGTCCAAAGATAACCTAAACCGTGCATATCAGCAGGTAATAAAGAATAAAGGTGCGGCAGGGGTGGATGGAATGGAATGCGAAGGATTGCTCTCTCATTTGAGAGCCAATGGCACTCAACTCAGAGAAAGTGTAAGAAATCAATCATATAAGCCCATGCCGGTGAAACGGGTTGAAATCCCAAAAGAAGATGGAAGTAAGCGGAAGTTGGGGATTCCAACAGTGAAAGACCGAATGATTCAACAAGCAATATCGCAGGTCTTAGGACCAATATATGAGAGAAAATTTCATGCAAACAGCTATGGTTTCAGACCTGGAAAGAGTGCTCAACAAGCGGTACTAAAAGCTGTTGAATATATGAATGAAGGGTATAACTGGGTTGTTGACCTTGACTTGGAAAAATTCTTCGATACGGTAAATCATGATAAGCTCATTTCTATCTTAAACAAAGAGATTAAGGACGGAAAAGTTCTGTCGTTAATTCGAAAGTTTCTGGTAAGTGGTGGCATGGTTGGTGAGCAGATGGAAGAAACGGAGATAGGAACACCGCAAGGAGGAAATCTTTCGCCGTTATTGGCAAACATCATGCTCAATGAACTTGATAAGGAAATGGAAAAGCGAGGGCTTAACTTTGTACGATATGCAGATGACTGTACTATCATGGTTGGAAGTGAAATGTCTGCAAATCGGGTAATGAGAAACATATCTCGATTTATTGAGGAGAAACTAGGTCTCAAGGTCAACATGACAAAGAGTAAAGTAGACAGACCAAGCGGACTTAAATACCTTGGGTTTGGGTTCTACTTTGACACAAGAGCACATCAGTTTAAGGCAAAACCACATGTAAAATCAGTAGCGAAGTTCAAGAAGAGAATGAAAGAACTCACCTGTCGTAGCTGGGGTGTTAGCAACAGCTATAAAGTGGAGAAACTTAATCAGCTCATAAGAGGTTGGATAAACTACTTCAAAATAGGTAGTATGAAAACACTTTGTCGAGAATTAGATGGTAACATCAGATATAGACTTCGTATGTGCATTTGGAAACATTGGAAAACTCCACAAAACAGAGCAAAGAACCTTATGAAGTTTGATGTACCAAGATGGGCGGCATTTAAAATAGCGTATTGCGGAGACAGATATGCAAGACTCGCCCACAATGGATGGATACAAAAGGCTATAAGTACAAAGAGACTAACCTCATTTGGATTAGATAATGTAATTTCCATAATTATTAGTATATTAGGTTCTTCTGTAATAACGTTGATATTGTCCACATTTATTTTTCAACCATTGCAAGATAAGAAAAAGTATGTTTTTGAGGAAAAAAAGAGAGTATATGAATCTATAATTGTATTTGCGCAAATTGTACTTTTTCCAGCCGAAGCGAAATTTTCTTTAGGAGTTGCAAGGTATAATATACAAGAGCTATCAGATGATGAAAATAGAAATAATGCAATAAATGATTTAAAGATGGCAATTCCTAAGTTGAAGTTAATTTCAAAAGATGATGGTCTTGTCAAGGAATTAGAAAAATTTATTTACCAGAAAAGTGAGGAATAATTTAATATACTTGTAAATCGATTGAGAAAGGATTTATACAAATAAAACTAGGTGTCTTGCGGAGGTTTTTATGGAACAAAAATTTTATGATGAGATAAAGAACATCTTGATAACAGCGAGAAATAAAGTCTATCAAACAGCCAATTTTGCAATGGTTGAAGCCTATTGGAATATCGGAAAATCAATCATTGAAGAACAGGGCGGTAACGAAAAGGCGGAGTATGAGACAGGTTTATTGAAAGAATTATCGAAACAAATGACTCAAGATTTTGGAAAAGGATTTACCGTCGCAAACTTGAAAAATATGCGGCAGTTTTATGAGGAATGGAAAGTCGTTTTAAATCAGCAGCCAATGGCTGCCGATTTGAGGTTGGATGAAAAACTACTCCTTGTGGAAATTCGGCAGCCGTTGGCTGCCGAATTTAACTGGGCTGATTTTCTTTCAATCGGATTCAGTCATCATATAGAAATTATTGCTAAAACTAAAACATTGGAGGCACGATTATTCTATATACATGAATGTGCCATTCGATATTGGAGCAAATATACTTTAAGGGATTATCTGAAAGCCGACCTATATCATCATCAGGGAGCATTGCCCAATAATTTTGCCCAAACATTACCCGATACAAAGCAGGCAATCAAAGCTATCCGCTCATTCAAAGATGAATATTTGCTGGATTTCATCAATGTGGAGGAACTGAACGAGCAGGAAGAAGATTTAGATGAAAAAATAGTAGAAAAGGCTATCGTTGCCAATGTAAAGAAGTTCATTATGACCTTTGGGCAGGATTTCAGTTTTATAGGCAATCAATACCGTATCGAGGTGGCAGGAGAGGAAATGTTCATTGATTTATTGTTCTTTAATCGGGAACTTAATTCTTTGGTCGCTGTAGAATTGAAGTCCGGGAAATTCCGAAGTTCCTATTTAGGGCAACTGAACACTTACCTTTCCGCATTGGATTCATACGTGAGAAAGCCACACGAGAATCCCTCTATCGGAATCATCCTTTGCCGGGAAATGAACCAAACCTTTGTAGAATTTGCGGTGCGTGATTACAATAAGCCAATGGGTGTTGCCACTTATCGAGCTTCCGAAGAAATGCCGGAACGGCTTCGCAAGGCATTACCGGATATTGATGAATTGAAAAAGTTATTATAGAAAATAAGTCTAATTCGTTCTTTTGTCTATATATCCAAAACGAACTTAACCAACTCCTATAGACAGCAAAACATCTGCCACCCTACACCAATCAGAGTCTATTCTACTGAACAGCAACAAATTAAACAGGTGTAGGATACAGGTGACAGATGGTGTAGGATATACGTATCTGTCACCCCATACGACTATACGATTCGCCCCATACGACTACACGATTCGGCTAAAACGACTATACGTTTCACCCTAAACATACGGCATAGAGTGGCGTTTCATCAGCGTGAAACAATATGTTCGCCAGCGTGAAACAAAGTGTTTACCGCCGTGAAACAGAATGTTTCACAACATGGAATAGAGTGTTTCAAACGCCTATGAAACAAAAGAATAAAGAGCAACAGGAACATTCGACCGGAGATTTCTACAAAGGACCTATATAACAACGAGTTTTCTTGCATGAACAGAAGAAATGTACTACCTTTATAGGATATTTCAAACAAAAAACAATTCATGAAAATTACTCAGTTAAGAGACAAAGAAGAGACTACTGCCCTCACCACAATGGACATAGAAACATGGATAGAAAAAACAAAAACTGAAATCAAGGCACGACCGGTTACCGTTTTCAGAGAAATGCTCAAGTATACCCTACCCGATGAACGCTGCTACGGAGCAGACAAGTTACCCAAGATTCTACCCGCCGCCGATTTCCGCCGGACAGAAGGGGGAAAACAAATGAAAAGTTATAACGGAATAGTAGAATTGACCGTCGGTCCGCTTTCCGGAAAATCGGAGATCGCATTCGTAAAAAAGCGGGCTTGGGAACAACCGCAGACATTCTGCACTTTTACAGGCTCAAGCGAGCGAACCGTAAAAATCTGGGTCCGGTTTACCCGTCCGGACGGTTCTCTCCCGCAAAAAAGAGAAGAGGCGGAAATGTTCCATGCGCACGCCTATCAGTTGGCTGTGAAATGTTATCAGCCGCAGATGCAGTTCAATATCTTACTCAAAGCACCTTCGCTGGAACAGTTTTCACGGTTGTCGTTCGATCCGGATCTGAAGTACCGCCCCGACTCCGTACCGTTCTATCTGTCGCAACCCGCCGGGATGCCCGAAGAGCTGTCCTATCGGGAAGCAGTACGCTCGGAAAAATCACCCTTGACACGTGCCGTTCCGGGATATGATACGGAACGGGCGGCATTCATGCTCTTCGAAGCCGCTCTGAAAAAGACACGCGAAGAAATTTATAAAGCGGAAAATGACGGAGCACGTCCCAAAGAAAATGATTTTCAAGCCATAGTGACACGACTTGCCGCCAACTGCTTCTATTCGGGCATTCCCGAAGAAGAGACGTTGAAACGCACGATCTACCATTTTTATCTGCAAAGGCAGGAAACACTGATCCGGCAGTTAATCAGGAATGTATATGAAGAGTGCGAAGGCTTCGGCAAGAAAAACAACTTCGGGAAGAAAAACAGCTTAGGCAAAGAGCAACTACTCGCCATGCAGACTGAAGAGTTTATGAAGAGACGTTACGAATTCCGTTACAATACTCAAATAGGGGAAGTCGAATATCGTGAACGAAACTCGTTCCGCTTTTATTTCAACCCGATCGACAAGCGGATATTGAACAGTATCGCGCTGGACGCGCAAGCGGAAGGTATTCCGTTGTGGGACCGGGATATCAACCGGTATATTTATTCGAATCGTGTGCCGGTATTCAATCCGCTGGAAGATTTTCTTTACCATCTCCCCGGCTGGGATGGAAAGGACCGCATCCGCAAACTGGCACAAACAGTGCCTTGCGGAAATCCGCATTGGGTGGAGCTGTTTCACCGGTGGTTTCTGAACATGGTCGTTCATTGGAGAGGTACAGATAAAATGCACGCGAACAACGTTTCTCCGCTATTGGTGGGCGCACAAGGCACGCGTAAGTCCACATTCTGCCGCAGCCTCATCCCTCCTGCCATACGTGTTTACTATACGGATAGCATTGACTTCTCGCAAAAGAAAGACGCCGAACTTTATCTGAACCGGTTTGCGCTCATCAACATTGACGAGTTCGATCAGATAAGCGCTACGCAACAGGGATTTCTGAAACATATTCTGCAAAAGCCCATCGTTAATATACGCAAGCCTCACGCTACCGCCGTGCTGGAGCTGCGCCGTTATGCTTCTTTTATCGCCACGAGCAATCAGAAAGATCTTTTGACCGACCCTACGGGCAGCCGTCGTTTCATCTGTATCGAAGTGTTGGGGACAATAGATACCAATCGGGCGATAGACTATGAACAACTGTACGCACAAGCCATGTATGAGTTGGATCATGGCGAACGCTATTGGTTTGATCCGGCCGAAGAGCGGATTATGACCGAGAGTAACCGTGAGTTTGAACAGGTTTCACTAGAGGAGCAACTGTTTTACCGTTATTTCCGTGCCGCCAAAGAGGAGGAAGTCGGTGAATGGCTTTCCCCGGCAGAAATTCTGGATGAGGTTGGCAGGAACAGTGCTATTCCTCTGTCCAACAAGCGGGTAAGTGTGTTCGGGCGGGTGCTTCGCAAGCATGAGATTCCGTCAAAACGCACGAAACACGGGAGTGTTTATCATGTAGTAAGGCTTTCATAATATAAGGAACAGATGGGTGTAGGATACTTTATCCTACACCCATCTGCAACCCCTATCTTACACCCCGTCAACTCACTGTCATTCAACAGGATACATACCATCCGGTGTAGGATGGCAGATGATTACCATTCAAATTCTTCTGTGTAGGAGTCGAACACAGGTTCTTCCGTAATACCTTTCTGACGGAACAGTCGACAAATGTATTCTTGTTGTTCGGGAGCAATATATTTCTCCTTACGATAAAAGCGATAATACATGGCACGACCGAAATGCCCTAGCAACATATTCTTCAAGGACACTGCATCCCGATGCGGAACTGTATCCAGCAAATGGGTAACTCCCCAAGCGACCCGTATCTTCCGAACCGGCTTATAGAACGGACAGGTGTTCCCCTCTTCCGGAACACATTTCGGATTTACCACAGAAATGATGGAATGCAGATCGGTACTGTGCACCGCCACCAAATGACGCAAACATTTTTCTCCTTTCGGACACCTGTCATTAAAGCAGTGGGCAAAATTGTATGGTACTGCCCCATAGTCAAAATTATCTTCCATTATCGTTTTTATTAGTCACACAGATATACTCCACAGAAAATGCTATCAGGAGTTTTCTTTCCTGTCATTCCGGATAAACTCCAGCAGCCTTTCCACCGCTTCTTCTTCCGGAATATTCTTTTCTACACAGACTTTCCCTTTATACAGGCTGATCTTACCCCGTCCCGCACCGACATAGCCGTAGTCCGCATCCGCCATCTCACCGGGACCATTTACGATACATCCCATAATGCCGATTTTCAGTCCTGTCAAGTGTGAAGTAGCCGCCTTGATACGGGCAATCGTCTTTTCCAAGTCGTAGAGTGTACGTCCGCAACCGGGACAAGAGATATACTCCGTCTTTGAAGTACGGGTACGTCCCGCCTGCAAGATTCCGAAAGCCGTCGCATCAATTACCGCATGACTGAGCTTACCTTGATTGAATATAAAGATTCCGTCACAAAGCCCGTCAAAGATCAGAGCCCCCATGTCCGCCGCAGCTTTTATCTGCAAGTCCTCCGCATCATCCTCCGCATAATGCTGGAAGAAAACAACCGGATTTTGCAGCCCCTCTGTCATCAGTTGATGTACCAACGCACGATGTTCGCCCAAACGGTTCGGATGGTTGCTTTGAGAAACGACAACCACTTCGGGATGTTGTTTCAGACAGGCAATCACTTCATCCGTCTGTGCCATATAAGGCATAAACAGGAATTTGAGTTCCGCATTACATCCTCCCATCAACGGCAGTTGCTGATGATTATAAGCAGGCCAAGTACCGGCTTCTCCGGTCCATACGTCCGCATCAAGAATATAGTCCACACCTTCTTCCCGTTGTTCGGGCAAAGCACGTCCGGCATAAATATAGTCCGGAGTAAATTGCGGATTCACTTCGTTTTTCCCGTCCATACGGTCGGCAATGACCACAGGCACGTGTTCACCTCCTATATTGCGGACAGCCCGCGTCTTACGGCGTTCGGGCGACAAATAGTTAAATCCAGGCGCTTCTAGTCCGGGAATATAAGGATGATTCCGCCTCAACAGTATATAGTCCACCAACTTACGGGCAACAGGAATTTCCGCTTCAGGAGCTTCGCTCAAAGATACCCGTATAGTATCCCCCAGTCCGTCGGCCAACAGCGCACCAATGCCGAGAGCGGACTTGATACGTCCGTCCTCACCGTCTCCGGCTTCTGTCACCCCGAGATGCAACGGGAAAGCCATCCCTTCTTTCTCCATCATAGCTACCAACAGACGAACGGTTTTCACCATGACAACCGTATTGGACGCTTTGATGGAAATAACCACATCGGTAAAGTTCTCTTCAACACAAATGCGAAGAAACTCCATACAAGACTCTACCATGCCTTCGGGCGTATCACCATAACGGGACATGATGCGGTCGGACAAAGAGCCGTGATTCACACCGATACGGATAGCCGTATGATTCTCTTTGCAGATATTCAGAAAAGGCACAAAGCGGTCATGAATTTTCTGTATTTCCTGCGCATACTCCTCGTCGGTATATTCCAGCTTCTTAAAAGTACGTGCAGCGTCTACATAATTTCCTGGATTGATGCGTACCTTTTCCGCATATCGGGCTGCCACATCGGCAACTTTCGGATTAAAGTGTACATCGGCAACCAACGGAACCATATATTCCTGACTGCGCAAACCGATATTAATATTTTTCAGGTTCTCCGCTTCCTTGATACCTTGCGTCGTCAGACGGACATACTCACCGCCCGCGTCGACAATACGTTTCGCCTGTTCCACACAAGCCTGCGTATCCTGCGTAGACGTATTGGTCATCGACTGGATACGAATAGAATTGGGGCCACCCAACGGTACAGCCCCAATATTCACTTCGGTAGTTTCCCTCCGAAAATAATTGAATAGATCCATTAGTTCGTTTTATATTCAAACTTGACTTCTTTCAGTTCTTCGTTTGCTTTTACGATTTTCTTTTTCAGTCCTTCTTTGTAAGCTGCAAATGCTTCCGCCAGCTTTTCATCACTCAAAGCAAGCATCTGAATGGCCAGAATAGCCGCATTCATCGCTCCGTTGATAGCAACAGTGGCTACAGGAATGCCTGGAGGCATTTGAATGATGGAATAAAGTGCGTCCACACCATCGAGCACGGAGCCTTTCACCGGCACTCCGATTACAGGAAGTGTAGTGTTAGCCGCAATTACACCGGGAAGGGCGGCAGCCATTCCGGCAGCAGCGATAATTACTTTAATGCCACGAGTACGGGCATTCTTAGCAAACTCTTCCACAGCCTCAGGCGTGCGGTGAGCGGAAAGCGCGTTCATTTCGAACGGTACATGCATATCATTCAGCAGTTGTGCGGCCTTTTCCATAACTGGAAGGTCGGACGTACTGCCCATGATGATACTTACAATTGGAGTCATATTTTTAATGTTTAATTTATCCGTTAATCACTTCTTTATACCCTTCCGCATCCAGCAAGTCTTCTACCGCCTTCACATCAGCAGGTTTCATCTTAATCAGCCAACCCTCGCCGTATGGGTCTTTGTTCACCAGTTCCGGGTTCTCTTCCAGCGCTTCATTCTGTTCCAGCACCTCACCTGCTACCGGCAGGAAAAGATCGGAAATTGTTTTCACTACTTCGATAGTTCCGAAAACCTCACCGGCTTCCAGCGACTCACCGACCGTCGGTATGTCCACAAACACAATATCGCCCAATTGCTCCTGAGCATAATCGGTGATACCTACGTATGCAATGTCTCCTTCTACGCGAATCCATTCATGTTCGTTCGTGTACTTCAAATTCTGTGGAAAGTTCATAATAATTAGTTTTTAGGATTTATACTGTTTTAAAATAAAAATACTCGAAATAAGATATTACTCACCGGATGAAGCACCAAAAGGGCGCATACCAGGCCGACCGTAAAACCGGAGATGACCTCTCCCAGCGTATGATGTCCCAGAATGATACGGGCAGAACCCAGCACACCGGCTATCAATATAAACAGGCACAGCCACCCTACCGGATTATAACCGAACAAGGCGCTAAAGGAAACCAATCCGCCTATCACTCCGCCTATGCCCGCCATATGCTCGCTCAGTTTCCATCTCAGATTTACTGCTATGCAAATGATGGAGACTACGAGAGAAGCCAGAATAATGCCGGTCATGTACCAAGGCAGATTCAGCCTACGCATCATCAACAGGCAGAATACATACGAAATGATAGTCAGCAGGATAGGTACAAAACGTTTCTTCCGTTCGCCCAGCTCCTGACGGGCAAAACCGTTGATCTTGCGGAACAGAAAGATGGTTATAGTGGGAGTCAATATAGTAAAGCAATAGACAATTCCCAATACAATCAACTTATATACCATCGGCATGATGCGGAGATAAGAAAACAGGAATAACACCAGAAATGACAAAAACGGAATAGAAAACGGGGTAAACACCATCGAAGTGACTCTTGCCACCTGCAACATTGTCTTATCCGCTATGATATGCTCTTTCTCTCTGTCCATTATCAATTATCTATTAATCAATTATTTTCTAAGTCTTGCCACCGGGATATTCAACTGCTGACGGTATTTCGCCACTGTCCGACGTGCAATGGGGTAGCCTTTTTCTTTCAGTATGTCCGCCAATTCATCATCTGTCAACGGTTTCTTCTTGTCTTCTCCGTCGATACATTCTTTCAAAATCTTACGAATCTCGCGGACAGACATCTCTTCCCCGTCTTCCGTCGTATATCCGTCGCTGAAGAAGAACTTCAACGGATAAATACCGAAATTGGTCTGCACATATTTACTGTTGCTGACACGGGAAATGGTCGATATATCCAGTCCCGTGCGTTCGGCCACATCTTTCAGAATCATCGGTTTCAGCAGGGATTCGTCCCCTTCGAGAAAGAAAGGACGCTGCAGGTCGATGATAGCTTGCATAGTAGTCATCAACGTATTTTGCCGCTGTTTGACCGCATCTATAAATCCTTGCGCCGCATCCATCTTCTGTTTCAGAAACATCATCGCTTCTTTGGACTCTTTGGACTGGTTGGCCTTATTCTTGGTATGTTCCTCCACCATCTCCGTAAAATCACGGCTCATACGAAGCTCCGGGACATTGCGGTTATTAAGGCTGACATTGATAGTACCGTCATCATACGTTTCTACGATGAAGTCGGGGACTATCTGCTGGAGGTTCCTCCCGATAGCCTCTCCCAAAGAAGCTCCCGGACGGGGATTCAGCTTTGTAATCTCACTGATAGCTTCATTGAATGTCTCTTCATCAACATCCAGCTTTTTTATAATCTTTTCCCAATGCTTCCGGGTAAATTCTTCATAACAATCTCTGACGATGCGTTCTTCGATATCCAATATAGGAGCGGGATTCATCCCTTCTTCCTTCTTCCGGCGGATCTGTATCAACAGGCATTCTTGAAGGTCACGTGCTCCGATACCTGCCGGATCGAAATCCTGCAAGATGCAGAGTGCTTCTTCCAGCTCCTCTTCCGTAGATTCTATACCGGCATAAATAGCCAGTTCGTCACAGATACTTTCCAAAGATTTGCGGAGCAAGCCGTCATCGTCCAACGAGCCGATCAGGTATTCCACCAGTTCATGCTGGTGTTCTGTCAAATTGCGTTCACGAAGTTGCTCTTTCAGTATTTCATAAAAAGAGGTAGAGTCGGAGAACGGAATATCTTCCGCCTGCTCGTCTTTGGATCGGTTGTTCTCTTGCAGTTTGTAGTCGGGAATATCGTCTTCGGTGAGATAATCACTCAAAGAATCATATTCGTTGGCATCATTCTCCATACCCTCTCCGGAAGTGTCACCATCGGAATATTCATCTGCGACATTCTCTTCTTTGCCCTCCTCAAGTGCCGGATTTTCAAGCAGTTCAGCATGGATACGGTCTTCCAGCTCTACTGCGGGAAGCTCCAACAGTTTCACGACTAGAATCTGCTGAGGCGAGAGCGTTTGGATTTGCTGTTGCGCCTGCGATTGTATTTGACGGGAACCTTGTGCCATATTCGTTTTTGCTTTCTACTGTTTCTCGCTACAAAAGTAACTTTTTAACGAGAGATTACACAGATTAGGGAGATAATTTTTAATCCTATAACACAAAAATCGTTATCTTTGTTGCACGAACTTAAAATTAGAACAATATGTTTGCCAAAGAAACGTATATGCAGCGAAGAGCCCTGCTGAAAAAGAAATTAGGCTCCGGAGTTTTGTTATTTCTAGGAAATGACGAGTGCGGACTAAATTACGAAGATAACACCTTCCGCTATCGTCAGGATTCTACTTTCCTTTATTATTTCGGACTGTCATGTGCAGGACTTTCGGCAATAATCGATATTGACGAAGACAAGGAGATTATTTTCGGTGATGAATTGTCAATTGATGCCATCGTGTGGATGGGGTCACAACCTACACTACATGAAAAATGCGAACGGGTGGGCGTGGCTAACTTACTGCCATCCGCTGAAATTGTCAGCTATCTCCATAAATGTGTCCAGAAAGGGAAGTCTGTGCATTATCTGCCTCCTTACCGTCCCGAACATAAGCTAAAACTGATGGATTGGCTGGGTATTCCCCCTGCACATCAGGAAGGTTCCGTTCCATTCATCCGTGCCGTAGTAGCCCAGCGGAACTATAAATCGGCAGAAGAAATCGTAGAGATAGAAAAGGCCTGCAATGTGACTGCAGATATGCATATCACCGCCATGAAAGTACTTCGTCCGGGTATGTATGAATATGAAGTGGTGGCGGAAATGAATCGGGTAGCGGAGTCCAATAACTGCGAACTTTCTTTCGCTACAATCGCTACCATCAACGGACAAACTTTGCATAACCATTATCACGGCAATAAAGTAAAACCGGGTGATCTGTTTTTAATAGATGCCGGCGCGGAGGTTGAATCGGGATATGCAGGAGATATGTCATCTACCATTCCTGCCGACAAGAAATTCACTCCCCGCCAACGGGAAGTCTACGAGATACAGAATGCCATGCATCTGGAATCGGTTAAAGCACTCCGACCGGGCATTCCTTATATGGATGTATACGAATTGTCCGCCCGTGTCATGGTTGATGGGATGAAAGCTCTCGGACTGATGAAAGGCAATACGGAAGACGCTGTTCGCGAAGGTGCGCACGCCTTGTTCTATCCGCACGGATTAGGCCACATGATGGGGCTGGATGTACACGATATGGAGAACCTGGGAGAAATATGGGTAGGCTACAACGGTCAGCCGAAGAGTACGCAGTTCGGCCGCAAGTCACAACGCCTTGCCATACCTCTAGAACCTGGATTTGTACATACGGTAGAACCGGGTATATACTTTATTCCGGAATTGATCGATATGTGGAAAGCGGAAAAGAAATTTACCGATTTCATCAACTACGACGTAGTGGAAACTTATAAAGATTTCGGCGGTATCCGCAATGAGGAAGATTATCTGATTACCGAAACCGGTGCCCGTCGATTAGGCAAGAAGATTCCTTTAACGCCGGAAGAGGTGGAGGCTTTGCGATAATTGTTCACCACAGATTACACGGATTAACACAGATTAGATTAATACATTGAGTATCAATATCTATTTATTATCTGTGTTAATCCGTGTAATCTGTGGTGAAAATGACTTCAATCATCCCAATCGGATAAAGGTAATACTTTCTTTCCATACCACCTCATCCAGGCATACGCCTTCCTTTTTCTAAGATAAAGTGTATCACCACAATTCTCCAGTGCCTCCCAATCAAAGACAGAGTGAGGACGGAACGACTTTTCCAACCAATAAAAGATATGGTAAGTCGCAAAGGGAAGCAACATCCACCACCATGAGAAGAACAACGACAAGACCAAAGCGGGTAGCAACGTCAACAAGAAGCATTCCCAGAACTGCCTTGCATGGATTCTGACTTCCATATCTTCCCAAATCTCCAAATATTTATATCGGGTAAAAAAAAGACCACCCAACATAAAACAATGCTTCTTTCCTTTTCCTAAGAACCATTTTGCCAAAAGATTATTATAAAAAATCATACTCTTACTATTTTTGTATATAATCTACTTAACAGAATATGAAATCAAAGGTTTAGGCTTTTAGCGTTTAATATCATTATACACACCCTCTTTCCACTTAATATTTAAAGCTGCTTCCCCCAAGAAATTCGCGAAGCAAAGAAGTCGGCGGAATTTCCTTATCCTGTACGGGAACGAAATATTTGATAAACTTCAATAACCGATAAGCCTCGCAATATTCGGGACAATTACGCGGTACTCCCATCAATATAGGCTCGGCATGGAGACGAAGCACGGCAAACTCGAAAAGCAGTGCCGAGTTAAACATTACATCTGCATTTTCCTGATAAGGGAAGATCCACTTGTCTTCACCCGCACGCACACTAGGCCAACGCGAGATTGTCTCACGGGCAGAATATCCCCGATAATTGAAATCACGGATAATACGGCGTAACAAACGATTGTCCGTTGTCGGAATCCAGTTGTGATCGTCCAACGAAATGGTCGTCAACGCAGAAACATAAATCTTGAACTTCCGTTCTGCCGGAATATGAGGAGTAAGTTCGGGATTTAAGGCATGAATACCTTCCAGGATTAAAATCGTATTATCTTCAATTTTCAGTTTATCACCCTTATACTCTTTCTTTCCGAGTGAGAAGTTAAAACGGGGAAGTTCCACCTCCTCTCCACGAAGCAATGCCTGCAACTGCCGATTAAACAGTTCCAAGTCGAGCGCGTAAAGCGATTCATAATCATAGTTTCCGTTCTCATCCAACGGCGTATCTTCACGGTCTACAAAATAATTATCGAGAGAGATAGGATACGGCTTTAACCCGTTCGTCATAAGCTGAATAGAAAGGCGTTTGCTGAAAGTAGTCTTTCCCGAAGAAGACGGTCCGGCTATCAGCACCAGTTTCACCCGGTTTCCGTTTTCTCCCCGATGGAAGATGGTATCGGCAATCTGAGCAATCTTCTTTTCCTGCAATGCTTCCGCAACGTTTATCAAATCCGTTGCGTGTCCTACTTCACATGCCAGATTGAAATCACCCGCATTGTTAAGCCCCATGATATAGCTCCAATTCAGATATTCCTTAAAGACATCCAGCATCTTCTCCTGCTTCACGACATCTTCCAAGACTTCCGGACTCTCACGGCTCGGAATGCGAAGAAGTAATCCATCGTAATATTTCACAATGTCGAACAGCTTCAGATATCCGGTGCTGGGCAGCAGATTACCATAGTAATAATCAACCGTATCTCCCAACGTATAATAATAGGTATAGAGAGAACCGGAAGTTTCGAGCAATCTGACCTTATCATTCATTCCCCGTTCGCTGAAAATACGCACAGCCTCAGTTGTATGGCATTCAATGCGATGATAAGGAATATCCTCAGCAATAATTTCCTGCATACGCTGCTTGATACGCATCACGTCTTCCAGCTCCACAGGACGCCCGATCCGCAAATTGCAAAAATATCCTTTTGAGACAGGGTGCTCTACAAACAATTTTCCTTCCGGGAACAGTTCCGTGACAGCCTTGAACAGTACAAAGCAAAGCGAACGGACATAAGTCCGCATACCGGACTGGTCACGCACATCCAGAAACTCTATATCCTTATTATTATAGACTCTGAAATTAAGCCCTTCAGATCGATTATTGACTTTGGCGCTAACCACCTGGTAAGGAAAATTAAGATTAAAACCGTAATAAATATCCAAAAGTGAGCTCCCGATAGGGAATTCTTTAGAAATATTATTATTTTTGCAACATATTTGTAACATCTGTTTCATCGAGTTCGTTAAAAGGTGAATAATTTGGGACTAATATACTTATAATCAGATTGAGAACAAATAACCATTAAAAATATTATAGATGGAATATTCTTTTTATGATTTTTTAAAGCTCATCGGTTCACTGGGACTCTTCTTGTACGGAATGAAGATCATGAGCGAGGGCTTGCAAAAGGTCGCGGGTGACAGGCTACGAAGTATCTTGACGGCAATGACTACCAATCGGGTAACGGGTGTTTTAACAGGTGTGCTAATCACAGCCCTTATCCAGTCCTCTTCAGCAACGACTGTAATGGTCGTAAGTTTCGTTAATGCAGGACTGCTCACTCTTGCCGAATCCATCAGCGTCATTATGGGCGCCAATATCGGTACTACCGTAACCGCCTGGATTATTTCTATTTTCGGATTTAAGGTTGACATGGCCGCATTCGCCCTTCCACTTCTGGCCATTGCCCTTCCGCTTATCTTCTCTGGCAAAAGCAACCGCAAATCCGTCGGTGAGTTCATTTTCGGTTTCTCTTTCTTATTTATGGGACTTTCTTACTTGAAAGCCAATGCTCCCGACTTGAACGCCAATCCGGAAATGCTTGCCTTTGTACAGAACTATACGGATATGGGATTTTTCTCCATCCTCCTGTTCTTATTCATCGGTACTATACTGACCATGATCGTACAGGCCTCCGCCGCTACGATGGCAATCACGCTAATCATGTGTGCCAACGGCTGGATCAGCCTGGAATTGGGAGCCGCCCTCGTATTGGGTGAGAATATCGGAACAACCATCACCGCCAATCTCGCCGCATTGACAGCCAACACACAGGCTAAGCGGGCAGCATTGGCCCATTTTGTATTCAATGTATTCGGTGTTATCTGGGTGCTGATTATTTTCCATCCTTTCATGCAGATGGTTAACTGGGTAGTAGACACTTTCTTCCAAAGCAGCGATCCGGAAGTCGCCATCTCCTACAAATTGTCGGCTTTCCACTCTATTTTCAACATCTGTAACGTATGTATCCTGATATGGGGCGTGAAATTGATTGAACGTACCGTATGCGCTCTCATCCACCCGAAAGAAGAGGACGAAGAACCACGATTGCGCTTCATCACCGGAGGTATGCTTTCCACTGCAGAGCTCTCTATACTTCAGGCACGTAAAGAAATCCATCTCTTTGCAGAGCGTACCCATCGTATGTTCGGCATGGTGCAAGATCTGCTACACACAGAAAAGGATGATGATTTCAATAAAGTATTTAGCCGTATAGAAAAATATGAAAATATCAGCGATAACATGGAACTTGAAATTGCCAATTATCTGAATCAGGTTTCTGAAGGACGCTTAAGTTCGGAAAGTAAATTGCAGATACGTGCCATGTTGCGGGAGGTGACGGAAATCGAAAGTATCGGTGACAGTTGTTATAATCTGGCACGTACTATCAACCGTAAACGCCAGACCAATCAAGACTTTACCGAGAAACAATATGAGCATATCCATTTCATGATGAAGCTGACTGACGATGCGCTCGCACAGATGATCGTAGTGGTGGAGAAACCGGAACATCAGAGCATCGACATCAATAAGTCGTTCAACATTGAAAATGAAATCAATAACTACCGCAACCAACTGAAGAACCAGAATATTCTGGACGTAAACAACAAAGAATATGATTATCAGATGGGAGTTTACTATATGGATATTATCGCCGAATGCGAGAAACTGGGTGACTATGTGGTAAATGTGGTAGAAGCCAGCAGTGATGTAAAAGAGAAGAAAGCTTCCTGATAAAACAAAATCAACAGAAGCACCGGGTCCTGCTGCTCATAATTCAGTTGATGTGTCTTGAAAATGACTATTGAGTATAGTAGATGCACAAGGAATCGATGAAAATTCGATGCTTGTGCATCTTTTTAATTAGTAGTAGGACAAAATGTGATTGAGAATTTGCTAATTCCAATATTAATTTTAATATTTGCATAACAACTATAGTATCAATTGAA
>ERZ838118.2557-NODE-2557-length-19173-cov-13.908568_pt1 | contig 19173 bp, 19 predicted proteins | sample MGYA00519863_ERZ838118 | MGnify/ENA primary metagenome ERZ838118 (study PRJEB31850, sample SAMEA3708827) | human gut metagenome | biome: human gut; feature: human-associated habitat; material: faeces | place: China | collected 2014 ...
TTTGCCAAGATATAGATGAACTCGTCGGCCTAGGCCGCTCGAGGGACGATATGGCTATCGTAGGCAAGATGAAGGCGATCGTCCCCGAGTTCAAAAGCCGGCACTCCAAGTACGAGGTGTTGGATAAATAGGGAACCGGATATTGATGTGTGGGATAGAAAATAACTAAGTTATCAAAAATACTGACTTTTAAAAGGAGATATACTGACTAGCTCTGAGAAGATATACTGACTTGCCTTGAGGAGATATACTGATTAGGACAAGTCAGTATATCTTCTTCGAAAAGCGAAAAGCGAACTTTTGTGCTTTGAGTATTATGGTACGATAAGCCAAAATAGAGGGCTGAAAATTGATCATTTAGGGAAATAGCGTTATATTTGTCTTGACGAACCAATAAACAGAGACGAAGATGGAAGGGCGGCGATTATACCCGATAGGGATACAGACATTCTCCAAATTGAGAGAGGGGAACTATGTGTATGTAGATAAGACTGAATTGGTCTATCGAATGACACACGGTGCGTCTGGTTATATATTCTTGAGCCGTCCCCGCCGTTTCGGGAAGTCGTTGCTTACTTCTACGCTCCATAGTTATTTCGAGGGGCGAGAGGATTTGTTTGAGGGTTTGGCTATCGAGTGTCTGGAGAAGGAGTGGACATGCTATCCGGTGCTTCATTTCGACATGAGCACGGCGAAGCATATGGACAAGGATCGGCTTCTGAGTGAGCTGGAGAGGAAATTGTATGGTTACGAGCAGATATACGGACGTGATGAGAGCGCTATTTATACGAACCAACGTCTGGAAAGTCTCATCAAACGTGCCTACGCCCAGACCGGTCAAAAGGTGGTTGTCTTGATCGACGAGTACGACGCTCCCTTGCTGGACGTGGTGCATGAGGAGAAGGAGCTGCCGAAGCTTCGCGACGTGATGCGTAACTTCTATAGTCCGCTGAAAGCCTGCGATCCTTATTTGCGTTTTGTTTTCTTGACCGGAATTACCAAGTTCTCCCAATTGAGCATCTTCAGTGAGTTGAACAATATAAAGAACATCAGCATGCTCCCGGAGTACGCCGCCCTCTGTGGCATCACGGAGGAGGAGATGCGTGAGCATATGGGTGAGGGTATCGGTCGTTTGGCCGACAACCTCGGCGTTTCTCCGGAGGGTGCCTTGGGTGCCTTGAAATCGAATTATGACGGTTACCATTTCACGTGGCCGTCGCCCGATATATACAACCCGTTCAGCCTGTTGAACGCCTTGGCCGACAGTAAACTAAATTCCTATTGGTTCGGTAGCGGTACGCCCACTTATTTGATCGAGATGCTGAACAAGTATCACGTGAAACCCCAGCAAATAGGCGCACGCAAGGTTTTGGCAGAGTCGTTTGACGCCCCCACGGAACGGATGGTCGATATTACGCCATTGCTCTATCAGAGTGGTTACATCACGATAAAGGATTATTCCTCGCTCACGAATTTGTACACGCTCGACATCCCAAACAAGGAGGTACGTATGGGATTGATGAAGAGTTTATTGCCCAATTATTTGCATCAATACACAGCGGATGGACTTACTACGGTAGCCCTTCTTTTCGAGGCGATCGCTGGAGAGCGGATGGATGATGCCCTGCGTCTATTGCAGACCTTCCTGTCCACCATCCCCCAATGTGACAATACGGATTACGAGGGCCATTATCAGTCCTTGCTTTACACGATCTTCAGCCTGCTAGGAATGTATGTGGACGTGGAAGTCCGTACCCCGAAAGGCCGTGTGGATATGGTGATGCGCACACCGACAACACTCTATGTCGTGGAATTGAAGTTAAACAAGACCGCGGATATAGCCCTCGAGCAAATCAATTTGCGCAATTACCCGGAGCGCTTCGCTCTTTGTGGGTTGCCGATCGTAAAGGTTGGGATTAATTTTGATAGTGGGCGGCATACGCTGGGGGATTGGGTTATCGATAGTAATTTGTCTAAGTAATTATAAAAAACAAACGTTTTAGGTTCGTAACGGGTTTGAGGTGATTACTTCTTTTACCGGAAAAAGCTTGTGTTATAAGAAAAAATAAGTTATGCTCGTGATCGAATCGTAAGAGGAAAGATATGAATTCAGTTGTAGCATTCGGAAATATCTCTATGATATCCAATAATCCGTTTTATCCATTGAGGAATATTTTGGGGAGGAAAGGGATTTTATTGCTTACGAGTAAAATAAGTTGTTGCGTTGGGTAGTAGAACGTGAACTGGAGATTATAGGGGAAGCCACCAATCATTTTTTGGATATAGATCCGGATATATAAATTGATAATGGGAGGAGGGTCGTTGGTCTGAGGGACTTTGTTATACATGGTTATGATAAGGAAGATAATGTGATTATCTGAGGTGTTATCAGTAAGGACTTACCAAAACTTAAACAGCAAGTAGACTATCTTCATACGTTCATTTGAACCTGCAAGTCTTATGACCTACAACTAAAGAGTTGGATGAGTAGTGTCATCCGTGAAATGATATATGGCAATAATTATTATGAAGGTCTCCTAAATGGAGTTTATTGCAAGTAATACAAACAGAAATCACTTAATATAAAAAAACTATTATTCTATCTTGCTGGTAAATAGTAAGATGGGATAATTGAGTGCTAACATTGAAGGTGAAGAGAAATTCTAATTGTAGATAAACATGAACATTTTAGCAATTATTCCTGCAAGAGCAGGATCTAAAGGAGTTCCCAATAAAAATATCCGATTGCTTGGGCAGCATCCTTTAGTATATTACTCAATTAAAAATGCATTGCAGTCAAAGTATATTACCGATGTGATTATTTCGACTGATTCTAACCCTGTACGTATCATTGCGCAGCAAATGGGAGCGAAGGTGCATTGGCGTGATGCGGAGCTTGCTGGCGATGAGGTAACTCTCGATGCGGTTATCTATGACGCTATTCCGACGGATAAGCAGTGGGATTATGTCATCACTATGCAGCCCACTTCGCCAACTCTCACTGTTGGTACATTAGATAGTGCCATTGAATACGCAATAAAAAGCAAACTCGACACTCTTATCTCTGCAATCAATGCACCTCACCTCTCTTGGGGAGAAAAGGATGGAAAGAAGATACCGAACTATGAAAAGCGTCTTAACCGTCAGTATCTTCCACCATGTTACATGGAGACGGGTGCTTTTGTTATCTCAAAGGCAGATATCGTAACAGAGAGTACTCGTATTGGTGTAAATGTTGATGTTTACGAGATTCCAGAGCGAGAGTCGCAGGATATTGATACCTTCGCTGATCTCTGTAGTGCAGCTGCTTTACTTGAGGCTCAGAAGATAGCTATCTATGTGAATGGTAATAACAAGCGTGGTATTGGACACATCTATCGTGCTCTTGAAATCGCTGATGAATTCTATGTTAAGCCAGATGTCTACTACGATGTAAACCAGACAGATGTTAAGGTTTTTGGTAACACTACTCATAATCTTATCCCTGTCAATGGCATTGCGGAACTCTACGAGATCTGTAAACGTGAGCAGTACAGCTTATTTGTCAACGATATCCTCACTACGTCCATTGACTATATGATTGGTTTGCGTTCAGTTTTGCCAAACGCTAAACTTATCAACTTTGAGGATGATGGTGAAGGAATTCTTAAAGCTGACCTTGTTTTCAATGCACTTTATAGTGAGCATGCATTGCCTAATGTTTATGGCGGGGAGAAATACTATATCTGTGGTAAGATCTTTATGTTCTACGAACCAATCAAGATAAAGGAAGATGTTAATCGTGTATTCATTGCTTTTGGTGGTGCTGACCCGCAGAACTACACAGACCGTTTGCTTGACATCATCTCTAAAGATGAGTATAAGAAATATGAGTTTGTTGTAGTTGTTGGGCGTGCTAAGTACAATGTTGATGCTTTACTTGAGTATAATAAGTATGAACATATTCAGGTTCTTTATGATGTTAGCAATATGCCTGAACTCATGTCTTCCTGTGATATTGCTATTACTTCTCGTGGACGCACAGGTTACGAGCTTGCACTCCTTGGCATTCCTTCAATCGCAATGGCACAAAATCAGCGTGAGGAGAAGCATGGCTTTGTTTGCAATGAGAATGGTTTCTCGTACATTGGTCTTAACCCAAGCGATGAAATTATCGAAGGTATTCTCAAAATGTATATGAATCTTTCCAAGGAAGCACGAGAGAAGTTACATGGAAAACTTCTCTCGCACAACCTTCGTGATGGCCGTAAGCGTGTGATGTCGCTTATTCGTGGATTATAAACAACATACTCATTTGTATTATGAAACCTTATGTAATAGCAGAAATGGGTGTCAATTTCTATGATACCGCTAAGAAACTCAACATCAATCCGCTCGAAGCAGCAAAGATGTATATCGATGCTGCAGCTGAAGCTGGTATTGATTGTGCTAAATTTCAATCATATAAAGCTGGCACTATCGTATCTAAGAATTCGCCAGCTTATTGGGACTTGACAAAGGAGCCGACAAAGACCCAATATGAGTTGTTTTTAAAGCATGACTCTTTTGGTGAATGTGAGTACCGTGAGCTTTGTAAATACACTCATGACAAGGGAATGGATTTTACATCTACTCCTTTCGACTATGCTTCAGCTGACTATCTTTATGACATGGTAGATTTCTATAAAATCTCATCATCCGATCTTTCTAATTTGCCATTTATTCATCATATAGGAGCAAAAGGTAAGCCTGTTTTTGTGTCTGTAGGAGCAGCTTATCTTTCGGAATGTGATGAAGCTATTCGTGCGTTACAAGAGTCAGGATGTAAAGATATCGTTGTTTTTCACTGTGTGTTATCATATCCTACTAATCCTAAAGATGCAAATCTTCGTGTAATTGATACATTGAAGAAGACATTTCCATCCGTTCGTGTTGGATTTAGTGATCATGTGGCCCCTGATGACAATATGATGACTCTTGCTGCAGCTTATTTATTGGGAGCAGAGGTTATCGAGAAGCACTTCACTCTCGACAAGACTCTTCCTGGCAACGACCACTATCATGCGGGTGATCCAGAGGATTTCAAAAAGGCTATTGCCAACTTCCAATGGATTGACAAAATTCTAGGTAATCCAGAGAAGGTTGTTCTCGATTGTGAGCAGGTTCCTCGTCGCGAGGCTCGTCGCTCATTGGTGCTTACTCGTTGCATGAAAGCAGGCGAGATTATCAAAAAGGAAGACCTTATGCCAAAGCGTCCGGGCACTGGTATCGCTCCACGTTTTGAAGATATTGTTATAGGTCGTAAAGTACTTGCAGATCTAACAGAAGATACCATCCTTACATGGGATATGATTTAATATTTTGCAACAGAAGGTTCTATTCTTTTTGTTTCAACTGATAAATCTAGATTATATAAATCTATAAGATTGTTTTAGGAAGGAGATAGTTTCCTCAAAATAGCCTTCATGATAGTAACGAACGTGGAATGAAAATGCCTACTTTATTCTACATATTAATTGAATCAGGTAAGGGGTATAATATACACTAGAATAGCATAGTGGAAACAATTGAGTGCTTACATTAGAAATAATATTAATTGATATGGGAAAATTATTATTTACCAATAATCAGGATTGGGAAAATATTCTTAGAGGTATTTATTCCAAAAATGAATTAAATAAAAATTATAGTTCAAATGGACTAACTTGTTATGCGAAGCGATATGTAGACAGTGAAAATTGTTACTTTGATAATGACGGGGTAGTTGCGATTATAGGTACTTGGGCGTATTTAAATGATGATAATCCCTTTAATTTGAATGTAATCTATCAAGATCTCAAGTCAGAAGATAAAGGTGTTGATTATGTAAGAAAACATTTGATAGGTTCTTATGCTTTAGCTTATATTCAAGATAATAAACTTAGAATATTTGTGGATGAGTGCCATACATACGCTCTTTATTATTATATAGGTAGAGAAGGTGTGGTTGTTACTAATACATATTATCACGTAGAAAAAGTTTCAAAACAAGAATTCGACGAAACTGTTTTTGCTACAATGCTTGCGAGTGTTGGACTGTGTAGCAATAGAACTCCTTTCAAAAATATATATAGGTTACTAGAAAATGAATATATCGAATACGATTTTGCTATCCATCAGGCAATTATAAAAAAGTGTGACGTTCATACTACATCCTATTCCTTTGGCTCAATGGAGGAGGCCTTGAAGGTGTTAAAGGATGAAATAGAATTGCAGACTACAGTCCTTAATAAAAGAGTGCATAAAAAATTTCTCTTTGCTACGGGAGGATTGGATTCTAGAGTAAAACTAGCTTTAGATCTATTCCATAGTAAGGAAGTTATGATTGGATATTGGAAGGGTGAAGATTCAATTACAAATGGAACTTTACAAGATGCGAAAATTAATGAACTTTTAGCTTCTGAGTTTTCTTTAAAAACTAAAATATTCGATGTAAGTCAGCATTTTAGAGAGTGTTTGAGAACTATAGATGAAGATGAATTGGATCGATATGGTGAATACATTAGCATTTATGCGCATAATCAAAAATGGTTGACTTTGTTTGATGATTTACACAAAGAGAATATCGATGAAGTAGAATTTGGAATGGATACAGATCTTTTAAGAGAAATAGGAAGTCTGGATGATTCATTTGATGAAGATTATGATAATTCGAAATTTGCAATTAAAGGCTGCTTGAGAGGAGGCTTATTTAATTATGTTTTTGATTTACCTAATGTGTGCAAATTGATCTGTGATGAAATTAAATTGGTAAACTTAGATTTACAGAATGATCTAAAAACTAAATATGCTAATATTTTTAATTATTTTAGACATGATATGGGATGCTATTTTTCAAATATGTTGAATGAAAGTTTCTTCTCATATCCTCTTTTGCACAGTAAAAGAATATGGGATATAATCTATAATATTCCATATGATTATCGAGAAGATAGTAAACTTTCATTGCGTCTAATAAATAGTTGGTGCCCTATGCTGTTGAATATACCAGTGTTTACTCATCATCATTATGGTATATATAATCGTCAGAAGGGGGTGTTGAAGAAGAATTGGAGATATTCATTGCTATTGAGAATTAAGCCCTATGTCTTAAGATCAAAGCTTTATGATATTTTATATGTAAAACTTATAGAACCGGTTTATCGTCCGCAGAATAAAAATAATGAGATCTTGTTTCAAACGAGTGTTGCATCGCTTCAGAGTTCTGAATCCTTTATAAAGAGTGGAGTTCGTTTTAGAAAAAATTTAATTGGTAAAGGATTTGATATGGCTGCTTTATGTACCATAGTGGCGAAGTGCAAGTTTGTTGATCAAGTTCTTAATGTGGTGAGAAAGTAAAGTTCTGCAATGGGTACTAGATATAATATATTAGGTCTGTTACGTTCTCCTTCATCCGTATATGTAATCTTTCGATATGGGACGTATATAGTTCAATTCTTGAATTCCATATTATTGGCAAAAGCTCTAGGTGATATCAAATATGGAATATATAGCTTTGTCTTTTTGATTATGCAATATATGTCGTATTCAAATCTGGGAATTAATGAGTCCTTGAATACGGAATATGCGGTAAGTAAAGATGGTGATAGATGTAAAATATGGAATACGTCATGGGCATTGAATTTATTGATAAATACTTTTCTGTTCATGGTGTTTGCTTTTTTAATTTCAATAGTTTCGCTATTTAGTCGCTATGAGTTCGATTCATATGGTATGTTATTGCTAATGACATGTATCGTAATTAATCTGTCTCGAATTTATATAACATATTATAAACTACATGGAAAGCTGATTAAATTGAATATCCAACAGTTCCTTCCTCATTTTGTACTACTTGTATTGGTGTTAATTATGTGGAATAAACTTACTGTTAGACAGATTGTTGTTTCTTATTTTGTGAGTAATGTGATAGCATTGATCATTTTTAGGGTGGATTTGCCCAATCCTCCTTCCTTTCAAATTGATCGATCGATCGCATCTGTTTTGTTACGTAGGGGTATTACTCTATTACTCTATAATTTGAGTTTTTATCTTCTTACGTTAGTGGCATCATCTTTAGTAAGTTCTTATTTTTCTTTAGAAGAGTTTGGGTGTTACTCATTTGTTAATACCTTGATTCATGGTATAATTATGGCTTGTGGAGCATTTTTGTTCATATTCTATCCTAAAATATTGAACAGACTCTATAGTTGTGATGAAGATAAGGCTTATGAGTTGATAAGCAGGATAAGAGGTGTTTATATTCTATTTATAGATTTGGTGTCTTTATTGTCTATATTTGTTGCGGTTGTTTTGTCCTATTTGTTACCTCAATATAGAAATGATATCACTATTATATTCCCTATTCTTATTTTGGGGCAAATAATTATGAGTTCTACTACTGGGCATTCAGCTTATCTGCTGTCAAAAAAGAAAGAATTCAGATTAGTTGTTTTTGGTTTCGAATCTGTTGTGTTGACGCTGGTTTTGGGAATCTTATGTGGTGAATATTTCAATTCATTATATGCTTTGTCGTTGGTTGTTCCTATTAGTTCTTTGTTTTATACATTCATGACGACTCGAGAATCTTTAGCAACCATGAATAAGAATCATGCGATAGCTGATGTGTTGAAGGAGATATTTGCGCTGAAAAAATGGTTTCCTTGTGTACTTGTCTTGATTTATGCTTTTGTTATTAACCAGTGGCATGTTATTTTGATTGGAGTAGGTATATATCTTTTTATTAATTATAAAAATCTAAGGATTTCAATCAAGGGAGGTGTAAGGATAATTTCTGATAGAAATTCTCTTCTGGTTTAGGAACTAACAATTTCTTTGTGAAATATAAGTATGTTGATAAATAAAAGTAAATTTCAGGGTGATATTTTGGTGTATGCTTACATGATCTTGTTAATTATGACAAGAATACTTCCGAATATTTCATCAATTAATGCTATAGTGTATGCCTTGTTTTGTTGTTTGTACTTTTTTTTACTGAAACATTCATTCTCTTTCTGTTTGAAAATATTGCCTATTTTGTTGATAATTTCTATTTTTTCTTATGCTAATGGGAGTGGTATGTTGTATATTCTTATTGATGTTTCAATTGCTTATTTCATTCTTGCATCTATTCTGGTATATGATAGCACAACTCTTGTTTGTCAGAATTTGAAATTGCTTAATAAATTGTCTTTTATCGTATTCATATTGAGTTTATTTGCAATGCTGTTTCCTGCTAACTATATTGACATAGGTGGAGATATTCGTTTTATTGGTTTTTTTAAATATGGTAATCTTTCTGCAAGTATAGTCTCTATATTGTGTGTGTTATATTGGGAAACCTTTAATTTGCTGTATAAAAATGCAAAAAGAAAGACAGTCGTTCTATTCTTTTTAATATGCTTTTTTGTTTCTTACATATTTGTATGTAAAACCCGATCGTTACTATTCTTTTTGCCTTATTGGATTTATCAAATATATCTCTTTTGTGGAAAAAGGATTTTCTTTGCTATGTCAGTTTTTTGTGTTGCGCTTGTTTCTTTTTCACTGTTCGATGAGTTGAAAGTTGTTTTGCGCATAAATGAAGATGCCTCTTTTTTAACAAGAGAATCTTTGTCTATATTTTTATTGGATGGAATACGAGAAAATTATTTCATTTTTCCTCATGGAGCTCGTAAGTCTACTGATTTCTTTCAAACTTTTTTTAATGATGAATCATTAACCCCTCATAATGATTTCCTGCGTTATTATTATGATTGGGGATTTGCTTTTTTATTATTGATTCTATTTATGTTCAATGATTTAAAAAAGAGAAAATGTTTTGATTTTGGATTTATTTTTATATCATTAGGATACTGCTCTTTTGCTTTGCATAATATGCTGTTTTTGCCTTATTTGCTTCTTCCTTATTTGTTTATATTGATTATAAAAAAACAACCAATAATTAGATTATGAATAATTCGTCAGATAAAATACTGGTAGTGGCACGAAAATATAATGATATTTTTTATGCCATTTCTACTAGTGAATGGAGTCAATGTTCAAAGCATTACCTATTAATGATTACAGATCGCTTAGATCAGAATGAGTATCCTATGCAACATTTGTTTGATAAGGTCTGGTCTGTTCATGCAGAGTTGTCGCATGTAGCAATTCTTAAGCAGGTTTTTATATTGAGTAGGATTTTAAATCAGCTAGACTATAATCTCGTTACTATTTCAAATATAGTTACTGTTGCCAATTTGTATATTTTGAATCATACTAAAACAGCAAAGATCATCATGCTTGAAGATGGGTTTATGAATTATTACAATTTTGTCCCTTCAAATAATCGTATAAAGCGATTGCTTATGAAGCTGTTATTTATTAATGTTGATCGAGTCTATAAGAAAATAGGAAGTTGTTATTTGTTAGAACCTAATCGTGCAAAATATTATTTTGGATTAAAAAAGCAGTTACGTATAGATGCAGATCACATTCTCAAATCAGTTCCCTTAAGTATGAATTTAGAAGGGAAGTCTATATTTGTGGGACAGCCATTGTATTTAATGAATAATATGAGTGTGGATGAATATTCTACTATAGTCAATAATTGTATATCACAATATGCAATTGATTATTACTTGTCTCATACCATGTCTTCGAAGAAAGAGAATGTTGTTTGTCAGCATATTGATATGTCCAGTTTACAATTAACACTTGAGGTTTTATCTTCTATATATAATATGAAAATATACTCATTCTCTTCTTCTGTTTTATTTACAACAAAACTGATTAATCACAAAACGGAAACATTTGCAGTTACTCATCCAAAAGTTGATACTATAAAATCAGACAATATGATTTATGATTATGTTAACGGATTTGTTTCTGTGAATTAACTGATTATTTATAAGCGTATGTTAGATGTTACTGTAGTTATACTTACGAAAAACGAAGAGGTGAATTTACCTGACTGTTTGGAATCTGTTAAAGATTTTGCCACCAGATGTGTTGTAATAGATAGTGGTAGCATTGATAAAACTAAAGAAATAGCAGCGAAATTCTCTGCGGATTTTTACGAGCATCCGTTTGAGAACTATGCTCGCCAGTTTAATTGGGCATTAGATAATACAAATATAACAACAAAATGGACTTTTAGGCTAGACGCAGATGAAAGACTTACTTCTGAACTAAAGATTGAGCTGTCCGGACTTGTACAAAAATATGAATCAGATGATGAAGTTAATGGTTTTACTATGGAAGCTTGGTTATATTTTCTTGGTCATAAAATTAAACACGGTTGCCATACCAAGCGAAAATTGATGATGTTTAAGACAGGAATAGGTCGCATTGAAGATAGAAAAATGGATGAACACACAATTTTATCACATGGTAGATCTGTTTTTTGCAAACATCGATTTATTCATTATGATTTTAAAGATATGACCCATTGGGTAAATAAAATGAATTGGTATGCAACCCGTGAGATGCAAGATTATTTTGAATATATTCAGTCTAGAAACACAAATAAAAATCAAATCTCAAAAGATCAAACAATAGGAAATACACGAAGATTGAAATTTGGACTTTATTACAAATTACCTATTTTTCTTCGAAGTTGGATTCTTTTTTTCTATTATTATATCATTAAGCTAGGTTTTCTTGATGGTAAGGAAGGGTATGTTATGCATTACATGTATCATCTTTGGTATAGATCTTTGGTTGATTCTAAAATATTAGAACAGATGATTTATAATAAACCTTTTGAAGAAACTGGTGCTTTAAATAATTAATATTATTTTTATGCGTACAGTAACATTAAAGACAACTGATTTAACAGATTGTGAAATCGGTAAGTTTCTTGGTGCTTTCAGAGAGGTATATAATCAAGAGAGGTCTATCACTTATTTTAAAAACGAATATACTTCTACTTGTTTAGAGCATTCTTTTCATACGCTATTATATAATGAATTTGATGAAATATGTGGTAGTTACTCATTAATTCCATTTATCTATTCTGTTAAAGGAGAAGAAGTTCTTGTAGGGTTGGGATCTGATTTATTTATCAAAGATAGTTATCGGGATAATGTAAGTAATTTGTTGAGTGTCTTGAATGCTGCTATTAAAAATGCAGAAGAAGTAGGAATGGTTGCCTGTTTTGGTTTTCCTAATGATAATTCTGAAATGGTTAGCCGTGCATTTTTGAAAGAAAAGAGAATAGGTTTGCTTGATACCTATATCTTGCCGTATAAGATTGGTGATTATAAAGCATCGATGAAGCTTTTGAATCCATTCTCGATACTTTTCTCAAACTGTTTATTAGGATTGTCGCATTTGTCATCATCTAACAATATTGCCGACACAATCATCAGGAAAGTTAGGCCTCAGTTTGAGCAGACCCGTTTCAAATGGTTCAACCCTACTGATTATCATCTGTATCAAAATAATGAAATGCAGTGCGTGTGGAAAATTTCTGCATTTGAGGGAGTCAAGGCTTGCTTTCTGATGGATGTATATCCGCTTACTGCAAGGAATTTCGATAAAGCTGTTAGAAAAATGGTGAGCGATGTTAAGAAAGAGTGTGGATTGTTTCTTTATGTTGGTCATCTCCATTTCACTCCGCTATCAATGGTTAAGATCCCAAGAAGATTTGAACCTAAAGCCTTCCGCTTTGATTGCAGAATTTTGGATAAAGAAAAATTATCAAAGGTAGATGTTTTCAATATTGACAATTGGGAGGTTGATCTGTCTTCGTATGATTTATTATAAATGTATAACTTGTTAAAAGTAAAGTAGTATGGAAAAGAAAGTTTTTGATATAATTAATGAGATTAGAGCTGCTAAAGATATGAATACAGTAGCTGAACTTACGGCAGAAACAAGACTTCGCGAAGATCTTGCTTTTACTTCATTTGATCTTGCAGAATTAACTGTTAAGATTGAGGATGAGTTTGACATTGACATCTTCGAGGATGGACTAGTTAATACGATTGGTGAAATCTATGCGAAACTCTCTTAATTGCAGATGAAAAGATTCCTTTTGAATAATGGCTCTGAGTACAGCTATGAGCAGTTGCTTGCTTCGCTCAACGAGAGCGACAAGTACTACCTTCTGTACAAACAGCTAGATTTGTATCTCTTCTTCGTTAATCTTATCAAGGCATTGGCTAACAATGCTCCGTTAGTGTTACTTGACGCTGACCTAAACGAGACAGAAATCGATGGTGTAAACGTAGCTGAAATAAATGTGCCAACAAAAATTGTTTCCACTACGTTTGTTAACATGGAGGCTGTTGTAGAGGCGGTTAAGAACTCTACATCTGAAATCACGATCTTTACTTCTGGAACGACCGGTCAACCTAAGAAAGTGGTACATTGCGTGCAGACTCTTATGCGGGCGGTACGTTTTGGCGAAAAATATATAAATCAGGTTTGGGCGTATGCATATAATCCAACTCATATGGCAGGCTTGCAGGTGTTCTTCCAGGCGTTTATGAATCTGAACTTCTTGGTGAATGTGTTTAATAAGAGCCGTACTGAGGTTTATTCGCTAATTGAGACAAATCGCGTTACTCATATGTCTGCTACGCCCACTTTCTATCGCTTGCTATTGCCTTTCGAAAAAGTTTATCAGACCGTACAGCGTGTAACACTTGGGGGAGAGAAATCTGATAAGAAGCTTTATGAGTCAATAGGGATGATTTTTCCTAACGCTAAAATAAATAATGTGTATGCTTCCACGGAAGCTGGAACTTTATTTGCCGCTAAAGGCGATAGCTTCCAGATTCCAGCTGCTATTCGGGACAAATTCTTGATTCAAGAGGAGGAGTTGCTTATTCACAAGTCGCTGCTTGGTCAGTCGGATAGCTTTAAGTTCGATGGTGATTACTATCATTCAGGTGACTTGATTGAATGGGTGAACGAAGCCAATGGTTTATTCCGCTTCAGGAGTCGCAAAAATGAACTCATCAATGTGGGCGGCTATAAGGTTAACCCTGGCGAAACTGAAAAAGTAATCCTTGAAATCGAAGGAGTACAGCAGGCTTTGGTTTATGGTAAGGCTAACTCTATTTTGGGTAATGTGCTTTGTGCGGAAGTGCAATTAGTTGAAGGCTCAACCCTTACGGAATTGGAGATTCGTAATTATTTGAAAGAACAGTTGCAGGACTTTAAGATTCCTCGTCGAATTAAGTTTGTGGATTCTTTCTCATTAACAAGAACTGGTAAAATTAAACGATCATGAACGTATTGGTAACAGGTTGCTCACGTGGTGTGGGCTTGGAAATTTGTAGAGTGTTGCTGGAGCAGGGTAATACTGTGTATGGTGTCGCTCGTAGTTATACGGATGAGTTTAAAGCATTGGAAGCTGAATATGCGGGCAAACTCTTCTTCAAGAGTATTGATCTTAGCGATAGCGAGAGTATAAGAAAGTCGGTTTTTAAAGAATTTGTGGGAAATAAAGTCGTACTTGACGTTTACGTGAACAATGCTGCGATGGCTTATGATGATATAGTGACAAATCTAAACTTGGATCGACTGAAGGCGATGTATGCGGTCAATGTATTTACTCCGATGATGATGACAAAATACGCAATACGTAATATGCTTCTTCACCATACCCGTGGTTCTATAGTGCATATTTCAAGTATTAGTGCGCATACGGGTTACAAAGGGCTCGCTATGTATGCTTCTTCAAAGGGTGCACTCGAAGCATTTTCAAAGGATACGGCTCGTGAATGGGGGGGGATGGGCATTCGCTCCAATGTGGTAGTGCCTGGATTTATGGAGACAGCCATGAGCTCAACTCTTACAGACGACCAAAAAGATAGGATATACAAACGTACTTCTATGAAGGCGGCTACCAGTGTTCGTTCTGTAGCGGAAACTGTTTCCTTTCTTGTTAGTGAGAAAGCATGTAGTATCACTGGACAGAATATACATGTAGATAATGGAACAATCTAGTATGAACTATTTAGTCGTAGTAGCTCATCCTGACGATGAGGTGTTGGGTGCTGGTGCAACAATTAAAAAACTTACAAGGGATGGCCATTCAGTAGACATCTGCATTATGTGTTCAGAGGCTAAAGCACGTGCTTTTCGCCCTGACGACAATGAACTGAACGATGATTTAGATGCTAGCTCAAAGATGCTTGGCATACGTAATAAGTATGCGGGGAACTTCCCTAATATAGAGATGAATAATGCTACGCATCTTAGTTTGGTACAGTTTATAGAGAAGGCGATCATCGCATCGAATTGTGACGTGGTTATCACGCATCACCCTTCTGACACAAATAATGATCATATGCATACCTCTATGGCTTGTCAAGCTGCTATCCGTCTGTTTCAACGCCGTGCGGAGGTGAAACCTTTAAAGGAGTTCCTGTTTATGGAGGTACTCTCTTCTACTGAATGGTCAGTTAATACATCCATGAACCGATTTCAGCCAAATACATTCGTGGAGGTTGGTGAGAACTGCTTAGAGGTTAAAATAAATGCTTTAGCTACCTATCGGGGTGTAATGCGGCCTTTTCCTCATCCTCGCTCTGCGGAAGCGATCAAGGGGTTAGCGGCTTATCGGGGCGCTCAAAGTGGAACGAATTATGCGGAGGCATTTGAGTGTACTTTAAGAAGACTTTGATTGTATGTATCAGTTTGTAAAAAGAGCTTTTTGTGTGATAGCTTGTGGTGGTGCGTTGATCGTTTTATTGCCTGTGTTCTTGATAGCTATTATTGGTATTCTTATCTCTGATTGGGGACCTGTTTTTTATTGTGCGAATCGTATTGGAAAAGATAACAAGTCTTTTAGGATGTATAAGTTCCGAAGCATGACGATCGCCAAAGATGCGGATGAGAAGAGTTTCAAGGCGGATACGAACCGTATCTTCAAGTGGGGTGCCATTATGCGCGCTACAAAGATTGATGAATTGCCTCAGTTGCTGAATTGTGTATTGGGGGATATGGCGATAGTGGGACCTCGTCCAGCCGCACAAGATCAAGTGGTGATTATGCGTGAGGGTAAATATGGTATAGCTGCCCGAGTGCGTCCGGGGTTGACAGGTCCAGCCGCATTATATGATTATTTATACGGTGACACTGTAGAAGATCCTGCAGAGTATATGGAAAAAGTGTTGCCTACCCGTAGGGAATTAGAGGCGTTTTATGTTCATCACGTGAATGTCGGTTTTGACTTAAAAATGATCGTTTGGACGTTTTTGTGCATTTTAGGTAGGGTGGCTGGTAAACCGCAGAATTGGATACTTGAAAAATTAAAAGGATATGTCGAATAAAACAATACTGGTAACAGGCTCAGCTGGGATGATTGGCTGCTATCTGGTGAAAGATCTGATAGCTAAAGGTTGCGCTGTAGTGGGTGTTGACCGCAGGGTATCAGATTGGACGCATGAGCATTTGAAACAAGTGGTTCTTGACCTTGCTGACAAAAATGCGTTGGAGGCGTTATTGGATGCGGAGAAGGTGGATAGATGCATTCATTTGGCCGCATTGGCACATGCTGGAGGTGGTGAAACTGACTTTAGTTTTGAGAGGTTCAAGTTTCTGAATGTGACTTGTGCTGAGAATGTGTTTGAAGCTTGTGTTAGCCATAATGTGTCTGTGTTGTTTATCAGTACTGTGGATGCCATTGGCATGGTGAAGGGGTTAATAAATTCAGGCACAGAGCTGAATCCTATCTCGAACTATGGAAAGAGCAAGGCAATGGCTGAAGGCAGGCTTAAAGAGATTTGCCCAAAGTGGAATATATATAGATTCTCCCCTGTCTATACCGCTACGCAGAAGCGTGATATTGAGAAGCGCTATTATCTGAAATATCCTAACTGGGCATATAAGATAGGTAATGGTGGTAAATTTGAGGTGCTAGAGATGAGTGGTGCTGTTAAAGCCATGGTAGATTGGGTTGATAAAGAGGTTGATAATACAATTCATATCATCAAGAATCCCGAGCTGCTGGACATCAATAACCTCATTAAGGTTGAAAAGGCGGAAGGCAGAGCCAAGCATGTGTTATATTTCCCTGAGTGGATGGTAATAGCTGGATTTTATTGCATCAATTTGATGTTTGGTAAGAGCAATACAACTTATTTGGTATTCAAGGCTCTCTGGCCTTTTAGAACGGTATAGCTTATGTTGATTAATCAAGAATTATTGGATGATTTGTTGGCTAAAACGGCAGATAGCCCTCGTTTGCGTGTGAACTTGGATTTGCGGAATAGTTCCGAGGATACTTCCCAGCGGATGCTGAACGCCTTGCAGTCGGGATCGTTAGTGGATATCCATCGTCATTCGAATACGTCTGAGACGGTCGCTATCTTGCGGGGGGCGGTCACGGAGATCTTCTATGATGAGAAGGGGGTGGAGTGCGGCCGTTATGAGTTGTCGCCTGCCATTGGGAATATGGTTCTACAGATTCCTGCCGGGCAGTGGCATATGCTGATCCCTCGGGAACCTTCAGTTATCTTAGAGGCAAAGGATGGGGGGATGAGCCTATTCTGGGAACTGACATTTGGACGAGGGAATAGGTGTAGATTGTATTAATGTAGATATGTCTTGCGGAAGATGCTTCCTTACAGGAGGCAAAAGAAGCGCAAGAGAAAGCAATGGTAGAAGGTATGGAGAATGGCCGTTTATCAGAGAAATATGCTATCGCTCGAAACCTGAAAGAGGCGGGAGTGTCTAAATCTTTGATTGTTCAATGCATCGGTTTATCGGAAGAGAAGATCGAGCGGTTATAGTTTTTTTCCTGAAAACTGTCGAAGGCAGAGATGTCAGAATAATATTATCGGGAGAGTCGGTGTAAGAACCGGCTCTCCCGATTTCGTTATATTGTGGCTCCATAGGTTTATGTTGAAAAGAATTGAATGCTTGCGTTTTATTCTTTGATAAAAATTCCGTATGTTTGCGTTCTAGAATAAACAATAGGTTTAACTAAAAATAATTAGCTATGGGGAAGTTCGTGAATCCGTTTACGGATATTGGTTTTAAGATTATTTTCGGTCAGCCGGCTAGCAAGCCGTTCTTGATCACGTTATTGAACGAGTTGTTGGCTGGTGAGCATCGGATTGAGGATCTGATGTTTCTCGACAAGGAGGATCATGCGGAGCATGTACGTGACAAGGGGATCATTTACGACCTCTATTGCCGTACCTCCACGGGAGAATATATCATCGTGGAGATGCAGAACCGCAAGCATCTGAATTTCGTGGACCGAACATTATATTATATGTGTCGTGCGGTGAGCCGTCAGATTGAGGCCCCGCTAGCGGTGGAAGTACACTCACCGGATGACGGGGAGGAAGGGCTGGAGGTGCGGGAACCTTCGATGTCGTATGGCGCAATCTATAAGCTACATACGGTGTATGGTGTTTTTTTCATGAATTTCAAGGAGCCGGATTTACCGGATCGTTTCCGTGTGGATTCTGGAATTCTGGATCTAGAAAGTCATGAGACGCTGAACCCTCATTTCCGGCAGATCTATTTGCAGTTCCCTTATTTTACGAAGGAACTGGATGAGTGCGAAACTTTATTAGAAAGACTTTTTTATGCGTTAAAGAATATGGAACATTGGATTCGAATGCCGGATGCCTTGAAAGAACAGGTGTTCGCTCATCTATCTCGTTTGGCCGCCGTGGCGAATCTCTCTCCGGAGAATCGTCTCGCCTATGACCGTGCCGTGGATCGCTACAATGTCAACCGTCTTGCGGAAGAGACTTTCTTGCAGGAAGTAGAGGAAGCAAAAGAGAAAGCGATAGCGGAAGCAAAGGCGAATGGGATGAAGGAAGGCCTGGAGGAAGGCTTGAGGGAAGGTCTGGAGAAAGGTCGCCTATCAGAGAAATATGCTATCGCCAAGAATTTAAAAGAGTCGGGGGTATCTAAATCTTTGATTGCCCAGAGCACCGGTTTACCGGAAGAGAAGATCGAAGGATTATAGTTTTTGAAGTAAGTTACCGAATATAGGAAAGTCGGAATAAAGTAATCGGGAGAGTTGGTGTAAGAACCGGCTCTCCCGTTTTTTATTTCTATTGAACGCTTGCGCTTAAAAGGCGATCGCCACCTCCGCACCGATCTGGAAAGGCTTACCTAGTTGGATAAACGGATTCCCGAATGACTCGAAATAAAATGCTGAGTAATGGGTGTTCGTTATATTACGGCTCCATAGGTTTACGTTGACGATACCTT
>ERZ838118.2559-NODE-2559-length-19166-cov-2.975721_pt1 | contig 19166 bp, 11 predicted proteins | sample MGYA00519863_ERZ838118 | MGnify/ENA primary metagenome ERZ838118 (study PRJEB31850, sample SAMEA3708827) | human gut metagenome | biome: human gut; feature: human-associated habitat; material: faeces | place: China | collected 2014 ...
GGAAGCCTCTCTTCCAGGCTGCCCAGGCGGTCGACACAGTGATATTACTGCACTCCCTGTGGGTATTCCCACGATCCGCCAGTCATGCAGTTCTTTTTTATACTACAATACTTTATTTCATATTTCAAGATGGAAAATATTTTATTTGAAAAGACACCGGTTCCAAAAGCCTATATGAAGCATTTTATCAATAAGCCGTCAGGGAGTAGTGTACGTATTGGCACTGGTAGTAATGTCAAATGTGGTAGGCTACAACGGAATACTTGTATCACAGGCGTGCTCAGATGTAATAACTGCGGTTATAGCAATAAGCATTATATTTAAGATAATTAATAAGAAGTAGAAGTATAAAGAAACTAATTAATAATTGACCGAGCTGAATGCGAAGGTCAGCTATAATTTAAAACTTGTTTAAGTAATATGATATAAATAAGTTGACAACAAACTTATTTAAGTAATATTATACAAATAAGTTGAGGTGACAAAATATGGAATATAATTTTAAAGAAGATTTGAAATCAATTAGGGAGATATTGGGGTTAACACAATCTCAGATTGCCGAAAAAATTGGTGTTGAACAGATTACTATTTCGCGTAATGAGATGGGTAAAACTACCCCATCTGATAAATTGCTAGAGTATGTGTATGAATTTGCTTTTAAGAATAATATTAAACTTAATAGACTTAAAGAAATGTTCTATATAGAACATATGGATAAGAATCATAAGCTTTTATTTCATGGAGCGAAGAGCAGGATAGAAGGAAAGTTGGATATACATAAAAGCAGAACGAATAATGATTTGGGACAGGGCTTTTATACAGGTGAGAGATACGAACAGGCGATATCATTTATTTCAGGTTTTGAAAAGTCAAGTGTGTATATTTTTGATTTTAAGGAAGAAGGTTTAAAAGGGAAAAAATATAATGTGAATCAGGAATGGATGATGACTATAGCTTATTATCGTGGCGTTTTAGAGGAATATGAAAATCATCCCATAATAAAAAAGCTAATAGAAAAATCCTGTGACTGTGATTATATAATAGCTCCCATTGCGGATAATAGAATGTTCCAGATTATTAACTCATTTATTATGGGAGAAATAACTGATGAGCAGTGTAAGCACTGTCTGGCGGCTACCAATTTAGGTTATCAGTATGTATTTAAAAGTGACAAAGCTATCAAAAGCCTTAAAATGTTGGAACGTTGTTATATTTCAGAAAAAGAAAAGGAAGAACAAACTAGTACTGGAGAAAATATAAAACGACATGCCATACGTAAAAAATTTTGGACAGAGTTATTACAAAAACTACAGGAAAAAAATTTTCCCCTGTACTCGAACGTCAGTCCGTCCATAGATCACTGGCTGGCGGCAGGATCAGGTATAAGCGGGATGCATTATTCGTTAATTTTTGGGAATAAATTAATTCGTGTAGAATTTTATTTTACACGCGTCAACGCGCTTATAAATTCATTTGCCTTTCAATGGATGCTCGAAAGAAAAGATACAATTGAGCAGGCCTTCGGGCAGTCCCTGGAGTGGCAACCCCTTGAAGGGAAAAAAGCCTGCCGTATACAGTGCGAAAAAGCTATCACGCAAGGATTTTCAGAAGAAAACTGGCAAGAAATGCAAAACTGGCTTTGTGAACATATTATAAAATTAGAAAAAGCTATACATCCCCATATTGCAGGCTTAAAAAATGCTCTTCAATCGCAGCGTCATGAAATTGAAGAGGACAATTAACTCTAAAATATTGGTAAAACTAATTCTAGTAAAGATTTTTCCCAGGTACTTTTAGGTAGTTATGAAGGCAACATCCTTAACGTGTTCGATTTTTCTATATTAGGAGCTAAAATTTTTGGTTCCCACGCACTCACATAGCCCGGCTCATCCTGCATACGCTTCAGCTCTCGCATGACGGCGCTATAGTTTTCCCGCACCAGGGCCAATTCCCCCTGTTGCGGGAATTCTTGCCCCAAAGCGGCTTTAACAGTATTCATTTCGGCCATTTCTTGGCGGGCAGAGGTCTGGTAGTTCTGGAAGGATTGCTCAAGACCTTTTTCGAGAAAATTGTCCAATCGCTGAAACATGCCGGACAGGCTGAATTTTTCGTCAAAGCCGTATACAAGGTTCTCCGGCTGAAATTCCTGCTCATTCATGCCCTTGAGGGTCAGGCGGAAGCCGTCACCGCCTGGTGCTTGTGCTGTGCGCCGCATGGATACCTCAAAACCTCGGTATTTGCCTAAAACGGGCTTTGCCCGTGATTCCCGCGTGATGTCTTTCACGCCATCGCGTAGAATATTCTGAATTTGCTCACCATTTTTTTCAGTAAGCAGCTTGCCGTCTTTCAGCCATTCTAGGCGAATGCGCGTTTTCCCTTTCTCCGTAACGGTACGGGTATTTCCATCTCGCAGTGAGCAGTTGGCGGCATAGCCAGCTTGCGCCTTGGCCAAACGCCCTTCAGCCGCGCCAAGCCACTTCAACCGATCCCGCAGCCGGTGCTGTGAGCGCTGATGTTGAGAGTGCAGGGCTTCCAGCTTGCGCAAGTCGCTGGCCAGCTTCACCTGCATGAGAATGAGCGGATTGCCAGAGGCCGCAGCCTTCATATCTGCCGCATTGGCGGCTTCGGACTGCACATCGTCAATGACGCGCTGAAGCAAATCCCCTGTGCGGAATTGCTCAATAGCCGCTGCTTTATACTCTATGGTTTGCCACATGCGGGCATCATATGTTTGTTTTGTGGCGTAATAATAGACGCCTACGGCGAATTTATCTGGGTTGCGTTCGTAAAGCATATTCCCCTGGCGGATGATGCGCCCGTTGCGCTGTTCCAGATCGCTGGGCCTCCACGGAGCATCCAGATGATGCGCGGCCACCAGCCGCTTTTGCACATTCATGCCCGCGCCCATTTTGGCCGTGGAACCAAGCAGGATGCGTACTCGGCCTGCCTGCATATCCGAAAAGAGTTTGCCCTTGCGTATGTCAGTATTGGCGTCATGAATGAAAGCAATTTCATCGGCGGGAATGCCGCGTTCCATGAGCTTTTGGCGTATATCATCATATACAGAGAAACGGGAACCAGCCGCCACGCAGGCATCCATATCCGCAGCGACAGAATCGTCAGCACCTTCGCTGTCACCTGTTTCCACAGCATCCTCGCCGGTCTGTTCATCCGTGCCTGGCTCTGCGTCAGACTGTACGGCAAAATCTTCTTCAAATTCCAGCCGAGGGGAAGGAACAGGCGCTGCTGCTCCAGCACCGCCCTTGGGTGTGGACAAATCACAGAACACGAGCTGCGTACCTCGGTCAGCCGCCGTGTTTTGCCAAATCTGGAAGATGCGCTCCACCGCCCCATTGCTTTTGGAACCGTCATAGTCGCCGGATTCGGGGTTGATAAGGCGGTAGTCAAGACCAGCCTTACGGGCATCATTGGTGATTTTCAGCGGGTTATCAAGGCGCGGGTCTTTGGGCAGATGCTCCATGCGTTTGATGATCTGTTCCATGTAGGCTGCCTGACTAGAAGACCGCTCCACCACATGATTGGAAGGCTTACCGCCGTCCACGGGCGGAGTGAGCGGGCGCATGCCTGCCTTTTGCGCCTGTTCGTCTAAATCGTTTTTCGTCACCACGTCCGCGAATGAGCGATACATGGAGAGCAGTTCAGGCACGTTTTGGAAGCTGGCAAAGCGCGACTTCAATTTGTAATTCACACCCGTGGCATCAAGTTCCCAGCCATTGGTGATTTGGCCAAAGGTGGAAGCCCAAGCATCAAAATACTCAATATTTTTGGCTTTCAGCTCATCCATCTGCAAATAGCGTTGCAGGGTATAGACTTCAGCAATGGTGTTGCTGATGGGCGTTCCGGTCATGAAATACACTCCGCGCCCTTCATGCTGCTTTTGCAGATAGCGGCACTTGATGAACATATCCAGTGCCTTGGCTGAACCTGTGATATTACCGAGGCCCGATACATTCATGGTGGTGGTATAGCTCAAATTTTTAAATTCATGGCTCTCGTCCACAAAGAGCGCGTCCACGCCCAAATCTGCAAAATCCACAGCGCGATCCTTGATTCCGTTTCCGGCCATGAGCTTTTCGTAGCGGGTTTCCATCTTTTCCCGCTGCTTTTCGAGTTGCTTGATGGTGGCTCGGCCTCCGTCATTCTGTTGGGATTCCTCAATGGCCGTGATTACCGCATCGATCTGCTCTTGCAGGATTTCCGCCTGCATATCGTGGGGCATATCTATTTTTTTGAAACTGGAATGCGCCACCACCACGGCATCCCAATCGCCGGTGGCCACACGGCTGAACAGGCGTTCACGGTTTTGCTTGGTAAAATCATTTTTGTCGGCCACAAGAATATTGGCCCCCGGATAAAGTTTATAAAACTCGTCACGCCACTGGTACAGCAGATGGTTGGGGACAACGACCATTGGCTTGTTCAAAAAGCCCATGCGCTTGGATTCCATGATGGTGGCGATGCAGGCCATTGTCTTGCCCGCGCCCACCACATGGTCAAACAATGCAGTGCCTTCCTGAATACTGCGCCAGACGGCATCCTTTTGATGTGGACGTAGCGAGATATCTGAAGACGCCCCCACAAGCTGAATATGGGAGCCATCATAACGCGGCGGCACATGGGTATTGAAACGCTCGTTGTACAAGGTAGTGAGCATGGTGCGGCGCTCATCGTCTGTCCATACCCAGTCAAGAAAAGCCTGCTTCAGCTCATCGGCCTTCTGCATGGCGGCGGCAGTCAGTTCTTGATCCACCACCATAATGGGCCGGTCATGGTCATCGTACTGGCCGCTTTCTTTTTCCACTTTGATAGGCCGGTTGGTGAGCAAAGATTCCAAAATCTTGGCAGCCGGATATTCGGGAATGCCCCATACTTCCGTATTGACCGCGTGGTCGTACACACTGACCTTGGCTTCCCAACGCCCCAAAATGGGGACATAGTTAATCGTCTGGTAGCCACGGCCTCCATGAATGCGCTCTTCAATGAAATCTGAAAACACGTTGCCGGGAACCCAGGTGGAGCCGAATTTGACGCCAATATCCACAGCTTCAATGTCCGGCGGAATAGCAGCGGCAAGCGCTTCCACATTGGCGCGGTACTGCGGGTCTTCCGCAGCCGCCGCCAACGCTGCACGGTGTTTTTCACGCACATTGCCGGTAAGATATTTATCACGAATTTCCCAGTCCTCACTGGCTGGATTCCGAAAAATCAGGCCCTCATCCTGCAATTCTTTCTGGATGGCCTCCGCTGGCCGATGTAGCAAACCCATCATGCGGGCAAAATCCACCTTGCCCGATTCGCGTAGCGAGATGACCAGAGCGTCCTTGGTAGTTTCGGCCTTTTCCGCCGTCTGTGTCGGCTTGAGCACCCGCTGGCGAAAAATTGCCGCCTTCCGCGCTGAAGCTGGCCGGAACTCCCGGCATTGGCGCTTGGCCAGTTCTTTAGAAAGGCCCTTGTCGTATTCCAATTCCAACGATTCCAGCAAGGAATGCTCTGGATCGTCACGCATGAGTGAGCGATTCGTCTGGGAATTGAGATGCCCGTGTCGCCGCACAAAGGCATCATACTGCACGTTGAGCTGCCTGCGGACAGCCTCAATACGCGGCTCTTCAGCATCATTTTTTTCGGCGTTCAGCAGTTCGCGCAAGCTGTCCCGAATCTGAATCATGGAGGTCAGCCGTTGCCGCGCCCCGTCATTTTTAACCGGCAACGCGGTATAGCTGGCATCACCAAAACTCCCAGCCACCTTGAAGACGATTTTGCGGCTCTGTGGCTCCACGCAATACGCGCCCATTTTCAGGGATTGGAAATACTCAGAGGCAATGAAGTCTTCATCACGCTTTTCGCTGGTCAAATTTTCTACTATTTCAGTGCGCGGCGTATACTGCATGGGCGGGAGCACACGCAGACGCTTCCCAATTTCCTGCCCAAGGTCGAAATCAGGAGATGACGGGGCCACGCAGTTGAGCGAGTCCTGAAACATCCCGCCGGAATACACCATGCTTCCGATGATTTGGCCGGGCCGCTCCGCAAAATAGTTGTTAATGCCAGGCGGACGTGTGCCGCCTTCCTTTTTGTCTTCGGCTTCCACCGTGGTGGTCTGCACCCAGTCAATAGCACGTTGTCCGTCTTCGGGGCTGGGTGCTGGCCCATCATGCCTGCGGAAGAAAAGAATGTCGGTGGTCACATCCGTGAGGGCGTTTTGCCGAAAAGCTGTTTCTGGCAGACGCACGGCCCCTAACAGGTCGGCATATCCAGCAATGTGCGCCCTCGCGGTGGGGTCTGCCGCATCCATAAAAAAGCGGCTGACCACGAAAGCCCCAATGCCGCCAGGGCGCAACAGGCTCAAAGATTTTGCTAAAAAATAGTTATGGATGGAAAAATTGCGCAGTTCTGGGAAATTGGGATCGTAGAGGGTTTGCTTGCCAAAGGGCGGGTTGCCGACAACAAGGTCGAAACATGCGTCTTTGAGTTCGGCGTTCTGAAAGGCATTATTGATATGCCATGAATGCGGATAGAGGTATCGGCCTATGGCCGCTGTGGTGGGATCAAGTTCCACCGCAAGAAATTGGGCGTTATAGCCTTCTGGCATTAAGCCCATAAAATTGCCGATACCTGCTGAGGGTTCCAGAACACGCAGCGGCCCACCTTCGCGCAAACCCAGCGTGTTCAGCCCTTGATAAATGCCACGAATGACCGTTTCAGAAGTGAAATGGGCATCCTGCGTTGAACGGCGGGCTTTGGCATATTCGTCTGGCGCAAGCAGGTTTTGGAGTTCCTGGTACTCTGCGGCCCATTTTTCGTTGCGGGCGTCAAAGGCTTGAGGCAGACCGCCCCAGCCCACATAGCGAACTAAGATTTTTTTCTCATCCGGCCCGGCCACATCCACCTTGCGTTCCTGCAAATCTTTAAGCAGGCGGATAGCGGCAATATTGTCGGCAAACTTGCTTTTTGCGCCGCCGTGGCCGAGCCGGTCTTCAGGAACTATATGGTAATTTTCAGGCTGGTATCTATGCCGGCGTTCTGCAAAATATCCCAGTCGCTCATCCCTTGCCGACTCGCTTCCCACGCTGAATCGCTGTTCAGCACGTTCGCTTCCCGTGTTTGTTGCTGGCTCAGGGTCACTATTAATCCCAAGGTGCTCAGCGTTTCCAGGCGGCGCAGCTCGTCCGGCTGATTCAGCGCCCACCTGTCCAAAATCAAATAAGCTGAATTGGTGAACCCCGCGTTGCATACCTCGCGAATGGTTTCCGGTCGCAGCACTGTGCGGGCTATTTCCAGCGGAGCTGTTTGTCTGTCGAGCATTGTGCGCCTCCTGTGCGTCAGCGTGCGTGTTTTCACGCCGCAGTTGTTCTATCTGATCTGCCGTCACGTCAAAATTAAATGTTAACTGTCTGGGGTCATAGGTCTTTTTGCGCGAACGGGCCATGAGTGTTACCTTTTATCGGCTACAGCCACACCTCCTTGATTCAAGGTCAAAGCCGCAGCGTTCAGGATGCGGACGCCCCCGTTGGGGTGATCATCTTCAATAAAGACAACCTTGTCGCCCTGTTCCAGATTGAGTTGTTTACGGACAGCCACGGGGATAGTGATTTGCCCCTTGGATGTCATGGTGGCCACTTCCATTTTCATGTGTTACCCCTTTGTTGTATTCCTTACTTTCCTTGTATTCCTTACACAATAAAAAGCAAGTGAAAAACAGGGGCAAACAAAACTCAAAGTAATTGTTCGTTGAGTAAGCCATTGGTAATGATGGAAATAATTTGTTCGATAGCTTCATTATCGCCTGCACGGGCCTTCTTGGCCAAGCCCAGCGCCGTGGGGAGTTTGCCAGCTGTGAAGTCGCAGGCAGGGAAACGGATACCGGCCAGGATGTAGGTGGGGGTGGATGTGATGCGCCCAAAGCCTGCCAAAATATCCGCGTTGACTATGCTGCCCGCTTTCGTGGTGAGAGCTTCGCCAAATACTTCAGGATCGATGGCCGCCTCTTGAAAGGAGAGCATGAGCGATGCTTCATAGGGTACAGGAATGCCCAGAGCGGTCTGGGGATGCACCTTGTCCCAAAAAAGATTGGCCGCATTGGGCGAAAACTGTTTCAGCGCTTCATAGCTCAGGGCTTTTTTGAGTGATTCACCGTACTGTTTTGAAGGCCAGTGCCGTACAACGATGCACATACCGCTGTTTTCCCTTTGGGCCTGTAATGGTTCACGAATACCACAATAGGAGCATTCAAGATTGACCCAATATTCCACCAAATCACCCTGAACATCCTTTACTGCCCGTCCGTCCAGACAGTGCCGGTCAGCAAGTGCTTCATCGGTTTTGTCAGGAATGGCCAAATCTTTGTTCACTTCGGCCCGTACTCCGGCCTCCACAGCCACACGCTCCGAGAGAGGGGTTCCGGCATAGGCAAGACAGGGCGCAGTTAGCGAAAGCAGCATTGCTGCCATGAAAAAAGCACTACGCCATGCGAACATGTGACGCCTCCAAAGGACTTGCTATTTTGCGAGAAAGAGTTATATAAAAATTAAACTTATGGAGATAGACAATGTACACGAGTAATTTGCGCAGAGTAGGCGGCTCGGTCATGCTGGCCGTGCCTCCCGCCATTTTGGACATGGTGCAGCTGCAATCAGGCTCTTCTGTAAGCCTGATGGTAGAAAGCGGACGCCTGATTGTCAGCCCGGAACCTAAGAAGAAGTATTCCTTGCAGGAACTTTTGACACAATGCGATGCCAGCGCCCCCTTACCGGAGGCTGACGATGCGTGGACAAGCGCGGCTCCTGTGGGCAAGGAGCTGATCTGATGCAGCGTGGAGAGATCTATCTTGTCTCCCTTGATCCCACCGCAGGCCATGAACAGCAGGGGACACGCCCTGTTTTGATTGTGTCGCCTGAAGCCTTTAACCAAGTGACACAACTTCCAGTGGTGCTGCCCATCACCAGCGGAGGGAACTTCGCCCGTGTTGCCGGATTTGCCGTTTCGCTTGATGATGTCGGCACACGGACAAAGGGCATTGTGCGCTGCGACCAGCCCCGTGTTCTTGACTTGAAGGCGCGGCACGGCAAAAGACTGGAACAGCTTCCCGCGAGTATCATGGAAGAAGTACTCGCCAAGCTGGCTCCAATCTTTGAATAGGGGAAAAGGCTGTATGTATATGCTGTCGGAGCCTGATGAAGATGTCTCGCCTAGCGTTAATGCCAAGGAAGTTTTTCCTGACGCCAACTCGGCAATGGTCTTGCGTGGTTTTCGTGGCAAGATGGAATGGACGCAGCAAGAGTTAGCGGACAAGCTCGGAACCACCCAAGACTGCATTTCCGACATGGAAAGCGGAAAGCGTTCCATATCCAAGGCAATGGCCGTGCGCTCGGGAGAGGTTTTTGACATCGCGTATACGGTATTTTTGTAAGCATCAGGCCGCCGTGTCATAGTCAGCCTCCTGTCCTAACTGAATGAACTGCGGCACACGAAGCTGCGCCTTTTTAAGCGAAGGATTGGCGTAAAACATATCGCCACGGACAACTTGCCCAGAAAAAATGAAATGGGCCTCGCCTTCGATTTGCTCCTGAAGATCGCGTAACTCCACGCGGTCTTCTTTTTCTATGGTGGTATTCATGGTGTCAGCGTAGGTGGAGCCGGACTTGTCATTGACCGAGAAACCGGAACTGCGCACCACTGTGCCTTGTCCGGCCTGTCCGCGTATTAGCTCCCATGTCTTTTCCGCGTCCTGCATTTTCATGAAAATTTTAATGCTGGTATTGGCCACCATCTGCTGTGCACCCTTTTTATCGGCCTCCAGAATGCCCGCGTAATCCTGACTGGCCACGATAGCCGCAATGCCCAGCCCTCGGCCCTGGGTCAGCACCACTTCAAAGCCTGGTGTCACAATGGCCGCGTACTCATCCACAATGCACAGATAAGGGCCGATGCCGATGGCATTTGTGGGCAGGGCTTCCAGCACGTCTGCAACGTCACCTTCTATCTGTGCGCCAAGGCCCACAGCGCAGGCATTGCGAATAGCCGACAGGCTGATTTTGCCAAGGCTTGCCAACTCTGCCGGAGATTTTTCCAGCGAAGGCAGGAGCACCAAAAGAATACGCCGCTGCATGATAAAATTTAAAATGCGAAATAACTACTTAAAATAACAAATATTTTTAAAATAAAAAATCGACAGTACCCAGAAAAATACCCATTTTCATAAAAGCTGAAAAAAATTTTTTGAAGACGTGTATGGACAATCTTTGCAGGAAGGCGGTCAGTTCTCTGAAAATGTCTCGCAGATGAAAACACATGACTTTGCATTTTTAGTGTTTTTTTGATAAACAATAACGTAAAATATCTAGGGCGGCCATATGTTTAAACAAATCAATGACATGTACATGCTCCGAGAACGATTTGTCATTATCGGAGTAACAGGTCGTACCGGAAGCGGTTGTACGACTGCTGCAAAATTTCTTAGTAATGATAAATGCGATCTAAGCAGCTCTTTTGCTGATCTCCCTCCCAAAGATCAGCAAGAATTAAATATAATTAAATCTTTTTTAGATAGACATTGGAATAAATTTTACCATATACAATTTCGAGATATTATATCAACATTTATATTAGAATCAAAATACACTGAAGCAAAAATATATTTAAAAGATAAATTTAGTGTTAATCTCAATGATTTTGAAGAAACTTACAATGAATTTTATGAAAAAAACAAAATTATAGATGATTTAGCAAAGGGAAGCATTGAAGGATTTTATACTACAAATAAATGTATAAACGAAGATAAGGTTGAAAAACTAATAAATTACATTTTTAATGAGCTGCCTCAATTTACAAATAAATTACGAGATTTTTTAAATAAAGATAAGCCTCAATATACATATATTTTTCAAAATGTGGGCGATAATATCAGAAAAACAGGATGCGCTTTTAAAAGCGATACAGATTTATTTGAAAATATCTATTCAATCTGTAGGAGAATTAACTCCCTCATAAAGATAATCAGAAGATATAATCGCTACAAATGTCATAATGCAAAGAGCTACTTTGTATTAGATGCTTTTCGTAATCCACTCGAGGTACTGTTTTTTAGAGAACGCTTCGCAGCATTTTATCTTATATCCATAAATTGCAAAGAAAAAAATAGGCGTGAAAGATTATTTAATTCTCATTTAGACATACAAGAGATAGAGAATATAGACAAAAAAGAGGCTGGTGATGGTAATTTTTTTGATAGCTACGAAAGCTATATAGGGCAAGATATTAAACAATGTGTTCTAATGTCAGATATCTTCATTGACAATACTGAAGATAAGCAATGTCGTGATATTCCCCGCATGCTCTCCTATAATCTATCACGAATTATCGCTCTAATTCAGCACCCGGGTCTAGTTAAACCTTCTAGATATGAATTTTTAATGCAAATTGCGTATACAGCTTCAACAAATTCAGGGTGTCTTTCACGAAATGTTGGTGCTATTGTGACAGATTCTGAGGCAGAACCATTAGGAATCGGCTGGAACTGTGTTCCTAAAGGTCATACTCCTTGTTATCTAAGGAGCGCCGACAAAGTTAACATGGAAAATAATTCAAAAGTTTATAGTCAATATGAACGAACCAATGAGAAGTTCAAGGCTATACTTGACAAAATGCAGGAAGAAATTTTTTCATCAGAAGCATTTCAACAATCTGGATTGCCCCAACTCTATTGTTTCAAAAAAATAAAAAATACTTTGGACAAAGATAAAAATCAAGTTCATACACGAGCCTTGCATGCTGAAGAGAATGCTTTTTTACAAATTGCAAAACACTCTAATAGGAGTATGGAAGGAGGTATACTATTTACATCATCCTCTCCTTGTGTCTTATGTGCTAAGAAAGCCTATCAGCTTGGCATAAAAGAAATAGTATATATAGACCCTTATCCAGATATTTCTCAAGAGCACATTCTTTCATCTGGAGAAAGGTCTATACCAATGACTTTTTATACTGGTGTTATAGGAAGTGCATTTTTTAAATTATATATTCCTTTTATCTCTATTAAAGATGAAATATATGCTTATAGACAATAACATATTCTATTTGTAGGAATCCCCATTTCTATTCCCATTCCCTTTCCGGGCGTTTTCGGGTATGCTGACATGCCATCTTTTTTCAGGGAGAACGCCCCATGACCTTTCAGGATATTCTTGCCAAGTACCGCGCTGTTTCCTTTTCCGAACGTGACAAGGGCGACCGTTTCGAGCGGCTCATGCAGGCTTTTCTACAAACGGTGCCGTGGTATGCGGGCACGTTCCGGCATGTCTGGCTCTGGCGGGAATTTCCGTACAAGCAGAACCTCGGCGGCAAGGATACGGGCATTGATCTGGTTGCGCAGACCGTGGAGGGGGATTTCTGGGCCATCCAATGCAAGTGCTATGCGGAAACAGCCAGCATAGACAAGCCCGCCGTGGACAGCTTTCTGGCCACGTCCAGCAAGCAGTTTGTCAACGACCAGCACCAGACGACCTCTTTTGCGCTCCGGCTCTGGATATCCACCACCAACAAATGGGGCAGCGAGGCGGAAAACGCCATCCGCCATCAGGAACCGCCGGTACAGCGCATCAGCCTTGCCGATCTGGAAAACGCGCCCGTGGACTGGGCCGTGCTGGAACAGGGCATCAGCGGCGCACAGGCCCGGCAGGAACGCAAGCAGCCGCGCCCGCATCAGCAGGCGGCCATAACCGCCTTTCACGAGCATTTTCAGACCGGGGATCGCGGCAAGCTGATCATGGCCTGCGGTACGGGCAAGACCTTCACATCCCTGAAAATTGCGGAGAACGAAACCGGCGGAAAGGGGCTTGTGCTGTTTCTGGCTCCTTCCATTGCGCTGGTGGGTCAGACCCTGCGGGAATGGACGGCGGAAACATCGGCGGACATTTTCCCCATCTGCATCTGCTCCGATCCCGAAGTCAGCAAAAGCAGAAGCAAAAAGGACGAGGATCAGGACGGCTACAGCGTTACCGATCTGGCCTTTCCCGCGTCCACCAATGTGGATGACATCGTGCGTCAGTTCCGGCTGGCGGAAAAATTTCATGCGGACAGCCTGCTGGTTGTCTTTTCCACCTATCAGTCCATTGCCGTCATTGCGGAAGCGCAAAAGACCTTTCAGCGGCCCTTTGATCTGATTATCTGCGACGAGGCCCACAGAACCACCGGCGTCACGCTGAAGGACGCGGAAGATTCCGCCTTTGTAAAGGTGCATGACAACGCCTTTATTCAGGCGAAAAAACGCCTCTACATGACGGCCACCCCGCGCCTGTATGCGGAAGAAAGCAAGAAAAAGGCGCAGGATGCCGAAGCCTGGCTCTGCTCGATGGATGACGAAGCCCTGTACGGGCCGGAGGTCTTTCGCATCGGCTTTGGCGAAGCGGTCGATAAGAATCTGCTGGCGGATTACAAGGTGCTTGTGCTGACGCTCAGCGAAAGCCAGATTCCCGCCGCCCTGCAAGCCGCCGTGGCGGACAGCAGCAAGGAGATCGATACCGACGACGCAAGCAAGCTCATCGGCTGCATCAACGCCCTGTCAAAGCGCATGCTCATTGACGAGGGCCTGCTGAAGACCTCCGATCCCGCGCCCATGCGCAAGGCGGTCGCCTTCTGTCAGAACATCAGGATTTCCAAACGGATCAGCGCGGTCTTCAACGGTTTCAAGGAAAGCTATTACGACAGCCTGACGCAGGAGGAACGCGCGGAAATGGTCAGCGTGTCCGCGCAGCATGTGGACGGAACCATGCCCGCCACCACCCGCGACGAAAAGCTGTCATGGCTTAATGCCGCCCCTGCCGATGGGAATGAATGCCGCATCCTGACCAATGTGCGCTGCCTTTCCGAAGGCGTGGACGTGCCCTCGCTGGACGCGGTGCTGTTTCTTTCGGCCCGTAATTCCCAGATCGACGTGGTGCAGTCCGTGGGGCGCGTCATGCGCACGGCTCCGGGAAAGAAATTCGGCTACATCATTATTCCTGTCCTCATTCCTTCCAATGTGACGCCGGAAGAAGCGCTCAACGACAACAAGCGCTTTGCCGTTGTCTGGACAGTCCTCAATGCCCTGCGGGCGCATGATGACCGATTCAGCGCCATGATCAACAAACTGGAACTGAATCACCGCAAGCCAAAGGACGGCGGTACGGTACTGATCGGCGGCATTGGCGACGGACACGCGCCGGAGGAGAAAGGCGACACGCCCCCCACAGGCAAGGGACGCGGCGCAACAACGCAGCTTCCGCTGCCCCTGCCGTATCTTCAGGAGCTGCAAGGGGCCATTTACGCCCGCATGGTGCAGAAGGTCGGCAACAAACGCTACTGGGAACAGTGGGCGGCGGACGTTGCCCAGATTGCTCAGGGCTATATGGAACGCATCAACCGCCTGATTGCCGTTCCCGGCCCGCACAAGACCGCCTTTGACGACCTCCTGTCCGGGCTGCGCAAGAACATCAATCCCGCCGTCACGCCCGGCGAGGTGGTGGAAATGCTGGCCCAGCACCTGATCACAAAGCCGGTCTTTGAAGCCCTGTTCGAGAATTATTCCTTTGTACAGCACAATCCCGTTTCCCGCGCCCTGCAAGGTATGCTTGATCTGCTGGAAGCGCAGGCGCTGGAAAAGGATACCGTCGTGCTTTCGCGCTTTTACGAGTCCGTCAAAATGCGCGTTTCCGGCCTCGACAATGCCGAAGCCCGGCAGCGCGTCATCGTGGAGCTGTACGACAAATTTTTCCGCACGGCCTTTCCGCGCACGGTGGAGAAACTCGGCATCGTCTATACCCCCGTGGAAATCGTGGACTTCATCAACCGTTCCGTGGCCGATGTCCTGCAAGCGGCTTTCGGGCGCTCCCTGTCCGATGCCGACGTGCATGTACTCGATCCCTTTACCGGTACGGGAACCTTCCTTGCCCGCATGGTGGAAAGCGGCCTCATCACGCCCGCAGCCCTGCCGCGCAAATACGCGGCGGAGCTGCACGCCAATGAAATAGTCCTGCTGGCCTACTATATCGCCTCCATCAATATCGAAAATGCCTACCATGCCACGCAGGGCGAAAGCGCCGCCTATACGCCCTTTAACGGCATTTGCCTGACGGATACCTTCCAGCTTGGCGAAACCAACGACGTAAACTGGCTCTATGCGCCCGCCCTGCCCCAAAACTCCGAACGGGTGCAGGCCCAGCAGAACGCCCCCATTCAGGTCATCATCGGCAATCCGCCTTATTCCGTGGGCCAGAAATCCGCCAATGACGATGCGCAGAACCAGTCCTATCGCCGCCTGGAACAGCGCATTGCCGATACCTACGCCAAACAATCGGCAGCAGCACTACAACGCAATATTTATGATTCCTATATCAAGGCCTTCCGCTGGGCTGCGGACAGGCTGGACAAACAGCACGGCGGTATCATTGCCTTTGTTTCCAATGGCTACTGGCTGGACGGCAACGCTATGGACGGTTTCCGCAAATGCCTTGAGGCGGAGTTCAGCGCCATCTATGTCTTCAATTTGCGCGGCAATCAGCGCACCAGCGGCGAAACCTCGCGCCGGGAGGGGGGAAAGATATTCGGTTCCGGCAGCCGCACGCCCATTGCCATTACCGTGCTGGTCAGAAAGCCCGGCCATACGGGCAAGGCCCTTATCCAGTATCACGACATCGGCGATTATCTGAGCCGGGAAGAAAAACTTGCCATCATTGCCGAAAAGCGCAGTATCCTCAATCCTGCCATGAACTGGACGCATATCCGCCCCAACGCACAGGGCGACTGGCTCAATCAGCGCAATGACATTTTCGGTAGTTTCATCCCTCTTGGAGACAAAAAGAATAAAGAAAACAAACAGACATTTTTTAATCCTGTTTATTCAAATGGGCTTGCAACAAGTCGTGACGCATGGTGCTACAGTTTTTCTCAAACAAAATTGCAGCAGAATATTCAAGCTACCATTGCCTATTATAATAGCATTGTGGAATCCGGCGATGAAAAGCCGTTACTTGACCCCGCTAGAATAAGCTGGTCGGCCGCCTTTCAATCCGCATTTCAAAAAAAGATTAAGAAAAATTTTGCTGAGAAAGCGATTAGAAAAGCTTTATATAGACCTTTTAACAAAGAATCAGTTTATTTTAATGAATCGCTAAATGAAAGAGTCGGCTTAATGCCGAAACTCTTTCCTACGCCGGAAACAAAGAATCTTGTTATCTGCTTGCCGGGTATTGGCGGGCGTTGGGTAGAGTTTAGCCCCTTCATGGTCAACGATATTCCCGATCTGCATCTTCATAATGATGGAACCCAATGCTTTCCGCTGTACTATTACGAAAAGAAATCCGTCTACCAGCCGACGCTTTTTGACGGAGACAAGAGCGAGTACACGCGCAAGGACGGCATAACCAATTTCATTCTGGAACGCTGCCGGGCAAGCTACGGGCCGAAGGTCAGCAAGGAAGACATTTTCTATTATGTCTATGGCCTGCTGCACTCGCCGGACTACCGCCGGACGTTTGCGGCGGACTTGAAGAAGATGCTGCCGCGCCTGCCGCTGGTGGAAAAGCCCGCAGACTTCTGGGCGTTCAGCAAGGCGGGGCGCGCGCTGGCGGAACTGCATCTGAATTATGAGACGCAGCCCCCGCACCCGGACGTAGTTGTCAGCGGCGCGGAACAGGGCAAGTTCCGCGTGGAGAAGATGCGTTTCCCGGACAAGCAGGACAAGACGACCATCGAGTATAACCCGTGGATAACGATCTCGCATATCCCGCAGGAAGCCTATGAGTATGCGCTCAATGGTCGAACCGCTGTGGAATGGATCATGGAGCGCTACCAGATCAAAACGGACAAGGCCAGCGGCATCACCAACGACCCCAACGACTGGGCCACAGAACAGGGCAAGCCGAGGTACATCCTCGACTTGCTCCTGAGCGTGATAACCGTCAGCGTGAAAACAGTTAAACTGGTTAAAAGTTTGCCAAGTATTTCCTTAGGGAATGAGCTGTAAAAGTATAACAAAGTTTGATATCATTTCAGCAGGAGTCTATTATGTTCTTATCGCAAATGACTTTGAAAAATTTCAGAAAATATACTGAGCTTACTATCAACTTTCATAAAGGATTAAATGCCTTGGTAGGAGAGAATGATTCCGGAAAAAGTACAATTATCGACGCCATCAAAATAGTACTCTCCACTCAGAGTGACGACTACATTGCAATTACCGAGGACGATTTTTTTACTGATAGTGATGGAAAAAGTGCTACAGAGTTCTCAATTCAGTGTATAATTGAAAATTTTGAAGTAGAAGAATTAAAAAACTTCATTGAATTTACAACAGTTGAAAAAGAAGAAAACAATTCTCCTGCTAATTTTAAGTTGTTTTTATTCTTCAGAGCTAACAAGGAGGGGAATAGAATATATAGAGAATTAAGTGTTGGAGGCGAAGATAGGGGGGAACCCCTTAATAGTAAAGCGAAAGAATTGCTTAAATGCGTATATTTAAAACCGCTACGTGACGCCGAACGTGAGATGTGTCGAGGACGAAACTCAAGGATTTCACAAATTTTATATAATCATCCACATTTTTATGACAAAGAAAGTAATGAGTTAGTAGAGATAATAAAAAAAGCTAACGAAGATATTCAACAGTATTTTGTAGCCAAAGAAGGAAAAGTAATTTTAGACAACATCAGAGAAACATTACAAGAGTTTATTGATAATAACGCTTCTAATAGTGCTTCTATTGAAACATCTAGAACTACACTTAAACAAATCCTCGAAAGTTTGTCTCTTATTGCCCCCGAAAGAAACCCAGGCTTGGGAGTCTATAACTTACTCTTTATTGCAGCAGAACTATTACTGCTTAATTCTAATGCGAATGACAGCTTAAAACTAGCCCTAATCGAGGAACTCGAAGCCCATTTACATCCTCAAGCTCAACTACGACTAATGAATTATCTGCAAAAGAAGTATAACGATTCAGGTGTTCAGCTTATAATATCAACGCATAGTCCGACACTGGCATCTAAAATCAACACGAAAAACATCATATTAATTAAAGGAAATGCTGCATATGAGTTAACACCAGACAAAACAGCTCTCAATAAGGGCGATTATCTATTCTTGCAAAGATTCCTTGATGCAACTAAAGCGAATTTCTTCTTTGCTAAAGGCATTATCATGGTTGAAGGAGATGCAGAAGCATTATTAATCCCGACTTTAGCAGATATTTTAGGTTTAAATCTAGAAAAGCATGGAGTATCTCTTGTTAATGTTGGGAATATTGCTTTCTTTCGATATTCAAAAATTTTTCTTAGATCACAAGGAGACACACTCCCAATTCCTGTATCAATTATCACAGATTGTGATATTAAACCAGAAGAAAAAAATGGCGTCTTTAACACCTATAAGACTGAAACAGAAAGAAAGATCGAAAGCATCAAGCAAAAATATAACAAAAAAAATGTTCAAGTATTTGTCGCACCAAGATGGACTCTTGAATATTCTATTGGACTTAGCAGTTTAAAAGATATGTTGTTTGAATCTATTTTACAAGCAGAAAAAATAAAAAATAGCGACAAGTATGCTCTAACTGACTCAAAAATAAAATCTGTTCATACTGAATTTCAAGAAGAACAAACTGCATGGAAAAGTATCTCTCCTGAGAAAGTCGCTTATAAATACTATCACGATATCATGCTCGAAAAACAAATATCAAAAGCTATTGTAGCACAGTGCCTAGCTAGTAATTTAAGATGGAGCCTTATTGATGAAACAAAAGAATTAACAAAAGAAAAGATGTTTGATTTAGATTTGTATCAGATAAGTATCAATGAGGATAAAAGGAAAGCTCTCGCTGAGCAGCTAGAGAGAGATAACTACCTGAAATACATCGTTGATGCAATCAAACACGCAGCTGGCGTAAAATAGGGCAGAGATTATGTAATATCTGATTTTTCTTCGTTGGAAAAATTACTCTTACCTCCCGGTTGTACGTTTTCACATGACGCAAAAACTGTAATCAACTGCTGGGAAAGTAAAGATATCTTGGCATGCCCTGGTAGTGGAAAAACAACAGTTTTGATTGGAAAACTAAAAATACTTACAGATCGACTGCCACTGCCTAATGGTCGAGGAGTCTGCGTATTATCTCATAC
>ERZ838118.2569-NODE-2569-length-19116-cov-7.781176_pt1 | contig 19116 bp, 18 predicted proteins | sample MGYA00519863_ERZ838118 | MGnify/ENA primary metagenome ERZ838118 (study PRJEB31850, sample SAMEA3708827) | human gut metagenome | biome: human gut; feature: human-associated habitat; material: faeces | place: China | collected 2014 ...
CCAAGGCTGACGGCGGCGCGGGCGCGGGCGCGGGCTCGGGCCAGCAGCCTGGCGGCAACGGCGGCAACGGCACCGGAAACTAGGGAGGCACCTCACTCATGAACGTGGACTACGCCCTGCTCACCGATCTGTACCAGATCACCATGGCCCAGGGCTACTGGGACGCCGAGAAAGCGGGCGAGGAGGCCTGCTTCACCATGTACTTCCGCGACTACCCCTTCAAGGGGGGCTACGCGGTGGCCTGCGGCATGGCCCAGCTGGTCGACCTGGTGGAGACGTTCCGCTTCAGCGAGGAGGACATCGCCTATCTGGCCTCGCTGGACGCCCCGGCCGGCGGCCCCTTGTTCGATCCGGCCTTCCTGGAGTATCTGCGCGATCTGCGCCTGTCGGTGGACATCGACGCGGTGCCCGAGGGCACGATCGTGTTTCCCCACGAGCCGCTCGTGCGGGTCACCGGCCCCATCATGCAGTGCCAGCTCATCGAGACGGCGCTGTTGAACATGGTGAACTTCCAAACGCTCATCGCCACCAAGGCCGCCCGTGTGTGCCGCGCCGCCAAGGGGCGCCCCGTGGCGGAGTTCGGCCTGCGCCGGGCCCAGGGCCTAGGCGGCGTGTGGGCATCGCGCGCGGCGGTGGTGGGCGGCTGCGCCTCAACCTCGAACGTGCTGGCCGGCAAGCTCTTCAACATCCCGGTCTCGGGCACTCACGCCCATTCTTGGGTCATGTCCTTCGATGACGAGCTTACCGCCTTCCGCGAGTACGCCCGCATCTTCCCGAACAACTGCATCCTTCTGGTGGATACCTACGATGTGGAACAGGGCATCAGGAACGCCATCACCGTGGGCCTGGAAATGCGCGAGCGCGGCGAGCGCCTGGCCGGCATCCGCATCGACTCGGGCGACCTGTCGTGGCTCTCGAAGATGGCCCGGCGCATGCTGGATGAGGCGGGGCTTACCGATTGCGGCATCGTGCTCTCGAACGATCTGGACGAGTACACCATCCAGTCGATGCTGGAGGAGGGGGCCGACGTCATGTCCTTCGGCGTGGGCACGAAGCTGGCGAGCGCCTATGACCAGCCGACTCTGGGCGGCGTCTACAAGCTGGCCGCGGTTCGCGCGGGCGAGGACGCCCCTTGGACGGCGCGGCTGAAGATCTCCGAGTCGGCCGCCAAGCTCACCACCCCGGGCGTGCTCGACGTGCGCCGGTACTACCAGTCCGACGGCCGCATCGCTGGCGACATGGTCTTCGATGTGAACGAGACGCCGGATGCGAGGGAGGTCATCGTGGACCCCATGGACGATTTGCGCCAGAAGAACCTCTCGGGCCTGCGCTTCGAGACGCTGCTGTGCCCGCTGGCCCGCGCCGGCAAGGTGGTGCTCGCGCCGGAGGACCGCAGCGCCATGGCCGCCCGCGCCCGCGCTTGTGTTGGTTTGGAAACCCTTGACGAAACTCAGTTGCGCATGCTGAACCCCCACACCTATCCTGTTGGTCTGGAGCTGGGCCTCAACGAGCGCCGCCGGGCGCTGGTGGCCGAGCTGCGACATATTCTATAGAGAGGACGCTCTATGGCGAAATGCCACCTGATCATCGATTCCTGCTGCGATCTGCCCGCCTCGGTGGTGCGGCGCCCAGGCGTCACGCTCATGAAGTTCCCCTACACCGTCGACGGGGGCACCTTCGAGGACGACCTGTTCGAGTCCGTGTCGGCCGAGGCCTTCTACGGGGCCATGCGCAAGGGCGCCGAGCCCTCGACGGCCCAGGTGACGCTGCAGACGCTCACCGACACGTTCACGGCGGCGGCCGAGGAGGGGACGCCGGCGGTGTACCTGGCGTTCTCCAGCGGGCTGTCCGCCTCTTTCGACGCCGCCTGCGTCGTGCGCGACCAGGTTCTCGCCGAGCACCCGGACTTCGAGCTGCACATCGTGGACACCCATTTGGCCAGCGTGGCCGAGGGGCTGCTCGTCTACGAGGCGCTGGTGCAGCATGAGAAGGGCATGTCGGCCGCCGAGCTGGCCGCTTGGGCCGAGGAGGCCCGCTGCTTCGTGAACGAGGAGTTCATGGTGGACGACCTGGAGGCCCTGCGCCGCGGCGGCCGCATTCCCGCCTCGGTTGCCGTGGCCGGTGCCGCCCTGGATGTGAAGCCGCTGCTCGTCATTGCCGAGGACGGGACGCTGTCGTTGGTCGGCGTGGCCCGGGGGCGCAAGAAGGGCATCAGGCAGCTGGCGGAGTACTACAAGAAGAACGTCGACGACGCCGGTCAGGCCCATGTCGCCATTGTGGGCCACGCCGACTGCCCCAAAGATGCCGCGCGTTTGAAGGAGGCCCTGGAAAAGGAGGCGCCCGGGCTTTTGTGTCTGGTGTGCAACATCGGGCCGGTCATCGGGTCTCATGTGGGCGCCGATATGCTGGCCGTGGTGTTCTGGGGCCATGACAAGCGCGAGAACCTGTCCGTGGCCGATCGCATCGCCCGCAAGGTGAAGGGAGACAAGTAATGGCGAAGTCGTACGCCTACGTGGGAGCCCCGTCGTTCATCGGGGCCGTGGAGGGGCGCCTGGCCGACGCCGGCTTCTCCCGAGTGTCCGATGTCGCCTCGGCGGACATCGTGGTGACGTTCGCCACCTCCGGATCGGCGCTGGAGGACTTGTACTTCGGCGACGAGGGGCTCGTCACGACGGCGGCCCCGGGATCCACGCTGGTGGACTTGTCGGCCGCCACGCCGAACTTCGCCCGTGAGATCAACGCCGTGGCGACGGTGAACGACCTGGTCATGGTAGAGGCGCCGGCGACGGTGCGCTCGCTGGTGGCCGCCGATGCCTTCGCCCGCGAGAACCTTCTGGGGCCGGTGGCCACCGAAGCCGAGCTGACCGATGAGGTTCGCCGGCTTCTGGACGCCATCTTCGGGGAAGTGGTGGAAGTGGGGGCACCGGGCCGCGCGCAGCTTCTGCGCAACACCCACACGCTGCCCTTGGCCGCCGATCTGGTGAGCGCCATCGAGGCCGTGGCCTTGGACGATGCCTCGGCTCGCTCGGTGGGGGCGCTGGACGCCGACCAGATTCCGCTGTTCAGCCCCGTCTCCGCCGATCCCGTGGTGCAGGCCGTGCGCCAGCAGCGCTACACCGGCGACTACACGGCCGAGATGCTTCTGGCCGAGCTGTCTGCGGCGCTCATGGCCGCCGACGACGCCGAGGTGATCCTGCCCGGAGTGGAGGCGACCATGCACCTGCTGGAGCTTCTGGTGGTCATCGGGGGAGCCGATATGGCGCCGGCGGCGTTGTCTCTGGTGTACCAGGACGAGGCGGCCGGGGCCCGGGCCGGGCTCGACTGGACCCGCGCCGAAGTGGCCTATGGGCACCCTGCTTCCGAGGAGGACGAGGACTGGAGCGCCTACGACGACGAGGACGGCTGCGGCCACGACCACTTCCGCGAGGATCACGACTACGACGACTATGACGACTTCGCCCCATATAACGACGACTTCGATTACAGCTCCAATTAGCTGTGACTCGCCAGGGCCGGGGCTGCGGGATACCTTGATTCGCTCAGACAGTCCTCGCCCGGCGGAAATGCCCACCGGGCATTTCCGTTCGTTGCGGAACTCGCTCGGTCAAGGCATCCCGCATCCCCTCTATACGTTGCCGTCGTCGTGCGAGTTATGCCCCCGGAGGTGCGGGGCCGATCGGGCGGCGGGGGAGCGCGGGGTTTGCGGAGCTGCGGGCGAGGTGCTCGTGGCCCGGGCGGCGCTGCACTTCTGGGAGGAGCCGCCGATCTCCGGCGAGGACGGCAGCGGCACCATCTTCTTCTCCGGCTGCCCTCTGCGGTGCGTCTACTGTCAGAACGCCTCTATCGCCCTGGGCGAGGCGGCCCGGGCGATCACCGTCGAGCGCCTTGCCGTCATTATGGGCGAGCTTGAGCGCGCCGGGGCGCTGAACATCAACTGCGTGACGCCGACGCACTTCGCGCCGCAGATCCGCGAGGCGGTTGCCCTGGCCCGCGAGCAGGGCGTGGTGCTCCCGGTGCTGTGGAACACAGGCGGCTACGAGACCGTGGAGGCGGTGCGCGACAACGTTGGCTTCGTGGACGCCTACCTCACCGATTTCAAGTACGCCGACGGCGAGCTGGCGGCGCGCTACTCCCGTGCCGCCGACTATCCTGAGGTGGCTCTTGCGGCCCTGAAGGCGATGGTCGAGGCGACGGGTGCCCCGCGCTACGATGAGTTCCGCGGCCAGGAGCGCCTCGTCTCCGGCGTGGTCGTCCGCCATCTCATGCTGCCCGGGGCCCTGGAGAACTCCAAGGCCGTGGTGCGGCTTCTGCACGAGCGCTTCGGAGGCGATATCCGCCTGTCGCTCATGAACCAGTACACGCCGGTGATCGCCCGGGCCGCTGATGCGGGTGATGCGCGGGCCGCCGCGGCTCTGGTCGCGAGCCCCGAGCTGGGGCGCGCCGTGCCCGATTCCGAGTACGAGGAGCTGCTGGATTTCGCTGACGCGCTGGGAGTGGAGGACTACTTCTGGCAAGAAGGGGGAGCCGCTGAGGAGAGCTTCATCCCCGCCTTCGACTTCACGGGCGTGTAGCGCCTAGCTGTCAGCAGCATGCGAAAGTATTAGCCGACTTTTGGCTCAACGGTCGCATGAACTTCTCCTCTGCGCGCGTTTTCGACCGTGCACATGGTGTACGATAGCAGAAATGCCCCATTGCGGCCGCAGCGTCGCGATACGCCGTCGCGTGCGGCGCGGATGCCTTCGGGTGCCTCGCTGAAAGGAGAAGTCGTGGTCAAGATCGTCACCGATTCGGTCGCCTCTATCCCCGCCGAGGTGGTGCGGGCGCGCGATATCGAAGTCGTCTCGCTGTTCGTGAATCGGGATGGTCGTGAGTACCGCGAGGCCGACATGGACGTCGATGCGTTCTACGAGGATATCGCCGACATGATCGACAATCCGCCTACGTCGAGCCAGCCCTCGCAGCATGCGATGGAGACGATTTTCGAAAAGGCGGCGCAGGCGGCCGATGAGGTGCTCGGGGTTTTCATCTCGTCGAAGATGTCCGGAACGTTCGAGGGGGCGGTGCGCAGCGCTCGGGCCTGCAAGGAGCGCTACAAGCAGTTCCGCTGCACACTGATCGACTCGACGTCGAACTGCGGCGACGAGATGTTCGCGGTGCTCGATGCATGCGATGCGCGCGATGCGGGCGGCGATCTGACACGGTGCGCGCAGGCGGCGATTGATTCGGTCGTCTCGTCGCGGTTCATCTTCGCGCCGGAGAGCCTTGCTTTTTTGAAGGCGGGCGGTCGCATTGGAGGTGCGTCGGCGTTGCTCGGCGGTCTGCTGCAAATCTCCCCCGTGCTCACGGTGGCCGATTGGGAGACGGCTACGTTGGCGAAAGTGCGCACGTGGAAGAAGACGCTGGCGCGTATGGTCGATATCTTCAAGGAGGATATCGATGCGTGCGGACTCAAGCGCGTGGTGGTGCACTACATCGGATCAGCGGCCCCCGCCATCAAATGGGCGCGCGAGGCTATCGAGCCGGTGGTGGGACACGCGGTGGAGGTGCTGCCCGTCAGTCCGGTCATCGGCGTGCACGTGGGGCCGGCGGTGGGGATTGCCTACGAGTGCGAGCGTCCCGTGCCCGGCAAGCTGACCGCCCCGACCGGCGAGCTGGTATTCAGCTTGTAGGGCTGTCGTCGCACTGGCGGGGATGTTTGCGCGGCCGCGGCTCACCCGCGCTCAGCGTAGCGCGGTGCGCAGGGCGGCAGGGCTTTCCTGCAGCTCGGTGAGGTTCTTCCAGAAGCGCTTGGGCATGAATTGACGGCGCAGCTCCGGGTGGTAACGGGCGTCGATGGAGACGCTTTTGTAGAAGGTGCGCCAGGCCTCGCTCATGAGGGCCTCGTCGGCGGTGCGGTCGGGCAGCGCCCGTTCCAAGTCGCCGGCGCCCTCGGTGTTCACCAGCTGCCAGTCGCCGCCGTCGTAGACGCCGGCGAGATGGTGCACCTCGTCGTAGATGATGAAGGGCTGCACGCCGAGCCGTTCCGCGAAATGATCCATGATGAGCGGCACCACCGACGCCTTCGGGTTCACGCGGGCGAACCACACATCGGCTCCTTCGCCGGCGAGGTGCTGGAAGCGCACGAACTGGCGCATATGCTCGCATTCCTGACCGACCGAGCGCGAAATGCGGAAGAGCCGCTCTACTGCCGGGTGGGTGATGTCCGAGAAGGCGCGACCCCGCTGCTTGGGGCACGGCCCCATGCCGCCGCGGCCTGCGCAGGAGGCGCGCTTGCGGCAGTGTTCGCATGCGCGATGCTTCTGCTCGTCGATGGCATAGCGCACGAAGCGGTAGACCGCCGTGCCCGCATCCGGCTCGTCCGAGCAAGCGGCGCGGGTCACCGCCAGGGCTGCCGCGCGGCCGCACTGGCGGCGCAGGGTGCTCATGACGCGCAGGGCCCGGTCCTGGTCGGTGGGGATGAGCGCCACGCGCTGGCCGAGACGGGGCTGCAGGCGCTCTTCCGGCGCGACATCGGTGGGACGCTCGTGGCGCTCGTAGGCGGCGAAGACGGCCGAGAGCAGCCCTTCCAGGGAGCCGTCGTAGGCGTAGGCCACCTCGTCGTAGATGTCGGGAGGAGGGGAGGGCGTCGCAGGGGCGCCCTCCGCGTATGCGTTCGGGATATGCTTCATGGCGCCCACCTAGGCCACCGAGAGCAGCGGGCTGTCGAGCGTTTTGCGGCCGTCGGCGATCGAGCGCTCTGCGACCGATGCCGGCTCGGTTGCGGCCGCTTGCCGCCCGGTCGCCGTCCCGGCCGCCTCAAGGGCCCGGCGCTGGGCGGCGAAGGCGACCTCGCGGGCGGTTGCCGCATCGGGGCTCGCCTCGGGCAGTACGGGCGGTGCCTCCACGGTTTCGAAGAGGCTCATCTGGCCAGCTGGGGCGCGGTCGGCGCGGCGCCCATGGCGACCGCCGTCGATAGGGGCCGAAAGCCGCGCGTGCAGGGCCTCGCGGGAGAAATCGACTCCCGATCCGCCCCAGGCGCCGTTCATGGTGATGAAGTAGCGGGCCCGCTTGTAGGCGATGCCGAGCTTTCTCAGCTCCGCCTCGCCGAGGGTGGACTGCCGTCGTGCCCGACAGATGAGCTTCGCCCCGCGCACGCCGATGTCGGGCACGCGCAGAAGGGCCTCCAAAGGCGCGCTGTTCACCTCCACGGGAAAGAAGTCCAGGTGGTTCAGAGCCCAGTTCGCCTTCGGATCGACATCGGGGGCGAGGAAGGGGTTCTCCTCGTCGATGATCTCGCTCACGTTGAAGCCGTAGAAGCGCAAGAGCCAGTCGGCCTGGTAGAGGCGGTGCTCGCGGTTCAGCTGCACGGCGTCGGTGGCGGGCAGGAGCGGATCGGGCACGACGGGGAGGTAGGCGCTGAAGAACACGCGCTTCAGCGACAGGTGGGTGTACAGGGCCGCCGACAGGTTCAGGATCTGGTAGTCGCTTTCCGGGGTGGCTCCGACGATCATCTGGGTGGACTGGCCCGCCGGCGCGAAGGCCCGTGCCTTCCGGGCATTCTTCTTCGTCAGGTATACCGTAGTACGCTTCTTCGCCAGCGAGCGCGATTCCGCATCGTCGGCGATGGAGTCGCAGATATGCCGCATGGGGGCCAGGATGGATGCACGCGACTTGTTGGGGGCCAAAAGCCCCAGGCTCTGCCGGCTCGGCAGCTCCAGATTCACCGAGAGACGGTCGGACAGGCGCCCCAGCTCGTCGATGAGCTCCACCGAGGTGCCGGGGATGGCCTTGGTGTGGATGTAGCCGCGAAAGCCGTACTCCTCCCGCAGGATGCGCAGGGCCTCGATCATGAGTTCGGTGGTGCGATCGGGGCATCCGGCGACGCCCGAGGAGAGGAACAACCCCTCGATGTAGTTGCGACGGTAGAAGCCGATGGTGAGGTCGGCCAACTCGCGAGGCGTAAATGCGGCTCGGGGTGCCTCGGCGTTGCTCGCGCGGTTCACGCAGTAGCAGCAATCGTAGACGCAGACGTTGGTCATGAGCACCTTGAGCAGCGTGACGCAGCGCCCGTCCGGCGTGAACGAATGGCAGCATCCCGCCTGGGTGGCCGCGCCCAGCTGCCCGGCCTTGCCTGCGCGCTGAACCCCGGAGGAGGTGCAAGCCACGTCGTACTTCGCCGCATCGGCCAGAATCTCCAGCTTCTCGATGACGTTCACCGCGCAACCCCTTCCAACCGCCAGCCCTAACAGGCACACTTGTTCGCCCGAATGAATGTACGCTATACTACTCGAATAGATGTTCGCGTGTCAATGGAATTGGGAGGTTAAGGGGGATGGTAGCGTGATGCCGAACGGTATTCTCCTTGCCTAAGATCATTTTACCGGTGTCAGTAAAATGATTGCGTGCCTTTCTCTCCAAAGGATTTCGTCGGCTCTGCGGAAACGGGTGGGGGAATCGGGTATCATGTTCGGCGCAGGAAAGACGAGGGAACTCCTCACGGATGAAAGGGCGGCTATGGAGGCTTACAAGCGCGAGTTCATCGAGTTCATGGTTCAGAGCGACGTGCTGAAGTTCGGGGATTTCACGCTGAAGAGCGGGCGCAAGTCGCCGTTCTTCATGAATGCGGGCGCCTATGTGACCGGCGAGCAGCTGCATCGGCTGGGTCTGTACTACGCCCAGGCCATCAACGACAATTTCGGGCTGGACTTCGATGTGGTGTTCGGGCCAGCCTACAAGGGCATCCCCTTGGCGGTGGTGACGGCCATGGCGCTTCAGGAGCTGTACGGCAAGGAGGTAAAGTACTGCTGCAACCGCAAGGAAGTGAAGGACCACGGGGCCGACGCGGGCAACCTGCTCGGCGCGGAGCTTCACGACGGCGACAAGGTCATCATGGTGGAGGACGTCACCACTTCGGGCAAGTCCATCGACGAGACCTACCCCATCTTGAAGGCCGCTGCCGATGTGGATGTGCGCGGGCTCATCGTGTCGCTCAACCGCATGGAGGTGGGGAAGGGCGGCGTCACCACGGCCCAGAAGGAGATCGAGGCGAAGTACGGCTTCCCGGTGGCCTCCATCGTGTCCATGGCCGAGGTGAAGGAGTGCCTGCACAACCACGAGGTGGCCGGACGCATCGTGATCGACGACGATATCGCGGCCGCCATCGACGCCTACTACGAGCAGTGGGGCGCCAAGGAGTAGGGCAGGCTCATACGACCGATCGACTGCCTAGAGGACGCCTAACGTGCGATTGCGCAGGTATTGCGCGGATGCGACTTCCCTAAATCGGAGCGTTGTCGTACAATGGGCCGACGCGGAACGGCATCGATGGGGAGGGTCGGCCGTTCACGCGCTCGTCGCCGGTGTGGCTCAACGGTAGAGCAACTGATTTGTAATCAGTGGGTTGCGGGTTCGATTCCTGTCACCGGCTCCATGATTTAGCGAGGCCAGGGCATGAAAATTGCCCTGGCCTTTCTTATGCCCTGGCCCGCAGAAATGGGCATCGTGTCCGACTCGCAGAACGCTGTCGAATCTCGACCTGGGCATGGTGCAATTCACCTTGGTCACGCATCGGCAGCTTACAGGTTCCGATGCCGCCGCGCACCATGCGCCGATCGGGCATGGCACGATACTCTTGCAAGCCCCGAAGCCCCGCCGGTCCGCCAAGATCAAAGCGGGGCTCCTTTTCTAAATATCGCTAGCTCGCTGTCGAAACAGTGCCGAAGCACTGTCGTTGTAGTGTCGAGTCAGTGTTTTGTTGCGAAAAGATTTACTATGCCTCGGTATGCTATAGCTTGCTAGCCGGCGATTTCGACACCGCGAACCTTCTCGGGATCCAGCGTGATGTTGAATCCAGGCATTACGGCAGGCCCATAGGGGAACGAAGCGGTCGCCGCCTTGATCGACGATGCAGCAGCAGCATAAACCTCATTGGGCGCATACCGAGCCAGGTACTCGTTGATGTACTCTTCGCCCGTGCCGTCGTCAAAGAGGAAGACGCCCTCTACAGACGCTTCGATCTCATAGGAGCCCTCGTCCGGGCTTGAGAAGGAGAGGTCGAGCGCGAGCTTTTTCATGTTGGGGTTATCGGTGTTGTCTGCGACTTCGGCCGATACGCTGAGGGATATGGTGATCCCCTCCATTTCGCCTTCCGCCGGAGTTCCTGCTTCTATTTTCAGCTTAGTGAAGCGCACCGATTCCAGTTGCACGGTGCGTGGGATGAGATTACCTGACATTGAAGGTGCTCCTTGTGGTTGCTTGGGGCTGTGTTAGCGATTTCAGGCTGACGCAGTCGCTTGCCGAGAAGGCTATAGTGCTGTTCGGCACTTCTGCTCTCTGAGACAGGTCGCTGGCGACGCATTCGTGGTCACGCAGGCAGCGCATGAGGAGATCACACGGCTTGCTCTGCACGACACGGCCCGTCTCCCATCGGGATACCGAGGGCGATGTAACCCCGATGATCTGCTCAAGCTCCTTTTGGCTCCAGCCACGCTTCTTGCGCAACTCGACTATTTCCTCCGGCAGCAAGAGCCCCAATGCTTCCCTGTACTTGCGCTGGAGCGCTCTCTCGAATTTGTCGCTCTCCTCAGCGGAGATAATATACTCGCCGCACGAAGGGCATTCCCATCGCAAGATTCCGTCAATCTTCAGCGTTTCGCCCTTGAACTCCTCCTCTAAGGGAGACGTTGTTTCCACGAGGGCCGTTCCGCACTCTGGGCAGTTCATCCTTTCCTCCTTAGTGGTCGAAGCCATCTATGTTGCACGACAGCATCTGCACGACGGGAACGCCGTCCCGTATAAAGAACTTGATGTACCAGCGTTCGCCTTCGTGCATGACGTAATAGACATCAGCCATCGTGCCGGGAGCGAAATCAAGCTCCACTGCCTTGTAGAAGCCTTCGGTCGCGAGAGAGTCGAATATCTCGGCCACTGCTGGCCTTGGCGCATCATCCCAGTGGTTGCGTATAAATCTAGTTATCCTACTTGTGAGGTCAAACTTCCCCGCAGCCACGAGCGACTTTGCCTGCTCTAAATCATATGTCGGATTGCCTGCTCTCGTCTCTCACACCTCCGTAATTTAGCATGATGTTTAATTGGAGACAACACCATGAAAAGAAATACCTGGGCCAATGCACTGAAATCAAATGACAGAGGACTTCATGGCTGCCTCTTTCCCCTCGGAGCTGTCGTGAGCTTAAAGCTCGGGTGCTTGAGGGTGTGGCCCCTGCTTTACCTCGTGCCCCTTCCATCGAAATGAATTCAGGATGTCGTTGCACACCCATTCGTATCCTTCGTCAGCGTATCCGGCTATCTCGCAATAGCAAGTAGTTCCAGCGACCAAAACCTTGCCCTGTATTGTGCACGGACTATTGCCCATTTTGCCGTCAGCTACGAAGGCAAAGCCGACGGCGCTTCCGGCATAGCACTCAGGCCCTCGTACAACAGTTCCTTCAACCGTCTCACCGATCGATTCGATAATCTCAGAAAGCTCGTCATCGGAAAAGGTTATGTCTTGTTTTCTGAATATGAATGTGACGAAAGCTTCGGAATCTGGTGATATAACAGATACTGCATTCCTTTCAGTGTGGACTGACCAATCGCGGGGGTAGTCGATCGAGCCGTCCTCGATTCCGGTTGTTCTGATGGGAAGTTGACTGAGATGCTTTTTGTAGCCATCTAGCTCTCGCTCGATCTGGGGGGTCACTTCTTCGTTGACCTCGGCTGCTTCTTGCGATTGAAGGGTGCCATCATGCTCTGTGCCATTTTGATCGGCGCATCCCAGCATTAGACCAGTTGCAGCAACGCACAGCGCGATCAATATTAGCTTCTTGAGACCGAACATTCACTACTCCGTTTCTCTTGGGGTTCGGCGCTAGATGATAGCGCCGAGGACTTCTGAGGCATGATCGCTGTCTCTAGGAATGAGGCTCTCATGGATGGGATTGTGGTTCTTTGGCGAGAGAACCATAGTGCTATCCGTTATGCGCAGGCAGCACACGATGCAGATGCAGCCGTCTGGCCAGCGCCATCACGAGCGGCGCCTTCTGCGACGCCATTAAGCCGGTCCTGACACCTGGGTGCGCGTCAGGAAGGTGCGACGGTCGCCATCCGTGGCGTTGCAGGCTTCGATGCCCAAGCGACCGGCGATTTCTTCAAGTTCTCCTCGAGATGAAGTTCTCTTTGCTTCACCCATGCTCTTTGCCTCCACTGAATAATTGATTACTATGCGTTGTGCTAAAGAGATTTTACAATCGATATGAGTTCGACGGGGGCTAAAACAGGCTAAAAGTTCATCCCAGGGTGTGAGATTGTGTCAAAGCGACTATTTTCCAAGCCCTTCAAACCCCTCGTTAGACAAAACTCACTCGATCTCCCGTTTCAGCTCTCGCTTGACAAACTCACTTGATCCTCCTATTTCGAAGCGCAACCTGCGCCTTCTCTGCGATCTTGCAACGAGAAGCCGTGAGAAGAAGGCATGAGAAAGAGGAGAAGCGCGGCTGGCGCGGACATTTTCTTCGCGGGTCTTGCGGGCAGGGCGGTGCTTAGGGTGGTGCGCTCTGCTATCATGGCTCGGGAACGTTTGAGAAAGGAAGCGCGCGAGTTTATGGCAACGTACATCGCCCATTATCAGTCGCCGAAGGGTTCCTACGAGAGGGAGCGCGGGCTGTTCGAGTTCGAGAGCGACGCGCGGGCCGGCACCAAGGCCAACGCCCACGATGCGCGCATGAAGATGCTGGAGCTGTTCGGCGCGAGCGCGGTGTCGTGGACCATCGAGAAGGTGGAGCGCGCCGGCGCCGCTCCCGCCGAGAAGCGGGAGAAGACCACCGACGGCCAGCTGGCGCTGGACTTCCGCCCTCCCAAGCCCGAGCGCAAGCGCAAGCATTCGAAAGGATATTGGTGATATGAAGAAGAAGCACCTGAAATTTCTGAAGCAGCTGGTGGAAACTCCCTCGCCGACGGGCTTCGAGGAACCGGCGGCGTCTCTCGTGCGCGAGAGGCTCGCCGATGTGGCCGACGAAGTGGCCACCGACACCATGGGCTCGGTGCGCGCGGTACTCGAGGGCCGCGACGCCGGTGCGCCCTCGCTCATGCTGGCGGCCCATATGGACGAGATCGGCCTCATGGTCACCTACATCTCCGACGAGGGCTTCCTCTCCGTGGCCTCTTTGGGCGGCGTGGACGCGGCCATCCTGCCCGGCATGCGGGTCGACGTGCACACCGCTTCCGGCACCCTCCGCGGCATCGTGGGCCGCAAGCCCATCCACCTCATCGAGCCGGACGAGCGCAAGACGGTGACGCCGCTCTCCTCCCTCGTTATCGATTTGGGCATGAAGCCCAAGCGCGTGAAGAAGCTTGTGCGGGTGGGCGACCCCATCACGTTCGGCGTCGGATTCGAGCGGTTCGGCGACGACATGGCCGTCTCGAAGTGCTTCGATGACAAGTGCGGCGTGTGGATCGCCTGTCGCGTCATGGAGAAGCTGGCCCGCGCCGGCCGCGCCCCGGGCGACTTCATCGCCGTAGCCACCACTCAGGAGGAGATTGGCACCCGCGGCGCCATGACAAGCGCCCATGCCGTGAATCCGGACGTGGCGCTCGCCTTCGACGTCACCCATGCCACGGACTACCCGGGCATCGACAAAACGAAGTACGGAAAGATCGTCTGCGGGGCGGGCCCGGTTATCGCGCGGGGGCCGAACATCAACCCCGTGGTGTTCGAGCGCCTCGTGGCCGCTGCCGAGGCGGAGGGCATTCCGTACCAGCTGGAGGCCGAGCCGTCGGTCACCGGCACCGACGCTCGGGCCATTCAGGTGACGCGCGGGGGCATTCCCACGGGCCTCATCTCCGTGCCGCTGCGCTACATGCACACTCCCACCGAGGTCATCTGCCTGCGCGATTTGGAGGCCACGGTGCGCCTCATCGCCCGCTTCGCACAAGACCTCGCCCCCGACACGAGCTTCGTGCCGGGGCTGGGCGGCGCGGTGACCGAGAATGCGGAAGGGAAGGCCGCCGATGCCGATGCGCCCGACGCTTCCGCTGCACCCGAGGAGGCGTGAGGGCCGTGCCGAAGCGCGAGGAGAAGACCATCGCGAAGAACCGCCGGGCCTTCCACGACTACGAGATCTTGGAGACCTACGAGGCCGGCATCGAGCTGACGGGCACCGAGGTGCGCTCGCTGCGGGAGAACAACTGCCAGCTCACCGATTGCTTCGCCCTCATTCGGAACGGCGAGGTGTGGCTCAACAACGTGCACATCTCGCCGTACTCCAACGGCAGCATCTTCAACCCCGACCCCGACCGGCGCCGGAAGCTCCTGCTGCACAAGAAGCAGATTCGCTACCTGGACGCGAAGGTGGCCGAGAAGGGCCTGGCCATCGTGCCCTTGAAGATGTACTTCAACGAGGACGGCCGGGTGAAGGTGGAGCTGGCGCTGGCCCGGGGCAAGAAGCTCTACGACAAGCGCGCCTCCATGAAGGAGCGCGACACCAAGCGCGAGATCGACCGCGCGCTGAAGGAGCGCGTTCGCTAGGCTAAGGGTCTGCGGGGCTGCGCCGCGCGCCGGCGTCCGGTTGCGCCACCGCCTTCGCTCGGTGTCTGCGGGCTGCACGACCGGCGTCGCGCCTTGGCACGTTCACGCTCGGTCAACGAAACGGCGCGGGAGGGCCACGGCACGGGAAGTCGTGGCATCATAGGTTCGGCGGGCGAGGTCGCCCGCGCACGTACATCACGAGGTTAGGAGTCTGGCAATGGGTCTTGACGAAGAGCTTGAGAGCATGGAAGAGGTCGGCGAGACCGATGCCGAGTGGACCGACCAGGAAACAGAGCTGGAAGACGCCGAGGACGACGAGGACGCCCTCTTCGACGCCGATGAGGAGGATGCCGCCGAAAGCGACTTGGAGCACGCCTACGACAGCTTCATGACCGACAATGAGGCCGACTACGACGGCTGGGATCCCGACGAGGTGCCCGAGGCCATCCAGGCCGAGGAGGACGCCGACATCCTGCACTCGGAGGGCTATCACATCGAGGAGGAGCCCGAAGAGGAGAGCGAAGTCATCGAGATGGAGATCGAGGACGGCGATGTCTATGCGGTGATCGTCGACGAGCACGACAACGAGATCGGCTTCATTCTGCTGGACGAGGACGGCAACGAGCAGGAGTACTACTACGTCGACGAGGACAACGACGGCGACGGCGTGCGCGTGGAGCGCACCTCGGACGGCGATGAGTTCGACCTCGGCATCAGCCGCGAGGGCGTGGCCGCCGCCACCAGGGACGTGAACGCCATCTACAAGGACGGTGTTCAGGTGGCCGCCGAGCTGAAGAGCACCTTCGACGAGATCTCCGATTCGCTGAGTTTCCTCAAGAAGAAAAAGTAACGGCGACAAGGCGCTGTCGAAATGACAACGGAGACGGCCCGCATCGGCGAATGTCGATCGTCGGGGCCTACCATGGATGGGAGCGATCGGTTGGGTCGCTCCCATTTCGTCGTTAGGAGATCATTATGTGCACGGGCGTTCGTTTTGCCGATGCAGCCGGCAACTTGTATTTCGGTCGCAACCTCGATTGGTGCGAGAGCTACGGCGAGGGCGTGGTCATCACCCCGCGAGGGGCGTCCATCCCCACGCAGTTCCTTGGTTCGCTGAGTCCCGAGCACGCCTGCGTGGGCATGGGCATCGTTGTGGGCGGCGTGCCGTGCTACTTCGATTGCGCCAACGAGGCGGGGCTCGCCATCGCCGGCCTGAACTTCCCCGGCTACGCCCAGTTCGCCGAAGATCCCGAAAAGGGAGCGGTGAACGTGGCGGCCTACGAGTTCCCTCTGTGGGTGGCGGCGAGCTTCTCCACGGTGGCCGAGGTGCGTAAGGCGCTTAAGGACGTTGTCATCGTGGCCAAGGCGCCCAGCGAGGGCTATGGCGTGGCCCAGCTGCACTGGCTGGTAGGCGATGGGAAGGAGTCCATCGTCATTGAATGTCAAGCCGACGGCATGCACGTGTACGACGACGGGCTGGACGTGCTGACCAACCAGCCGCCCTTCCCCTGGCATACCGAGAATGTGCGCAACTATATGCACATCGAGACCGCGCATCCCGAGCCGGTTGCGTGGACGCGCGACACCCTGCGCGCGTTCGGCAGCGGCGCGGGCATGATCGGGTTCCCGGGCGGCTACGATCCGGCCAGCCGCTTCGTGCGGGCCGCCTTCCTGAATGCGCATTATCCCGCAGAAGAGGGGGAGGCCGCCAATGTGACGCGCCTGTTCCGCACGCTTGAGGGCGCGTCCATGTGCAAGGGCGGCGCGCAGATGGCCGATGGTCGCTTCGAGTACACGATGTTCTCCGACGGCTACTCGGCGGCCACCAAGACCTATTACTGGTGCACCTACGACGAGCCGGCGCGCCAGAGCGTGTGCTTGGACGATTACGACCTGAACGGCGACGAGCTCATCCGCGTGGCGGCCTAGCGCCGCGGCGGCTCGGGCGTGTCGGGCTGACGGGGCCGATGGTGCGGCTCTTGACAGGAGCGGCGCGCCCGCTAGAATAAATCGACAACCCTTAAAGGGGGCGACTGGTTTCGACATGGTAAGTTCGAAACGAGGAGCAGGCCGTGGTCTCCTCGCCACGCTAAACAGGGGTACCGTCAAGTTAATTGGCAAAAACACTTCTAAGACCGGCTACTACATGCCGGCCGCCATGGCTGCCTAACAGCAGTTCTGGTGATCACCGACCCCGGTGCTTCCCCGAACCGGGCAAGGTGTCATTTGAGGGGAATGCCCTGCGGCACGTAGTCGGTATGGCCGCGGGAAAGACTGAACCGACTAGGAGCGGCCACGTTGGTCTGCGAACCGATCCGCTCCGAAGCCCGATCGCTGACTAAGCCTGTAGCGCCTTGTAGACAATTTAGTATGGACCGGAGTTCGATTCTCCGCGCCTCCACCAACGGAATAAAGATCGAACTGTAGCCTACCTGCGCTTTTGTTCGACTTACTTCCTGATTTGGCAGCCAAATTAGGAAATACGCCCCTGATACGATTGCGTATCAGGGGCGTATTGTTTCAGGGATGTGGCTAAAGTGGAGAGTCGTCTGCAAGAATAGCGTCGCTGCTGGTGAAAAAAAAAGTCAGAAGGCTATTTATTCCCAGTAATTCATCCATTCGCTAGAGCCGCAGCTGGGACAAGACGTATAGTGGCCGTTGGCGTGATAACCGCAATCCAGGCAGTCGCCTGCATTGTGGCTGCTGTCGTGCATTCCTGTCTCATCTTCTGGATCTTTACTGGGGCCAGGCTCGGGCTCCGGCGCAGGGGCCGGCTCCGGCTCGGGAGCAGGAGCGGGCTTGGAGGCGGAACCACCATTGGAGCCGCTGTTGCCGCTGTTGGAGCTGGAGCCAGAATTGGAAGAGCTAGAACTGCCCTTGTTGGAGCTACCGGAGTTGCCAGAGCTGGCGTTGTTGGAAGAGCCGTTGTTGGAGCTTCCGCCATTGGAAGCGGACTCGGACTTCTTCGGAGCGGTCTTTCCGGAATCAACGGAGGCCTGGGCCTTGTCGGCGGCGACGTAGCGGGTGGTGCCGTCGGCGGCCCTCACGGCCACGGTGCCCTCGGGGGCGTTGGCGTCCTCCACGATCTCGCCGCCGTCCAGGGCGGCCTCGTCGGCGGCAGCCTTGGCCTCTTCGGCAGCCTTCTTGGCGGCCTCGCGCTGGGCGGCCAGGGCCTTCTCGGCCTTCTCCGCAGCCGCCTTCTCGGCGGCGGCCTTCAGGGTGTCCTCGACGGGCTGGGTCATGATGCCCGGGGTCTGGACGCCGGTATAGGTCTCGGTGTGAGCCGCGCAGCCGGACACAAGGCCGACAGCGGCAAGCGCAACGGCGAGAGCTGATGCTACGAGAGCCTTCTTCATGTTGGTGTTCTTCATATCGTCCCCATTTCGTCATTTCTCGCGAATGCTTTACTAATCAACGGAAACGCCTTCCGCTCCCGGCTGATCAAGGGAGATGTTGTTCCCGTTGCCTCGCAGCTGGGCGTAGATGTAGTTATCGTCATCGCATAGAAAAGCGCTGTAGTAGGCGGAGTAAACTTCGAATGGCTTCGGCTCGACGCCGACTATGACGGCTTCTCGTTCTTCGTGATAAACGGAGATATCGACATCTAGCGCCATTACCTCTTCGGTAGACAGCGATAGGTACTCATCATGTGTGGCAAAGATCCGGTGACTGGTGAAGTCGATCCAAGTCGTTTCAAAGCTGAAGTCCTCGTTCACGGTCGTATTGCCGGTGCTGTCCGTCTCTATGTGGAGATCGAGCGGCCTCGCCGGAAAATCTAGAGGCTCTCTTTCGGCGATAGATCCTCCCTCCATTTGGATGAGGTCGGGATTACCGCTCATACCCATCCCGCCCTCAAGTATGATCTTTACGATATAGTCAGATGCAACCATAGCGTCAGTGCCGATTTCGATGGAGTTATACGCACGCTGGATAGCCTCGTCGTATCTAGCTATGATCTCCTCATCGGTCAGGTCTACGATATCGGCGATGCCGAACCGTTCCTCTTTTGGCAGCCACAGCAAGAATTGGGATTCGTAGAGCGTGACCGTTCCATCCTCGAATACCAGCAAGTCTGGCATTGAGTTCTTGCTGGGAGCAGAGCCGTAGAACCAGGCATGCCTGCCCGGCGCACCGAACAGAGACGATGGGGTTCCGTTCGGATAGCCTTCCTCCGGAGCGGTCTCCGAGGGGGTCGGATTTGGAGTTTCTGATGCGGTACCAGGAGCGGAAGAGCCGCCGTCGTCTCCCGCGCAACCGGTTAGGGGCGATGCTGCCAGCGCAATTGCGCTGATTCCAGCTACTTTGCACAGCTCTCTTCGAGTGATGTTTGGCATTTCGGCCTCCTTCTAGGTTCATTGCTGTAAACCATGGGGAGGCTCGATGTGTCGCAAACATGAAGGAGAGCATCCGCCATGATTGCGACATCATTTTGGATTGCCATACAAGCAAATAGCCAGGCGGCAGATGCCCTCCTGCACAGCTATTGAACTTGTATGGCGGTCTACGAAAGTAGACCTATGATGTCGCACCTTGCAGTATACCGAACTTACGAATTCCGGGTTGAATTGCGAAGCCAGCCGAACGCCCCGCGGTGAGTAGGCGTTTTCCCAGAT
>ERZ838118.2575-NODE-2575-length-19084-cov-6.663829_pt1 | contig 19084 bp, 14 predicted proteins | sample MGYA00519863_ERZ838118 | MGnify/ENA primary metagenome ERZ838118 (study PRJEB31850, sample SAMEA3708827) | human gut metagenome | biome: human gut; feature: human-associated habitat; material: faeces | place: China | collected 2014 ...
CTGAGGTTTATACTTTCTTGTCCTCAACTGTTCCTTGATGATTTCGCCGTTCTTTACAAGGTGTTCTTTAAGTTCTGTGTATTTCATTCCGTCCACACCCTCTGCACCTTTATTTCGTACGACTTGCAGATATGCTCTGTTGAGGTTATCGCTAGAAAGTATCTGCTCCATTAGACTACTTGTGTTCATGCGTTCTTTCCTTTCCGTCTCGCTTGATTTGACCACCTTTTACCCGATTGGTTACGGCAGATGTTGCCATTTCTGCAATACGAGATATACTCAAACTTATTGATTGTTCGCCCCTTTGCTCCATTTCCATTACAGAAACTTCTTCACTACTATGGGCTCTGCTGACTTCTCACCGTTCGTTGTTACTAGGCTAGTAAGTTATACTTAAATATGTACAATAAATATTAAATAAGAATGTACAACTGTTATGATATATGAGTTAAAGGAGGAACTCATCATGATACTTAAAAACCATATCATAACAGATATCTCAATAAACCAACTTGATGATATGCACAAGCTAAAACCTTTTTGGGAGGATGGAACATTGAAGATAAACAAAAGTCAGATTGCCAGAGAACTTAAAGTTGACAGACGAACTGTTGATAAATACATTAAAGGCTATAAAAAGTCCTGCCACAGACATCGTGACAACTGTATTACACCCTACTATGACATTATTGATGAATTACTTTCTGATAGAAATCAACAGATTTTTTATTACAAAAAAACATTATGGCAGTATCTTGTAGATAATTATGACTTTAAAAGCATTTACTGCAACTTTTGTCATTGCCTTAAAAAATATCCTGAGTTTAACTCATATTTTAATAAAAAGAAACCATCAAATACTAAAAAAATTTCTATACGATATGAAACAGATGCTGCTAAACAGGCACAGCTTGATTGGAAAGAGTCAATATCTTTTATCCTTTCCTCTGGCGAAACAATAGATGTCAGTATATTTGTTTTATTGCTTTCATATTCAAGATTCAGAGTTTACAGAGTATCTTTAAGTAAATCTCAAAACATACTTTTTTCATTTCTAGATGATGCTTTTGAGACATTTGGCGGTGTACCCGAAGAAATCGTTACAGACAACATGAAAACAGTTATGGATAAAGCAAGAACCGAATACGACAAAGGTAAAATAAACAATAAATTCCAACAGTTTGCAAGTGACTATGGTTTTAAAGTTCATCCTTGTATTGCCGGGCGCCCAAGAACAAAAGCAAAAGTCGAAGCTCCAATGAAAATTCTGGATGAAATAAGGGCATATAATGGAAAATTAAATTACAGAGAACTTGTGGAACTTGTAACAAAAATAAACAATCGTGTTAATTCACAGGTTAACCAGGGTACAGGCAGAATTCCGTTGTTATATTTTGAAAAGGAAAAGGCTTTCTTACGCAGCCTGCCCGCCGATAATGTAAGAAAGCCGTATCAAATCACCACTAATATCGTAAAAGTCAATCATTCCAGTATGTTCAACTATAAAGGCTGTCAATACTCTGTCCAGCCTGAATATGTTGGCAAGATTGTTTCATTACAGATATATGATGGTTACATACATGTGTATTATAACATGAAACTTATAACTATTCATCAGATAAGTATGAAAAAATCAAATTATATTTCAGAGCATTATTCTGAAATAGCCAAGCAAACACATATTTTTAAAGATGAACATATAACAAACAGAGCAAAAGAAAATCTTGATATTATAGGAAGGGTCTACGATTATGAATAATAGTATATATAATCAGCTTACTGCAAATTTGGAGTTATTAAAACTGTCTCAGATGAAACTTCATCTTGATGAAATCAGGGATTTTGTAACAAATAATAGTCTCTCTTTTACAGAGGGCTTATTAAAACTAAGTAACTATGAAGTGGATTTTAAAGAACAAAGTGCTTCCAGGTCAATGATAAAAGCAGCTGCATTTTCATTTGTTAAAGAATTAAAAGATTTTGATTTTGAATTTCAGCAAAGTGTAAATGAACAGGAAATGAGGGAATTAACAAATCTAGGATTTCTTGAAAAAAATGAAAACATTGTATTTCTTGGTCCAAGTGGTGTAGGAAAAACTCATTTGGCAACATCTATAGGGATAGCTGCTGCGAAAAAACATGTCAGTACATATTTTATTAAATGTAATGACCTATTACAGCAATTAAAGCGTGCACAGTTGGAAAACCGCCTTGATGCAAGGTTAAAACATTTTAGTAAATATCGACTGCTGATAATAGATGAGATAGGCTATCTGCCAATTAACAAAGAAGATTCCAACTTATTTTTTCAGCTTACAGATATGAGATATGAAAAAAAGAGCACTATTTTAACGACAAATATGAATTTTAATGAATGGGATGGAGTATTTTATGATGCAGTAGTAGCAAATGCTATTATGGACAGAATACTGCATCATGCACATGTAATTCCAATATCAGGAAAATCATACAGATTAAAAGATCATTTAAAAGCCGCAGATTAATTGTACATTTTTATATAATATTTTTTGTACATTCAGTCTTGACATTTTATACCAAGTCTCATACTCCCAGGATGCATCCTCCGGTATAACCTTCGGCTTAATTTTTGTTACCCTTCGGTAATCCACCATAATGCGGTCAACTCTATCTGGCTTATTGTTTCCGTCAAAGCCATAAAGGTCATCCATATCCATCGCATCACATATCGGAGAGATCTATGCCCTCTACCTCAAAGTCGGCACACAAAGAGCCTCGAAACTTATACACATTACCCTCAGAGTTTGTGATTTCCATGACACAATCGCCAATGTCAGTCGTAAAAAGTTCGTCATACTCGTTTGAAAAGTACTGGGCGATGTATTTCAAAATTCTATTGGCTACCGCTTTTTCAACTTTAAAGGTTTTACTCCTTAATTTTTCATGGTGTCCAAATCCTTCACCAAAGCTGTATGCGGAAAACCATACTTTTTCCTCGGCGTTTATCGTGATGTGCTGTTCGACTTCGTCATCTGCTTCCGGCTGCGGTCCATAACAAATGTTATTTGAAACAATACGGATTTTTTGTGGTTCTCCTTGAAAAATAAAAGGATTGTCACTAGCAAGCACCGCCAGTCTGCTCAATGCTAAAATAAACCATGCACGGTTTTTAGGTTCGAGAATTTCCTCGCCGGAATAAGCCCAATGATTAAAATAGCGCCATTGAGAGTAGATTGCTGATCCGAGCAAAGAAATATCATCCACCTCATCAATAATTTTGTCTAAGGCATTACTGTCGCTGGCGGCAGAACCGTATTTTTCAGCAAAAGCATGACCACAGTCCATCTCAAAACCGAGGGCAGCACAATCGTCTGCCATATAATGATCCACCAACTCAATGTAATCAATCTTCTGGTTTCTGAATTTATCGCACCATCTGATGGCAAATTCGTGGAGTTGCTTCATATCAGACATTGTTGGATACCTCCTTATCTGCATATGATGTCAAAAGCTCAACTCGTAAAGTGTTCATCTACAATTGCATTAAGCTGTGCGACGATCTCTGAAAAATTCCTGTTCAGGTCAAGTGTTTTTACACTGATTCTGTTACCACTCATAAGATAGCTATTATCTGGTTGGATTGCCTCATCTGTAGCTGCATATAAAAGCATACCCGAAACCGTGTGAGGGGCATCGCCAAATTCCGTGTCTTTGTTTTTCACATAAGTAAAAATCTGATAGAGATTTCCAGAATGCAATGAATGAACATCGTATTGCGTTTGTGTCGTGTGCGTGTAATACTTTGCATCAATAATTAGAACTGTACTTCCTTGTGTCAGCATAATATCGCTCTGCATCACTGGGAGCATTGTCCCAATCCCATCATCCAGTGCCCACGGAATTTGCGAGGCTGTAGCCTTTACCTGCGGACACTCCTTGGCATAGTATTCCAGAATAAATTTCTCATACAATCGATTCATTCGCTGCTCATCAACAAATGACGCCAATCGATATTCGCCGGAGTCCGTGGTCAACAACATTCCTTCAAGAATTAACTGACACAAACTGATGAGCATACGATAGGTATTGTTGTTCCGCTGAAACCGGATGGCTGACCAGCGTATAGAATTCGGCTCTATCGTATCCACATTCGAAAAAAACAGCATCTCTTTTTTTAGGTCGTTCTTATATTCCTGGCTCACTCTTGAATGCCGGAGTAGAATCATAACAGTTGTTTTCAGAATCTGATTCAAAAGATTGTTTTCTGAAAGCTCATCGTACTCACAAGTCAAAACCCGCTTTCTGGCCAAGCGATTTTGAATCGTTCCCGGCATATCGATTTTCCCTCGAACAACCGGCACATCTTCCTTGCGATTCAGATATTCACGATACAGACCTTGCTTTAGCTGTCTGCCGATACCTTTGGAAAGGATTGCTGCAAATAAATTGTGGATGTTTTCAAATTTTTCTGTAGCAACATCCTCATAACCTCCCTGATTCAGTGTAGTAAAGGCATACGAAAGCATATAGTATATATTTTTTATGAAGATACTCTTGTCCTTAATCATTGAAATACACCCTGCAGAATATTCTCCCATCTTTGGAGTTTGTTCGGCTCATCAAACCAGTATTCGCTGAGCATTGGCAAAATGTCATAATCCACGATAGAGTGCAGCCACCCGTCTGTACAGACATTTTTTTCACAAAAATAGCTATGTCCAATGCAGAAGCCCTTTCCCAAAGATTTATCCAGAGCAATCTCATGATTTAGCTCCTTCACCTTCGATACCAACTCATTTAGAGTTTCATTATTGAGCGAATTCTGATATTTTATAAATCCCTCAGAATCAAATCCTGGCTCCACTTCGAAGAAACTGAATCGGCGGCGCAGAGCATAATCAATCATAGCAAGACTGCGGTCTGCCGTATTCATCATACCGATGATGTAAAGATTTTTCGGAACAGAGAAAGGAAGTCCATTGTATGCCAGCGTTGCCTTCGTACCTCTGTAGTCCCGCTCAATCAGCATCAACAGCTCTCCGAAAATCTTACTCATGTTTCCACGATTGATTTCATCGATGATAAAAAAGAAATCTTTATCCGGCTGATTGGCTGCTTTCTGGCAGAAACTATAGAAAATACCATATTTCAGCTCGAAACCATCCTCTACCGGCTTGTATCCCATCATGAAATCCTCGTAGGAATAGTTCTGGTGGAACTGCACAAACTCAATACGACTGTCATCTTTTTCGCCCATCATGGACCACGCCAGTCTTCTGGCGGCAAAGGTTTTTCCAACGCCCGGAGCCCCCTGCAGGATGATGTTCTTCTTGTTCTGAAGTACCGCCACGAGACTTTCGTAGTGCTTCTCAGTCATATACACCTCGCTAAGGAAATCGTCTTTCGTATATTCATCTATAGTTTCTTCAGCTGATATAGGATTTGCTTCTCTCACAATATCAAGAATAAAATCATATTCCTCTTTTGTCAGTCGGAACAGACTGCCCTGTGCATTCTGGAAATATTCCATCTGCTCCAGCTCAGGACACGCTTTCAATACTGCATAATCAATTGGTGAAGCAAAACTCTCCACCTTTTCAAACAAAATCTTCTCACCATCATTGGCAGCAGTAATCTGTCCGAGAGCCACGACCTGTTTTACAGGATTCGACTCATAGCCGATAATCATGTCACCAGCCTTTGCATCCAAAAAGTTCTGAAAAATGCGGCGTTTATTTCCGTTCTCATTGTAGAGCGTATAAGACTGCGTCTCACCGACAGCGATACCACTAAAGCTCCAGATTTTAGGATTGGCATTTAGCCACCAATATCCAGGGGCATCTTTATCCTCTGAAACTGGTTCATCAGGTAATCCATCTATTAAATTAAGCAGTCTCCTTACTACATCGGGATATGGGGTTAAGTCTGTCAAGTTTTTCATCGGTGCGGTTCCCGGATACTGCCATTCACCCTTATGTGTCCATCTAACCTTGCGCACATTTTTAAAGTGTTCTTCTTGCTCATCAAAAATGTAATCAGATTCAACAACTCCGCAGCCAACCAGCAGACGCAATCCTTTTTTGGCAAATACTACATCTCCGGGGTTGATCTCATTTGCGAACTGCCATGTAGCGTGGGCATCATTTTTATGGGAACTGTCATCCGAAAATACCTCCTGCATCTTTTTCGCCATTTCATCTTTACTATGAAATGCACGGAGATTTCCTAATGCTTCCCAGCCAATCGACATAATGCCGGCAGCATAGAATTCATCCCAGTTTTCTGCACCGTCACCCAGAGAGTAAATCCAATAACGCTTTTTGGTTGCTGTATCATTATCAGACGCTGAATCCTTTTCTCCAGTGCCTTCTTCTACTTTTTCGTCCACTATATAACGGCTGATATAAAATCCAACATCAATGGTCAGAGTCTTCAATTCCGGGTCAGGATAGCAGGTATCCGTCAGCTGCGACCGGAACAAATTCACCAACTCCGTGTCTTCTTTCAGTGCGGCACTAATTTCGTCATAAAGGCGCAAAAAATTGCGAATGTTATCTGCGTAGGCACCTTTTTTGAATTGATAGTCTGATTCCAGCTCACCGGCAACCTTCTTTATCTCACCGAATTTGTAGATATAATACTTGTCCGGATAGCGAAGCCACAGATAAGTACTGATTGCATTCTCATACTGATAGTGCTGTGCAGCACCGTTTCCATGCTTCTCCAGAAGAATGGACGACTGCAGTTTAAACGCATTCATCCTCTCAAAAACATCCTTATTTTCATCAAATAGGTCGAGAAACATAGCTCGCACTTCTTCCGGTGCGGCTTTTGCAAAACCAACTATCATGCCCTTGGGAAAATTGTTATTCGAAGCCAGCAAGTTATATGTTTTCTCCAGAGAGCGTTCCAACATTCCTGGGAAGTCCTTCGCATTGACATCCCAATTATCCTGAAACCATTTTACAGCTTCCCACTTATATTTTTCGTTGCCCCATTGCGTGGAAACAAAGTTCTGCTTATACCGAGCAAGTGCCTCTTTTAATCTAAATTCATCGAACACAAAACCGCCCCCTTATGCCTTTCTCAAGCTCTTGTATATCTCTTCTGTAAAGATACCAAGCACCTGCTTTTTGATTTCATCATTACTGAGCAGCAACGAAAAGAAATCTTGGTTTTGCTCCAATCCTTCAATCAGTGCGTCATCAATATCATCAAAATATGAGAATTCAAAGTCTTTAACGGTATTATTCTTTGCACTGGTTTTCAGCTTGTCGGATTTCAACAGAATATCCCTAATCTGAAGCATTGCCTTTACCGCAACATCATTATCATAGGATTTTCCCGTGCGGCTGTTTATTTCCGCTATAATCTGTGAAAGCCTTTCTTCCTTTGCCTCTGTCAGACCAAAGTTCTCCGCCGTAGGTAATTTCACTATAGGCTGCGCCGTCAGATTTGGCTTGGTATGTTCTTCTGCTTTTTTCTGAACGAAATTTGTAGCTTTGATTTTGCCATCCAGATTATAGCCGCCGCCCGGATGCTTAATGTTGATGTATGCCAACAGATAAGTGATAAAATTGTACTTCTTATGCAGGTCGGTATCCTCAAAGCAGGACACCTGCAGCAGGAACTCATAGAAACGAACAAAATGCCGCATCTTTGATACAATATCCTGCTGTTTGGCAATCTCATACTGCTCGATCATGTTCTTTGCACGCTTGAAATAAAAAGTCAGCTTCTGCTTATCCTTCGATGAAATATTCTTTTTATAGAGCAGGTCGTTCGCCTTTTCTATATCATCCGGATCAAGAACCGTGTATGCATCAATCTGTGCTTCCATATCATAAATAGCTGTAGGCGTTACAGATGTGGAAAGCAATGTGGTAGTGTAAAACGGTGCAAACGCCGACTTAATATCTTCGTATGTATTAGCAAAATCCAACACAAAGGTTTTCTTCTCAAACGGCGGGCAGATACGGTTCAGACGAGAAAGTGTCTGAACGGCAGATACGCCCTTCAACTTTTTGAGAACATACATAGCACAGAGCTTCGGCTGGTCAAACCCAGTTTGATATTTGTTTGCGACCAAAAGTACCTGGTATTCGTCCTTGTCAAATTCCTTCGTCAGACGATCCTCTGGGAAGCCGTTCATAGAAGCCTCGGAATATTCGTTTTCATCGTCCGGGAGTTTCACCTTGCCGGAGAATGCCACCAGAGCCTTAATATCTGTATAGCCCTTCTTCTTTGTATAGTCCTCAAAAGCCTGACGGTACTTCACAGCGCCCTGCCTGGATGCGGTGATGACCATTGCCTTCGCCATGCCGCCGAGCTCCGGCATAACGGTCGTGCGGAAATGCTCTACGATGACCTCTACACGCTGGGCAATGTTCGTTTCATGCAGCTCCACAAAACGGGCAATCTGCCGCTTTGCATCGACTGTTTTGCATCGAGGGTCTTCTTCGATCTCTTTGTTGATCTGATAAAATGTGTCGTAGGTCGTATAATTTTGAAGCACATCAAGAATAAATCCTTCCTCAATGGCCTGCTTCATGGAATAGATATGGAACGCTTCACGCTGACCTTTTTTGTTCAAACGACCAAACAGCTGAATGGTTGTCGGCTTTGGTGTCGCTGTAAAAGCAAACATGGACACATTAGCCTGTTTGCCATTTCTGCGAATTTCATTTGTAATCATATCTTCCACATCAGTGCCTTCTTGTTCTCCTGCACCAAGAGACTTTGTAACAGCTGCCATGTCCTTACCCGCTGTGGAGGAATGTGCCTCATCAATAATGACCGCGAAACGCTTGTTTTTCAGTCCTGCAACGCTGTCCACGATATACGGGAATTTCTGAATCGTGGTGGCGATGATTTTCGTATTGCCGTTCAGAGCAATGGCAAGGTCAGCAGAGTTACATTTATCGTCCATAACACGGATAAGACCGGCTTTATGCTCCATACCTATGATGGCCTTCTGCAGCTGACGGTCAACCACAACTCTGTCGGTGATGATCACAACATTGTCAAAAATAATTTTGTTGTCTGCATCATGCAGAGAAGTCAGGCGGTGCGCCAGCCATGCGATAGAGTTTGTTTTGCCGGAGCCTGCGCTGTGCTGAATCAGATAGTTCTGCGTTGTGCCGTTGTCACGGACATCACCAAGTAGCTTGCGGATCACATCAAGCTGGTGATACCGAGGAAATATGACATTCTCTGACTTTTTCGTTTTTCCTGTCAACCCGTCCTTGCTTTCCTTGGTTTCGATAAAGATGAACTTACTGATGAGATCAAGAACGGTATCCTTTGTCAGAATGTCCTCCCACATATAGGATACACTGTATTTATCTTTGAAGGTTGGATTGCCTGCACCGGCATTTACTCCTTCGCCATTGCCCATGTTGAATGGCAGGAAGAATGTGGCATTGCCTGCGAGTTTGGTGGTCATATAGACCTGTTCCAGATCCATAGCGAAGTTCACAAGGCAGCCAGCTTTAAACCAGAACAGACGAGTTTTCGGATCACGGTCAACACGGTACTGATAGATAGCATCCTGATAGGACTGACCTGCGGCATTACATTTTAGCTCAAAGGACATAATGGCAAGACCGTTCAGGAAAATTACCAGGTCAATGCGCTCATCATCGCTTGCCCAGACCTCCTCCATGACGGAGAAAATATTCTTTTCGTACTTTGCCAGCAGCTCACGGTTGAAGGTGGTTGCAGGCTTGGTATACATAATCTCCAGCTTCATGTTGGAAATCTCAATTCCATGTTTCAGCACATCCAGCAAACTGCCGCGGGTCTTGGTCACTTCGGCATTAATAAAGTTGACGAGGGTATCCTCTAAATCGGATTTATAGATTTTACGGAGTGCCTCCATCTCGTCCGGCTGAGTATCGTTTAGAAACTGAAACAGCAACTCACGGTCCATAGCAAACAGGCAGTCATAGCTGGTTGCCTTGCGAATAATGTAACCGTTGTCCTGTGAGAGCCTGTCCATGATGAAATGCTGATATTCTTTTTCCGAGAGAATATTATTCATGATCTGGCTCCTTTCCTCGTAATATGTAATGTCTGCCATAGTCATCGCTGAACACGACAGCAATCAATCGCACGCCTTTTTGTACATAAACTTCACACCATGTGTCTGCACAATGACTTCCAAGCCATCTTTCCTGAATGCTGTAAATTACGGAACTGGTCTTATCTACCCAATATGCAATGGCATCATTGACTTCATCTGTAAAATGAGTAGGAACACCTTCTATGTCACTAAATCCCTCAACAGCAACTTGCAGCAAAAAAAGTTCATCTCTATCTTTTAATGCGTTTAGAAAATCTGCTCCCTTTACTACCATGCACGGAGTGTCTTTATGATAGGTGTATTCCACTTTCATGATAAAGGCACCTCCTTCTTTCCGGTCACATACTCGAAGATGAGTGATTTTTTGTAGTCGGCAAGAACTTCCAACTGTTGCTTTTTAGTGGATATCACTTCTTCTACAGCATTGCACTGCCTATCAAGATAGTCGCAAATTGCTTTTTGTTCCTGCCTTGTTTTCGGAATCGCAATCCAAATGTCACGAACCTTATCCCAGCTACGAAAATCACTTGTATTTCCACGAACACCGTTGGATATCAGCTTATAAACACCCTGAAATGCAAGATGCTGCATATAATAAACGATAAACCGCTTATCTTCCGTGCTGTCACAAACATGAACAACACGAGTGATTTTGCCATCAAACTCAGACAAAGCAATTGCACCATGCCATGTATCCATTCCGTGAATAGCAATGTCGCCTGCACGAATGCCCTGCATCGCATTGTCATCACTGACCATGATTCCAGTCAGGTCATCCGCACGAACCTGGACTTTTCCTTTGTTAGAGCAAATCAGTGCTGTATCTTCAGGAACAAACGAACGAGATAATTTCGTGCAAATATATCCTATTTTGGTCAGATGCCACGAAGCATTCATAGGCGCCATATAAAACACTCCACTGTCCTTCATCTCGGCATCGGGATTCAGTCCTTTGGTGACAGTCTCGGTGATAACAGACCGCTTGTACTGCTCCAGCGTGTCGATCTGGGTTTGAATGCCGGCGGTCAGTGCATCAATTTCAGCGCACTTGGCATCGAGAAAATCGGCAATGCGGCGCTGTTCATCGGTTGGGGGAACAATAACAGGAATTGCTCCGAGTTGATCTTCGGTCAGCGAGTGACGGAGATTTTTTGCTAAATGAAGCAAGGTTTTATCGTTGTCGAGCATCGTGTAATAATAGCAGTAATATGCAGCATCTGCGCCATCACTGAGAACAAACTGACTATATGCAGGACTTGAAAGACCTGCCTGTTTGATTAGACCGATGCACCGAGGCGTTACATCTATATCAAAAAGACACATAAGGAGGTTACCGGGTTCAAGCCTTTGATATCCATCGAAAGAAGCGGGCATTTTCCCACCAGCATCCAAATCTCGTACAATAACGCCTTTCATGGTCAGAGACAGAATGTCCTCACCATCGTATACAGGGCAGATTTCTTTCTTTTTACGCATCAAATACTTGTTCGGCATTACTTTCCACGATAATGGTATATCGCCGATCCATTCCATTGAACTTGGTTTCATTTCTCTCATATCAGCACCGCCTTACTCAAACAGCTTAGCCACACGCTCAGAAACAAAAAGCTCCAATTCTGAAAATCTTGCTTCCAGTTCTTCGCTGGCAATCGGCTGCTGATATTTGTAGAAATACCGTGTGAACGGGATTTCTGCACCGGTTTTGATGACTGGCTTTTTCTTTCCGAGGTCTTCTTCAAAGAAAGCGGCAGCATCTGGGATATGAGGCAGAACCTCACGAGCCATATAGTCCTCGATGCTTTCTTCCCATTTTACCAGTTCAGTGTCCTTGGTTTCCTTGTCGTAAAGGATATTACCCTTGCGGTCACGCTGAATTTCAGCGTTTTTATCCATAACGGAAAGACCGTCTGCAATCTTGTCGAGCAGTTTTTTATCGGCTGTTGCTGAAGCAAGTGCCTTAGTCAGCACGGGCATAAACTCTGCCGGTGAATTGTAGATTTGCTCTGAAACTGCAGCCTTCAGTGCAGCAACGATTGCATCATAGACAGGCTTGTTGTTCTGATATGCTTCCAGCTTTTTCTGATCCTTGCCGGTCAGCTCCTCGGCATTTTCCAGCTCATCTACTTTTGCCTGGTCATATAGGGAAGAAAGTGCACCTTTGGGCAGCATGGTTTCAACACGCTCCTCCGTGATTGCATAGCTTCGCTGGAGGGGCTGCATGACCGTGTATTCACGATAAATGAACTCCTCATTGTTATAAATTTTGCAGTATTCATTCTCCGTAAAATTAGCATAGAGTCGTGTTACGGCACTACGATCTTCGGGAGAAATTTCGTTTTTCTTATCACCCAGAGCTTTACGCAGTTTGTGGAAGAAAGAGGACGCATCAATCAGCTGAATCTTTCCTTTGCGCTCATCACGCTTGTTCTTGGAAAGCACCCAGATGTATGTAGCAATGCCGGTGTTATAGAACAGATCGGTAGGCAATGCAATGATTGCTTCAATCAAATCGTTTTCTAACATCCAGCGGCGAATTTGGCTCTCGCCGGAAGCTGTTCCGCCAGAGAACAGCGGACTGCCGTTTTCAATGATGGCGGCACGACCAAAGTTATCATCCATCTTGTCAATGGCAGACTGCAAAAACAGCATCTGCATATCGCCGGAGCCGGGAAGTCCCGCACCCCAACGACCATCGGTGCCTTTCTGATATTCTGCGTTGACTGCATCCTCGACACCTTCCGCTGCATCTTTTCCACCCCAAGCAGTGCCGAACGGCGGATTTTCAAGGACAAAGCGCATCTTGGTTCCCTTAAAGCGGTCGGCTTTCATGGTGTCCTGGTAGCAGATATTTTCAGCATTTTGTCCCTTGATGAGCATTTCAGCAAGGCACATAGCATAAGATTCCGGATTGATTTCCTGTCCGAACAGGCGCACATCCGCAGAAGGATTATAGCGCTTGATGAAATTGTAGCCGGTGGAGAGCATACCGCCCGTTCCGCAGGCCTGATCCAAAATGGTGATGACCTTACCATCGTCAAAGATATCATCGCATCCTTCAGCAAGCAGAATATTGACCATCAGCTTGATAATGTCGCGCCCGGTGTAGTGATCACCGGCTTCGGCGTTTTCAGAAAACTTACGGATCAGTTCCTCGAAAATATATCCCATCTTCACATTGTCGATAGTGCGTGGATCAAGGTCAAGCTCGGAGAACGCCTTAATTACGGAAAGCAGACGATTGTTTTTGTCCATCTTGTCGATTTCTTCGCCGAAATTCAGGCCTCGCTCCTTGGACATCAGAATTTCCAGTACATTAGCAGAGAAACCCTGCAGGTAACTCTTAAAATTGGCGGCGATGTGGTCTGCGTCATTTACAAGCTCCGCAAGGTCAAATTCGCTGGTGTTGTAGAACTGGAAGCCAGAAATGCGGTACATAGCCTTTGCCGGGAAATTTGGATTTTCTTTGAACTGCTCCACAACTTTCTGCTTTGTAGGTGCAAGCGCACACTCAAAACGGCGGATGATAGTCATCGGAATGATTACATCCTTATATTTATCACTTCTGTACGGTCCTCGCAGCTTGTTTGCGATAGACCAGATAAAGTTTACTTCTGTAGAAACATCAATAGGGGAATCGTCCCACATTGCGTCTATCATTTGTTTATCAGCCATTGCTGTTTACCTCTCTTTTCGGTTTTGTAATGTCGGTATCGGCTATTTTCATTATGCCGTTTTATCAGTCCTATAATTAAGACTTGGTACGCTGCCCGGTCATCATTTTATAATGCTGACTCTGTCCAAGCGCATCAAAAATCATTTCGAATACACGCTTATAAGCCTCAGCATCCTCACAGTCCTCTACATAGTTCAGTCCATCGCTGATGCCGTTTGGATTGTTGATGTAGGCAAGCAGAGAGGAGGCAAGCTGATAGTCGGTCATATCCGGCTTTTCTCCCTCAATCTGCTTGACGAACTTTTCCCGGTTTTCCTTTTTCTCCAACACGATGGAGCGCAGATCGCTACCCTCATAACCGCAAAGCTGAAGAAAATAGTATTCAAGAATGCGGCGCATTACATTCAATGCCGGAATCGTTGCCTGTATATCTCGCAATTCATCCCACAATGCCGCATAGGAATTCTGCACCGGATTGTAGTTTTCCTCTTCGGTCGGCATCGCCTGATTCGTTCGCTTGCACAGTTTTACGGTAGAAATATTCTCGTTCTTACGAATCATGTAAAACGATGTGCAATTGTAATATCCCACCTGCTGATAGGTGACCTCTCGGTGGAAATACACATTGTGCGTCAGAATAAACAGCTGCTTGATGTAATCACCTGGAACTTTCGGATTCAGATATTCTGTGTTATTCCGGCAAACATTGATCATCTCACGGACAATAGCACTGACGATGAAAAGTGCCGTGCTGTCCATACTGGAAACGGGATCATCGATAATAACGATCTTTTCTTTCAGTTCTTCGCTGTTCATACTGCCGCGCACCTGATGATAGAAATAAAGGAACGCAATAAAGTTACGTTCGCCCTCACTGAGGTTTTCTGCAACATCTCCATTTTCACGGACAATCTCATAGACATTTTCTACACCTGCTTTAGCACGTATGCTGAATCCCTGGAAGCCGGAATCTCGCAGGATCTTATTAATGCTGTCGATGGCGGCTTCGGTATTGGCGTTGTGTTTATTGAGATCAGAGATTTCTGTTGTAAGCTTTCCGATTTCTTTTTTGAGTGCAAAACCACATTTGGTAATCTCCTCGATTTCCTTGTTCAAACGTGCGACTTCGTCAGTGTAGCTTTTTACCTCAGAAGCAAGCATAAAAGCGAGATGCTGCATAATCTCTGTTTTGCATTTTGTTTTGCTGCTTTTCTTGGCTGCAACAACATCGTTGTTTGCTTTGATCAGCTTGTTGATATCGTCAATCAGAGCACCAAGATCAAGGAGCAGCGTGTCTGTGTCTTCCAAAGAAACTGTTTTTGATGGTTCTTTCACTTTTTCGGCGATACGCTGACGGTTTACTTCGAACTTGCTCTCTAACAGAGTGAGCTTCTCCTGGTATGCCTGCAAATCTATAGAAATCATTACATCTGTGGTATTTTCCCGTAATGTATGCAGGATATTGGCAGTTTCTCTTTCATAGGTTGTCTGGAACTGCCCCAAGTCACGGATGTCCTGCTGATACTGTGCATCGAACGTAGCCGCTATGTCATTTTCAAAATCTTCTGGGAGCTTCTGCTGGCAGTATGGGCATTTCCCACCGGCAACACCTGAAAAGTGTGTATGGCCATCACGAACCCAGTCGGAGGCTTTGCTGCCGAGAGCTTTCAGGAAATTTGCAAATGGTGTGTCGCTGCTGCTGACGATAATCTTGTCCAGTAACTCCTTGCCGGCAAGACTGCCATAGGTCGTAGCACCGGCTTTCTTGAATTCCGAATAGGCTCTTGCCGTATCATCGAAAGCGACATCATACAGTCGTTCTAATTCGGACAAATCAAACTCTTTCGGAGATTTCTCACCAAGAACAGCGTCTGCAAAACCTTTTTTCTGCTTTTTGCCATCCATACACTTTTCAAAACGCTTACGGATTTCTGCCGTCATAGAAAAGCAGTTGTCCTGGAACTGCGTCAGAGCTGCATTAACACCGGCGGTTTTCTGCTTGTAATCTTCACCGGCGGCCTTCTTTGCATCTTCCTTTTTCTTCTTTTCGTCTGCCAATTCGTCAATTTTCTTCTTGGCTTCTACGTCTTCTTCACCAAATATGAACACGCCTTTTAAGTCACCATAATTTACAAAGTTGTCATTGATGTAATCCTGGTTATAAACAAGGACATCATAGTCCGCAGCCGACTTTCCGTCCGCCCAGACAACACCGTCATTTTCATCAATTGCGTGGGCAATGGATGATTTTCCCGCACCATTGTTTCCGTAAAAGAAGTTAACAAATGTAAGACCATCAATCTGCACATCCGTAAATGTTGCCCGATTGAGTTTGATTTGTGTAATTGCTGAAGGAACCTTTCTCTGCATTCGTTTCACCATCCCATCTTTTTACTCTTTGATTTTTCCGTTGCGAACCCAGTTATCCACTTCGGAAATTTTGAATTTATATCGTTTCCCAGCTCGATAAACCGGAAGCTTTCCCTCTTTAATCCAGGTACGAACTGTGTCTCTGCTAATACTTAAATGCTCTGCTACGTCCTCCAGATTCACCCATTTTTCTACCTGCATCTCGTCATATTCACGACTCATCGTATTACCTCCATCGCTGCGTGTTCCTTAATTAAAAAACCCGAATGTCAGCTTTCTGCAGCGATTCTATAAGATTGATTTGTTTCAATGCCCAATGTGTACGATTAAGCTCATTAAATGATCTCGCACCGCAGATTCCAAATTCAAAACACCGGTCATTTAGAATCTGCTGCGGAATTGCCGTAATTATCGTATAGTATATCTTAATTCCGTTATCTTGAATCTTAACATCCTGCAAAAAGCCCAAATAAGCATCCTGCTCATTATCCGTTTTACCATATGAGTGGTTTTCATCTGCAAAAATGGCAGGATATCGCTTCAGTTCTTCGATAGCTTCTGGCCTGAGAGTTGCATATCTGCTCTTGAGTTCTTCGTTGGTATTCTCTGTCAATGCCCTGTCTTTAGGAACCAGAAAATATGTATCCTCATATCTTTCGCCTGAAATAACAAACAAATGGTAGAAATCTGTGTTGAATGACAGTCTTGCTTTATTTTCTCCACGTCTTGCTCTTGGGTTATCCAGCATGATTGTAATGTTATTCTCTACGGTATCAGCGTGTGCCACAAAATTATTGTTATCTCCTGAGATTGTGATTTCTGCTGACTTCGTATCTGTCGGAAGATTCCGTTGGCCGTTCGCTAGCAAATTTTCACTCATCACGCTTTCCTCCGTTGCCTATAATCAATTTATCGACATGATTGAACACATTGTTGTTATTTCCTGAAATATTGAAATTAAAGAAAGTTGGGTTGTTGTTCACGATCTGCTGTGATGATGAAGGTGGTACATCTTTGGCTTCCTCATCCATTTTTTCACCCTCAACATAATCCTCAACTATTTCTGAACTTACAGTTTCCTGCGCTGAAACATGATATACCCGCAGTCCAGGAAGGATTTTCTCACCCATATCGCCGATGTATTCTCGTGTTCCTCCGCCGTTTGACGGACACCAGATATCATATGTAGCTTTTCCAACCGAGTTATCTTTACGATTCAAAACAATATAGTGCCATACGCCAAGTAAAAACGAGGGTAGGCATACTTCTTTCAGGCTGCTGACGGCAGTCTTTTTTATTTTTTCTCCGTTGCTGCCAATATAAAACTCAGCATCATCTGGCAAGCTTTCATCTTGCTGTATCAAATCAATTACAGCACGCACTAAATTAGCGTCCTTATGCGCCGTGTCCGTCAAATCAATAAAGTCATCTACAAAGGCAATCATCCTGTTCAGCACCACTTGATAATTCTTCCTAACATCTTCATCAAAAGTGCTTATAAGCTGTTTGTCATTAAACGGAAAATACACGCTGTTTGATTGATTACAGGCTTTGTAGTTGTTCGCAATGGTCTTGAGTTTGGCCTTGCCGGGATTCTTGTATGCAGGGTTAATTACCTTTATCAATCCTACCAAAAATTCCGAGTCGGTAAGACCATCGCTATTTCCTTTGTAGTGTTCTCGTGCACCTATTCTTTGTCGGAGGGCTCGCAATATCAGTGTGCAAAAAGTGCCTCCGCACAGACGAGGATATTCTTTAATTGCCATTATTTTTCCTCCGATTAACTCTGTTTTTTATTCTCGGTCTGGTGTATATCCGCATTAGCAACCCCCACCAAACCCCACTAAAACATATTATAGCACAAAAACCTCAATTTTTCAATTCGGCACAAATGAACGTCATTTTACGAAAACATAAATTTTTTAGTCATAAACCTTATAAACCTTATCAACCATAGTGGCTGACCTTATAAACGATTGGATTGTTCTTGTGAGAAATCACAGGAACTTTTTTCTTTCCTGCGGTTTCAACAAAAATTTTGAAAATTGCAGGAGGAAAAAACATGAAAAGCGATAAGACAAACTTCACTACCAACCAGTCAGGCAAAAGAGCCATTACCCACAACTACAACGGCGAACCACTAAAACTCGGCGAGGTTTTGGTGCCAACCATGTATGATGAGGCATTTGCAAAAGCATATTGCACTAACCCTGACTGTATCAAGAGCATCAATGTTGCAGGTAGAAACTTCAAGGTGCTGTATATGGCAGTTCCTGAGTCCGTTGTCAAAGCTGCTCGTAGCTCCTTTAATTTGGCACTGAACGAACAGCTCAAACATTACGCAGTACCAAATTCCGTATCCATTGATCAGCTGGCTGATGACTACGACCTCGACCTTGCAAGCGTTCCGTCCCCGGAGGATATTATGATGGAGCGTGAAAGCAAAGCAGAAACTGCTGCGATGTTTGCAGACCTTGTTCATCACCTCATCGATCGTTCACCGAAGCACGGTCTAGCAGCACTGCTTCTGCTCACCGATGTCAAAGGTGCAGAATTTCACGAAAAAATGCATCTTGGACATGATGCAGCGAACACCGTCCGCAAGCAGTCTGCTGACCTCTTGAAAGCGGGTCTTGCAAACATCAATATGGACGAGCTTCATGCAAGGCGTTCCAAACATTCCGATTATTATCGCGAGGAAGCATACCGCCTGTTAGATGCACTCTTGAAACTGTACAACGCATAAGAAAACGAATCTCCGAGGCAGCACTTGCCTCGGAGATTTTTATGTGCTTATACAATTTAATGATTTCCATACCTTTTAACGATTGACTGTGCATTTTAACGATGCTCCCGTACCTTTTAACGATAATCCATAAATCGTTAAAAGGTGGTGCATTTTTAAAGTCGTAATTTCCGAGCAAAATCACAACCACCGGCTTAGCCGGTGGTTTGCTTTGCGGCCTATAAGGCCTCTT
>ERZ838118.2583-NODE-2583-length-19056-cov-4.564286_pt1 | contig 19056 bp, 25 predicted proteins | sample MGYA00519863_ERZ838118 | MGnify/ENA primary metagenome ERZ838118 (study PRJEB31850, sample SAMEA3708827) | human gut metagenome | biome: human gut; feature: human-associated habitat; material: faeces | place: China | collected 2014 ...
TCGCGACAGGAACTGATCTATTCCTACTTAATTTCGGGACAGTACAAAGGATATCATGATGATGAACATATTTTTGAATCCAATGCACGACTGGTATTTTCCACCACAAAAGTACCGGCGGAAACCCCTACAGCACTACCGGCATAAGCATTTTCCTGCACCTGCGCCAGTAACATGTAAATCCCCTCCAGATACCAGGCCACAGGTCCAAGCGCAGTCTGGATCATACTGCCCTGGCGCTTGTCGATCGTATCCGGAACCCTGCTAAGTAATTCTGCTTCTATTTTCTTCTGCGTATATTTTGTGTCATTGAAATCAATCACAGCGCCACCTCCTTGTTTACCGTTCCGAAAACGGTCACTACTTCAAAACTGACTGCAAGAACTCCACAGCCCCTGTCTTGAAAAGACCAGTTATCCACGGATATAATCCTGCTATCAACAGAAAAAGCCTCCTCAACTCTGCGAGGAAGCTCACTTGTTATGTATGCGTATTCTTCGCCAGGAAGATCTTCCAGCTCTGTTCCGAAGTTACTGTCATAAATCTGCCACCGGAAACGCTCATTCTGTAATATGATATCCACAGCCTGCCGCATCGCTTCCAGGCCATCATTCAAGCCAGCGATCTGTTTGGAGTTCCAGTCAATCAAAAACGTATTCGTGGGCTGTTCCACTACTGATAATTCTACATCCAGGCCCACGCCCTCCGGTAATGTTGCCATAATGCCTCCTTACTGTACTTTTGACAGTACGATGTACCGCTGACCGCGCTGCACGCGAAGCATCACCACGCGGTCTCCGGCGGCAAGCCCAGGATTGATAACAACGGTGCCGCCGCTTCCGCCCTGGACCTTGGCCGATCTCGCTACCACAGAATCTGTCAGAATCAATCCTGCTTCCGGTTTTGGCTCCGCTGTATTATCCACCAGAATAGAAAGCGGTCCGACTGATACTACCGTGCCGAACGCCAGCTCCGTCGGTTTCATGGCCTGCTGATTCTCCTGCATGATTTGCTGCAGTACTCCTAATAAATCAGACAACTGACATCCCTCCCAACTGACTAAAATCTTTGACTTCGATGCTCATGGTGTGCCCGCCGCCATCAAATGTATGCGTGACCTTTTCTGTCAGCATCAGGCGTACCATGGACAGTTTCCTGATTGCTCCGATTTTCACCGGAATGATCATGCCCGCACGCAGTCCCGGAATCCCCATAGCATCAATTGTGATGGTCTGCAGTACACGATTGTAATACTGCAGATACTGTTTGCACATTTCATCAATCTGGGCCTCGTTCAGATTTTCATCCACCTCATCATAATACTGTAAAAGTCCCCAGGACTTGATCGTGTCGGTATCCTCATGCACGTAGGCATCCGTCCGGCCTGATTCTTTATTTTTCCGCACCAGCTTGATCCGGTTATAGGTATCGCTGTCAATGTCCCGCTTGTAGGTGTAATCCGTGACCAGGCTTTTGTCCCCGATCATGGTCTGGATATACATATTTTTTGCTTCCCTGAGAGACAATTTTCCGCAGTCGTCGTAAAAATTATAAATCTTACCTGTCTGCACAATCGTCTGGGACAAGGCATCGAAAATAATATCCATGCAGGTTTCATTTTCTTTATCCAAATACGGAAAAACATATCCTGGATTTTCCATATCTCCCACAGCAAGGCCAAAATCTGCGGCAATGCGCTGAATGATCTGCGGCAAGCTCATATTCTGGAATAAATAGCTTGCGCTGGCTTTCAGATAGCGGATCTGGTCCCGGGCTGTATAGGATACCTCACCGTCCCGGTTCCGCTCAGCGGTAAACACATAGCCTTTAAACATTTTCCTTCCATCTGCAGTAAACTCCACAGAGCTTCCTTCCGGAATTGCAATCCCGGATTCCTCCAGAAGTGTGAACGAAAGGGAAGCTGGCGCATCAAACCGCTGGGTGGAGAGTTCAATTTTGGTAACGACCTCCGAATAATCCACGATGGTCGTCTGAGTTGCGCCGCCCGGCGCATTGCTGACCGTCTGAACCGTTAACGATATATTATCGATCATGATCTCACCCCGTTATCTGCAGCTGGCTTTCTGCCACCCAGCCGTATGATCCCACGTGAACCGGATAAGCCGCGCCGGAAACAATCCGTGTCACCGTTGTACTCAGATTGTTTGCCGTGCCGTGCGGCTTGCTTCCGGTGCTGTCATAACAGTATTCTCCATTTACAACCACGGATGCCCCTACCCGCAGCACCGGTGTCTCCACCGCCCGGTCAGTTCCTGTATCCGCAGAAGCCTGTACGGTTGGAGTATCCTGTGTGGCTGGCTGCGTCACAATACTGACTGTCTGCGGAGAAAAATTCCGGTATTCCTTCAGGGTAATGGAATAATAGATATCTCCCGGCTCCCCGCCTTTATCCTTGGTCTTAAACTCATCAATGGTGCAGCGCATATTGGTATCATACAGACCAGAGCGGCTGATAATGAGCCGCCCTTTCTGCTTATTTTTCATTGCTTTTTCAATCTGCTTCACATACTCCCCAGGCTTCCGGCTCTGCGTATTGACATACGGTGCGGAACGGTCTCCTGGAAAGAAAGATTCCCAGGAGACCTCCTTCAACCCCGGCCGGCGCTGCACTGTAACCTTTCCGACTCCCAGAACATCGTACTCTTTATCGTTACTCGGATATTTAATCTCAATCGTTTCCGGATTCACCGGGATCTTCAACTTTTTGCCAAAGCGCAGATAAATTGCTGTTGTGTTTTCCATAGCCGCCTCCTTATCCGTGAGATACCGCAGTTCCCGCCGCACTCTGTTCAATCAGAAGCGCGCGGAGCTTGTCCGCAATATCCTGTGCGGTCAGATTCTTTGCTTCGCTTTCCGGAATTGATACCTCGATATGGGGAGCCAGCGTTTTCAGTTCAATCTGGTTCATATAACGCCGCTCAGCCAGATTCCGGTAAAGTTTCAGATCCTCATCTGACAATTTCACATCGTTATCAATCTTTCCAACACTGCCAACCTTTCCGACATTTCCAATATCACCAAGGCCGCCAGCACCATCACCCAAATTCAGATTCCCGAAACTTCCGGCAAGATCCGAAACATTCAGGCTCAGGTTATCCAGTTTAGAACCAAGGCCAGCGCCGTAGCTGCCCCACTGCTTCATGGTCGTCCCAACATCCAGGTTGGCCATACGCTTGATCTGGACCGCATTTTCTCCAAAGGTACTGTCAACCCAGGATGATAAATCATTACGGAAGCCATTTATCGCACCAGAAATATTGGATCCCAGAAGAGCATCGATGGCACTCGCTGCAGTCTGGACCATTCCAAGGATCGTGTCCAAAAGTCCTGAAAACAGATGTGCAATCGCGGCCACAGGATCATTAAATACATTTGCAAAAAATTCTGCGAATGTTGCAATAATATTCCACAGAGATGCAAATACGTTGTAACCAACAGCATAGATAAAGCCGAACACGCCACCGACAACGCCGCCAATTTCCTGCATACCTGCACCATACTGCTGCGCCGCAATCAAGGCACTGGCAAGCAACGCAACTCCGAGAATTATGTACCAGTTTGCCAATGCCCATGATGCAGCCTTAGCCAGGTTTCCTGCGATTGTAGCAGCCGCTTCTGCTGTTGATGCAGCTTTCATTACTGCAATTCCCGCTGCAATCGCCAATAATATCGGAATAATGAAATCCATATTATCATGCACCCACAACGCTCCCCGGCCAATCGCCGACAACGCATCGACACCAGCAGACGCAAGCATGTAGAAAAGCTGGATTCCTTCACCAATGATTTCCTGGCCACGGTCCGTATTCAAAAACTCATTCCACTGTGCCGCCATGTTCTGAACACCGTGCTGCACGATGTTCTTTCCCATAGTCATGGCATCGGACAGCGTCATGGGGATAGACTCAAACTTTGCGTTTGTCTGATCAGCCATGTCCAGCATGGCATTTTTAACCACCTGTGCTGTGACCTTGCCATCCTCAGCATATTTCTTTATGGATCCGGATGCCCAGCCCATGCTCTCCTCAATGGCTCTGGCAATTCCCGGTGCGGCTGCCAGAATCGAGTTCAAATCCTGACCGCGAAGTACACCTGCTGCCATTGCCTGTGTAAGCTGCACCATGGCGTTGTTCTGCTCCTGCGCCGAAGCGCCGCCGATTTTAAACTGCTTGTTGACCTGTTCGGTAAAGGCAATCAGCTCCTGGTTGGAAGAAAACGCATTTTTCGCATTCAGGCCCATCTTGCTGACGGCATCCGCAGTATCAAAATACGATGACTTGGCCCGCAAAGCAGACTGATAGATCAGCTCATTCAGCTGTGCCGTTGTCTGCTGGCCGTCGTTGATCAGATTCATACGGGCATTGACCTGTGCCTGCGCATCAGAAAAACCGAGAAAAGATTTTGCCAGGGCAAGTGCGCCACTTGCTGCCGCAATCTTCTTAATTGTTCCAAGCAGTTTTTTGGCGGCATTGTCTGTTTTCTCGGTTTCTTCTTTGTGCCTTTGCTGATTCTCAACGATCTGCTCCAGAAGTTGGTTCGTCTGCGCAGCCTGATCACCTAAACCGCGGATTGCTCCAATGGTTGCCCCTGCTGATTTTCCCAATGCATGGGTAAGGCTCTTGTCCAAGGCCGTGGTAGTTGCTACGGCTCGATTTCCAAGATCAATGAAGGTATTGAAAGAGGATGAAAACTGGTCTGTCAGAAGCAAGGTTTCATTAATCACACCCATTTACACCGCACCTCCCTTTCTCATTGCCTCCAGTTCTTTTGATTCTTTTGTTATTAGCGCCGACATCAACAACCGTTCCCGGAGTGGAAGGTTCATAACCTCATGTGGGAAAATACCGTGGTCGCACAGCATTCTCTGCATCAGCTGCACATCCAGGGTATTTTCCGCAATCAGTTTTTTGCTTCTTCCTCGATATCTTCCAGATCTTCATCATTGTCAACGATGTCATTGAGCTCCCTGATTTTACGCACCAGGAGATTGTACTCCCCCATGGTCAGCATACGGCCTGGAACTTCCAGCGGATCCACAGTCTTATAATAAGCACACAATTCTGCATTCTTAAAATTGGGCTGCACCACACAAGCCCCTACCAGAAGCTTTCCATACAGTTCCGTATCCAGTTCCTGAACCGCACGGCCATTGGAGCGATTTTTCTTCGTAGCCTGCTTCAATAACCGGTTGTTGGTTGCCTGATCGATCACACGGATCACGAACGGAACCGGTTTTCCATTCTCATCTACTGCTCTCTTGGTAATCACAACCTCTTTGGTCTCATCCATGACCGGTGGTAATAAAAATGCTTTAATATCTGCCATAATTTTCATTCTCCTTTCTTACGCTCCCAGCTGTTCCGGATCGTGGAACCAGTTCAGCACCTCAATATTTGTGTAGGAAAAGCCAACTTCCATATCCAGTGCACTTGATTCTACATCTAACTTCTGGACAGGTAATTTACTAAGTTTCACATTGTAATACACCACGGTCTGCGTCCCGACTGTAGTGGATGGATCATCATTCTCGATCTGCATAGTAAAGTACGGCAACTTTCCAGTCTTCAGATATTCATCCAGAAGCTTCAAAAAATATGGTGATCCATAATATAAAGTCATAGTTCCGGTAAGCTTCACCCCGGTCGTTTTTGTCTGCACCAGAGTAGTTCCAACTACCTTGAAATCCTCTTCCTGAAATTCTGCATCTGACTGGAATTTTTTCATTCCAAACATCTGATGATTTTCGCCGTTAATCTTAAGAAATCCACTTCCGGATTTACCATTCAACGCATCGCGCTCAAGTAAAAAACTCATATCCCGCCTCCTTATTCAGTGGTTGCGCTGCTTCTTGTTACCGGAACAGTCATATAAATTTTCTCAATGCTGTCCACTGGCTGGATGTACGCCGTAACTGTAATGGCATCTGTAGCGTTTCCCTCAGCTACAGTAACATCATCCGCAACAAAATTTTTAATGCCATTATTTGCCTGCAGCTCATTGAGATATCCGATGATCCAGCCTTTAAATAAATCGCGTCCGGATTTATTGTTGTTCATACCGCCACCGATATAATTTTCCGCGCACTCCTTATAAACATCATTACAGTACTGATTCAATACACGCATAACACGGTTTTTGGAAAACTCCTTCTGCTTCGTGGTTGTATATGAAGTCAGCGTGTTGATATCCGTGCAGACCTTCACTTTATCAAATTCCTCAATAAACACGATCTGTCCGGCCTGAATTGCCGCGTTTACCTTCGATGAGGTCAGCTTCGGCTCCGCTTCAATTGCATCTGGGTACCGCGCATAGGTCAGGGACTGGTTGTACTTTGCCCCTGCTTCTGCCCCGCCCAGCCACCAGGTAGCCTGCTGTGCCGTGATTACAGTTCCATCTGACAGCTTTACGCCATTGCCAACAGAGATAACCCATTCACTGTCACAGGTTGCCGCATCGGCCATCACAGCCTGACACTTCCTGCCAACATCATTGGACAGGCGTTTTACGAAAGCCGCATAAGACTGTTTCACGACCGCCTCAGCTCCGTCATAGATCACGATATCAAACCGGTACGGCTCCAAGGCAGTCAGAAACTTTGAATAATCCGCCGTGGCTACGGTAGGATCAACGCCGCCAATTAAAGCTTCGCCTGCTGATGCAGTCAAATCTCCGGTACCGCTAAATTCTACCCAGTCATTTTTTACCAGGTCTGCCACCGTCTTTGCATTCTGCTCATCCACCACGCTGCCATCGATCACCGTAGACACAGAAAAAGTATCTTCCGCATCCGGATCCGCGGAAACTACCATTGTAATGTCATTGCCGCGCACACCGGTATAAAGCGCAGTAGCTGTCAGATTTCCGACCGTAGCCGCTGCCTTCGCGCCTCCGGTTCCAGCCGGACGGTAAAGCAGAATCTTTGCCGGACCGTAAACAGAAGTGCTGCCCTTCATCATTTCGCGTAAAAACAGCGCTTTATCGGATGTGATATCATAGCCGATATACGGTGTCACATCATCACCAGGAATGATTGTCTGAATCACTCCAACCGGTCCCCAGGAAAGCGGTTCCGCGATTGCGACGATTCCCTTATCTCCCACATTCACCGCGGTGCTTGCCTGCGACAGAGTGTTGATATAGGTTCCCGGCTGGATTTTGTTCTGACTTGACCATATTCCTCCTGCCATGTCTTAATTTCCTCCCTTCAGATATTTGTCCAGAAGCTTCTTTGCTCCGGGAATAGAATAAGCCGGCTCCACCAGGATTGCCCTGGCAAAATCCGGCTGATATCCGGCCAACTGTTTACTCTTTAAAAGTTTCTCGGTCGGATACATAACTTCATTCTGTTGCGACATCGCAACGCTTCTTTTAGTCTTTGACTCCGGCATAATTTTCCTCCATTTTCCTCATTTTGGTTTCCTCTTCCGGAAGGCTCACGCGCTGCCGGATGTGAAACTGATAATGCAGTTCATCATCTTCCTCGTTCCATTGCCGCTCCTCCGTGCGGATCAGCGCTGTATTCCCATCTGCATCCGTGTAAGGAAACAGTTCCAGCTTCTCATCCAGAAACTCTGCCACCTCGTAAATCTGGACATTCCTGGAAGCAATATTGCGCTGCTGCACAAACACAATATCCAGTCCCAGATCCCTCAGCATCCGGTTTCCAATATGCGGCTCTACCGTGACAGGCGTGGTGAAGAAAATGAAAAAGCAGGGAAACTCTGTCCCCTGCTGGTTTGGACTGGTGTACACCGGGCAATCTGGATACCGGCCTTTCAGCACCCCCGCCAGGCTGTCCAATAAACTCTCAATAGTAAAGGTCACTGAAACGCCTCCTTTACTCTCTTTTCCAGTTCTGACCGGACCACAGAACGATACTTTCCGATACCTTTCTGTTTCATATAAAGCCCTTTCACATATGGCGTTTTGGTTCCGACTACCAGGCCGCCGTCCACGCCGTCCGGTGCCAGTTCCAACCGACCGCCATTTACAATCAGTCCCGGAACAAAATGCTTGTCTACGCGGTGCCCATCATTCACATAGGATGCGTACTGCATCTGGTTGGCCAACGTTGTCCGGACACTGCCGCCAGAATAAACTGGACTAGTCATGCTGTCAATAGACCAGTGCTGCGCCAGATCTCCGCTTCTCATATTCGTGCCGGCAATGGCAGCGCCGCCGTTAGGTGGAGTGCTTTCCGTTGCCACACGCACCGCTTCGATGGTCGCCCCCTCTGCCACCTCCACCATGATTTTCGGTACATTCTGCCCGGCCTTTCGGAGTTCTTCCAGACGTTTCCGCATCTGGCTTCCAAAACTCGACATGCCTGCATCACCTCCCAGATCCGATGAGATTATCCCTCAACAGTCCCACTTCCTTGTGCTGCAGCTGTGTCAGCGCACCACCGACTGGATCATAGTAATTCTGCGGGGTTCCAGCGAAATACCGCTCCGGCTTTCCCTGCATACCAAGGCCGCCGCCCCGGATCACTTCCAGTTCATCGCCCGCCCGAATATCTACAGACAGATCGCAGGCCATTTTCTCGGTTGATCGCTCAGCTGCTGCCGTACCAGTCATGGCCGGACCGTCACGCTTGGAACTATACACACGGCACGGGATTGATGCTGTGCCGATTTTCTTGCGGACCTGCGAAGAAATATTTCCCTGCTGCTCCGTTACCACGCGGTAGATATCGACTGTATCCGTATACCATCCCGAAAAAATCGGATTGTCAAATAACATACATACCTCCCATTCCGATCAGTCTCGCCATCGTGACAAGCTGCTGTCCATACTGTGTTGCGTTCCATGCTCCCCACTTCTCAGTCCCAGCAGTGATGGCGCTGTTATCATAACTGATGGTGGTGTCCCCCATCGTCGCCGACTTGACTGCGCCGGTCTGCTGCGCTCTTGCTGCTGCCTGCGCCGCCGATGCAGATGCCGGAGCATAGGTCTGCAGATACAGTGCCGAGAAGTGCGCCGTGTAAAGTCCGGCGGCATAACGCCACATGCTCCCCCACCTGTAGGGAAGTACGCTGTCGTTTGCCTGGGAAATAAACTGATCCAGGATTTTCTCCGGCACCAGGCTGTTCTTTTCTGCATCCAGAAACTGCGGAAAATCTTCCTGGAACATGGCGGCAGTGTAGCTCCCCACTTCTCCATCTCCCGGCACATTCGCCGCTGCAGTCTTTGCTGCCATAAAAGCGTCATTCATCTGCCACATGCCGCCACCTCCCTACTTTTCTGCGCTTTTTCTGCTTTTCTTTCCTGCTACGGCATCCTGATTCTGGTTCTCTGAATCTGCTTCCGGTACATCCACCGCAGGCTTCTGTGCATCCGGACGGATATCGACTGCAGCTGCCTTTTCTTCAGCCGCTTCATCCGCTGCCTCCAGCTGGTTGTCCTTCTTTCCGACAGGGGTAGAAATCATCCCGGACCGGATTGCATCCTGAATCATCCAATGTGCTGCGATATCATCCGGAATCTCCCCGATATAATCTTTCGGAATCCGGTACGGTGCCCGACCAGGAATCTGAATCAGAAAATTGCGCTTTGAAATAATAAACATCTCTCGTCCTCCTTAAATGCCATCTACATACAGCATGGTATTGTCGTAAAACATCTCGGTTTCAGACAGGTTTGCCGCATATGCGGTATCGAAACAAAAATGTGCTGTATTCGGTCCGGTCATGGCACGGGTCAGTGATGCCAGCTCATCCATAGCCAGGTAACGCTCCTTGTTGCAGTAAACCACCATGCGATCCTTACTGGATCCACCAGCGCCCTTACACCATTTGCATCCACCGATAAACAGGTCACTGCCATTCTTGGCAGCCACATTGTTGTCCAGAAGGAAGGTCAAAATAGTCTTTTCCGCCTGATCGCTGACCTTGGTAGTTGCCAGGTAGTTGTACTGCTCATACGGCATCAGAATGTGGTTCGGAATCGCATCGTTATCATATTCAGACGCAGCCCACGCGAGAATGATTGCGTTATTAACATCGGCCAGGATCTGGTCCGGAGTCTTACTTGCAAAAGTGGTGCCGCTTTCTGTTCCAGTTGATGCCGCGTTGGTCACTGTTACATCAGGATTGTTGATAATACCGGTAGTGCCCAGGCGCTGGAAGCCTACATAAGTGTTCTCGTCCATGTGCTTGTCATAAGTCAAACGCACGCCGTCTCTCACCAGGCTATCCAGATTACGGCCAGTCATATTGCCACGCTGCATATCTGCCCACATGACACGGGTACCCAGTGCTACCATGTGTGTCTTAAAGGTGCCCTTGTCAAAGTTTGCCTGTACCATCGGGATGCCATTTGCGCCACCAGCATGTGCCAGATTATCCCCGGAACCACCAGCAACACCGTATCCTACAGACATCGCAGACACAGTCTCAGCCCAGCCACCACCGACACGCATCGGAATATCCCGGGCATAAGTAAAACTGGTCAGCGGAGTGCGGAGCATCATATCTCTTTTTTCAAGTTCTGAGGTCAGGAAAGCCTGACCAGAAGCAATGCCTGCCGCATCCATCGCAAATCTTCCAGCATTGCCTCCTGCTGCGGCACTCGCTCCCTGTGCGGTATGAGTGCCTAAATCCATTGTACCTACGCTCTTAAAAGCCATTTTGGACCTCCTTCTTTACACATTGATCATGTTTAAAATACTCAGTTCTGCTACACCATTGACATCTGCAGGACCTCTCCACTTGGCATTGGTCAGCTTTACGCTGTTGGTGCTGTCTGCCACCGCCTCAAAGCCACCCACAACCGCATTCGGATAAGCGGATGTATTCGGCTTGATACGCACATACACATCAGCACCAAATGCTGGTGAGCCATTCTGGCACAGCACATTGATACGGCCGCGCTTAAATACTGATACAGCCTCGCCCGGATTGTACGCTCCGGCGCTCTGATCTAAGTAATTGGTCGCCGTCTTCACCTCTCTGGCTGCCACGCCTACAAAATCAGCTGCAGCTGTACTTTCTCCTACCGGAGTAACAGCGCCACTCGTTCCATACACTACAGCCTGGCCGAAAGTTACTGCAGCATCACCAGCAAGCGGGTGGGAATCCACCACCATATCCGGCTGTCTGGAGTAACTGCCTGCAAAACCAAACGGCATAGTCTTTCCGATAACCTGTCCTCTCATTATCTCTTACCTCCATTCTCCGCCCTTTTGTGCGGGTTCATATTGTCGTAAGCTGCCTGCATGGCTGCTTCATCCATGACCGATTTACTGTCTGCGGTTTTCTTTGCATTTTTCTGCACCACCTTCATGAGCTTGGAAATATCACTGTCAGCACTTCCAAGGCCAACCGCGCCAAGCAGCGCATCCGTTACAGCCTTACGCTGATTCGGGTCTGAAATGGCTGCCACAGTCGGCTTCACTGCCTTCAGGATCGCTGCGGCCATTGCCCGGTCCATAGATGTTTCATTATCTGCGTCCATTTCCTCAGCCGGAACAACTTTTGCTTCTTTCTCAGACTTCTCACTCTCGGTTCCCTCATCCTTGGCACCTTCCAGTTTTTCAATGACTTCATCCATTGGATCCTTTTCAGTGCCTCCACCTGATATCTGGCCGTCCAAGGCCGCCAGCAGACGATCCACCTTCTTGTCCAGTGCATCAAAAAATGCAGCATCTTTCACCGGTGCTGCGCCTCCAGTCTCTTTTTTCTCTTCCGCAGAGGTACCTCCGCTGCCTTCATCCTCATCCAGAGCTGCTGCGGCATCCATGGCCAACTGCTCAATTTCCTCCGGGCTTTTGCCACTTACGGCCTGGCCGAAGAGATTAAAAAATAATCCGTGTTTCTTCATGGTCTTCCTTTCCGGCCGCTTTCCGGCCTTTTCTTTGTTGATTGTATCTGAATCTAAAATTGCAGCACGCTTCCCGGCTCTTCCCCGTTCCACTACCGCAATATGATTCCCTCTTATATTTTTCTGGCTATAAGTGTCATCTGCGTTGTGAACGTATTCGCACTCATAGCCGCAGGAGATTTCCCGCTTTCCTCTCTGGATCGCATCAATCAGCCCACGGTCCTGCACATGCAGATCTGCAACAACATAATCATGCCACTCTCCTGCACCGCGCCGGACATTCTCCGCATGGCCTTTCAAGTACATGGTCACGGTATCGGGCGTGAGCAGCTCCGGAGGGTGGTCATCCGTCACCGGCTTGCCCTCGAAACTGGCAAGGGCTGTTTCAGAAAACACTTCTTCCGGAGATCTTCGAACCGTGAAAACCCGCTCCGCATCCGCGCCAGTCAATCCGATCTCCCGGCCCAGATACTGCTGGTCTCCAATCCGGGCAATCGGAACATTTTTGCAAATCAAAAAGCCCTCGCCAGTCTCAATCTGGTTAGGGCTTATCGTGTAACCATAATATGCAAGCATTTATAGGCGCCTCCTTCCTGTTGCGATGTCGCAACACTTAAAAATGGGTATAAAAATACCACCAATCATTGCGACCGGTGGTATTATCCCTGACTGTAAGGACATTTTGAACAAATCACTCTCGCCTGTTCAATATCCTCAATTTCTTTTAATTCTTTTGTTGATGACACTTTAAAAAAACGGTTCAGACACATCATTGAATCATAACATAAATCTGCACATATCACTTTCTTGTATGCTGGACAATAATGATCCGCTTCATAATCCAAATCATAAGCCATTTTTTCGTATCACCTCCAAAATCTTCTCTGTGCTCTCATCAAAATCTGTCTTATTCCAAGCAGTTTTGTAAATCCAATCGTCACCACTTTTTGTGATCACGCACACGCCAGAAGAACTATAAAACACCTGACGTTTCCCGCCCCACTGTGAAAACATACAATGGGCGTTATTCATATAACCGCGAATATCATCATCCGTAATCTGGCGTTCCATCATTCTGCGCATAATATGATACGGATCGCGCTTTCCTTCCGGTAAAATAAATGCCTGTTTCTTTTGTGGCGGCAACGGATCTCCTATATTATGCATCCCGAGCTTTTTGAGATCACGCCCAACATTGTAATATTTCTTGTTACTGGATGGATATTTCTCTAAATACTCTTTAAGCCCTTTTGTATATTCCCACTTCTCAGGATCATTATACTTCAGATCCCGGAACTTGGCAAAGTCTTTCGGAATATCTTTTCCCAATACAGCCCGGTATTCTTTGTGCTGCCTCATATCCCGATACAGCTGCTGCCGGTTCCGCTGCTTCTCCCGGTAGGCTTCGACCTGTTTTTTAGTTCGAGGGTCCCGGCTGATCGGATTCTTTTCGATACTGGAAAAGTCCTTATCCTTCTGGATCCGCTCCGCACTCTTGCCAATCGTGGTGTACCTTACCAGGTCGTGCAGACAGTTCGGATGGATGTTCAGATATGTATTGGTCAGATCGTTGCTTCCAGCCGGATCGATCTTTCCAAATGCCACCGTCAAAGGCGGATAATCCGGATTAGTGCCGCTCTTGGAGTATACACGTCCTTCCAATGGAGCGCAAACCGGACAGGTGCTCCCGATTTTTACGATCTGCCACAGATCATAGTCATCAGCGGTAAGCAGCGCCGCCACCTGTGCCTGGCGGGCGGTGGTACGAACAGCCATATTTCCATAATCCTGCATGGACCATTTTCGACCGCGCTTATCCACGAACACGGGAATGCCTTGGTTCTCCATTTCCTGGACAAAGGATTTGCTTCCCGTAATCCACGGTTTGCCCTCTGCTTCTTTTTTCAGCACCGCCTGTAATGCCTCTTTCCGAAATGGATCATTTTCCAGGCGGGCAATAGTAAACACCTTCTGAGCGCTCTCATAGGCGCCGGCGGCAGCTTCTCCAATCTCACCCAGCAGATTGTTGGATAACTGTTCTGCAATGGATAGCTGGGTCGCTGACAGGCTCCCTCCGGTAATGCTCCTGGCATTTGTGTAGCCTGCCGCATCTTTTTCTGAATGATAGAAGATCTTTTCAATCATCTTCGGCACATAGTTCCAGGATTCATCTACCAGCTCTTGCAGGATCTTCTGAATCCGTTCCAAGGCTGCCACCTCAGCATAATCCACATAACCAGATGCACGCTTGCGCTTGATTTCGTTGATGATGTCCCGCTCTGCTCTCAGAAACAGCAGCCGCATGTAACTGGTAACATCCGTATTATCCGGCGGCCTGATTAATGTCGGCATGGATCATCACTCCTCTTCGTCATCTGATCCCGCCTGAAACTGTGACGGCATCATAAGCCCGGCCATAGGGTCCTGCATGGCCTTGGCATCGCTGTAGGTTTTTCCTTTTCCTGCCTCGATGCTCTCATCCGTAATATGGCTGTAAAGCCCGGTTTCATCTGCCATGCTGCGGAGTTCTTTCAGTGCCGTAGCTGCGTCAATCAGGTCATTCTGGTAAGCGGCCAGAATTGCGTTGGTCTTCCGCTCTCCCATCTCTGCCGTTTTTTCTGCGTCCGGTGTCTGCATCAACGGGAAGTCGATATCCAGATCATCCGGAATCTCGCCCCAGGCTGACAACGCCATAATCGGAAGCAGGCGTTCGATGATGGGTCTCAGTTCTGTCTCCCGCAGGCCGTCAATGTAGTCGTAATAGTTATTCAGGTCGCTCTCTCCGGTAGCGTTCATGCCAGCAGGCGACCGTCCAAACAGCTTCGTCACTGGTGTGCGCGCAGCTCCGGCCACATCCATCATCATGCGGTCATACACATCCGGAAGTCCCGTAAAGGTATACTGCGTGTTGTGCATCGCATCTCCTTTGTTGATGATGCGGGTGCCGAAATTACTCTCCATAACAGACTGTGCCTGCATAAGCCGCCAGAAATTCTGCTGCGCTTTCGTGTTTGCTGATCCAAGCAGCTGATCTAATCCATCCGATTCCAGATAATTGATATTTGCCCGGAAGGTCAGCGCCGCAATGTTGGCAGAAACATTATCCCGCTTCACGACCTCACTATAAACCGCCTCAATCTCCGACTCTCCCCAGTATTGCTCCATAATCTGCTCCATCCATGGAAGTTCCCGACCAGTGAAGCGAATCACGCGGCTATGATGCACCCGGACAGCAGTGCTGCCAGTTTCTTCATCCCGGATCGTGTAATACTCTGGTAGGCCATAATCCAGATCTTCCGGATCTGATACCATGCTCCCCTCCGGGAAGATTCCAGACCACCGATCCAGTATCTGTAGTCCCAGGAAGCTATCCGGCATTACCGTATTCAGATCCAACGGCTGACTCATGTCGTTGTGCCCTTTGATCAAGACAATGCCTGCTGCCCCACCGTACAGCCTGCCCCAGTACATCCCCAGAAGCAATTTCTTTCTGATCTGTGTTTTCTGCTCCAGACGCGTCATACGATCAATATAATCAGGTCCAACCGCCGACTTGATCGTGTACCACTTCCGCATAATGTCATTGGGAATTGTGGCTATGATGTTCTGTACAATCCAGTTTTCTCGGTACAGGCTGGTGAGCAGCTGATAATTCTGCGTCATGCGAGTCATCGGATATTCCGTTGCCTGTAAAAGATCCATTGTCCCGAAGCCTGTCCTGGCAGCAGGATTAGAAAAAGCGTCCATCGTGGTGACGGACGCCTGATTGTCTGCCCGCGATTTTCGGGCGTTTCTTCGTTTTGACATCTTTTTCTCCTTGTTGCGATATCGCAATTATTTTCCGATTCGCCACTTCGGCAGCTTCGTGTAACAGTAATACCGGAGTGCGTCCGGTCCGTGGTCCTTCTGCTTCACCGGCTTCTCCTCACCGCGCTCCGCTGCCTTATCATCCCAGACATACGACCGCATCTCCCCGGTCAAGCCCTTACACTTCCGATTAATGCGGATCATCCGCCTGGCCAACAAAGAACCTACCACACGAATACCGTCCAGAACTTCATTGTTGGCCGTTGTAACGTAAAATCCACGAGAACGCAATTCTGCGATGAAGGAAGCTGCGGACGGATCAATCACAATCTCACACCAGTCCTGATCTTCCGGTCCCATGAACGTCTCCATGTCATCCGCATACTGCGCATCCGTTTTTTGCTGGTTTCCGGTTCTCTGCGCTTCTTCTGATCGGCTGTCCCACCGGTATTCCCGGTCAATCCAGAGCGTTTCCCCGTCATCCCACACCTCCAGAAACACACACGGGTTTGTAGTACCATAGTCCACTGTGATGCACTTGCTGGCTATATTCTTTAATGCCGACGGCCGCTCCTCATCGCTATACAGATTGGCATTGGTGAACATCGTATAAATCAGACCTTCAGCTACCGCCCACAGGCCTTTGATATACCGCAGGTAGAAAACACCCACGTACATGCTCCGATACCGCTCCTTCACCTTTTCGGACAGGCTCAGGTTGTCATCCATTGTGAAATGCAGATACAACAGACGCTTTTTCTTACGCTTGTCAATCCAGTTAAGCTTAAACCAGTGCATCGGGCCTGCCGGGTTGCAGTTAAACCACCAGGTCGATCCCTCTACAGAGCATCGGGCCGTTGCCTGGTTAACAAAGCTCTCTGGCATCAATGCGACCTCATCAAAAAAGGCTCCCGCTGCCGTGATACCCTGTACCAGGTCTTGGGAACCTTCATCCTTGCCGCCAAATATGTAAAAATAATTTGTCCTTCCATTTCTGCTAATCTCCAGCATGTTCGGGAAGTCCCCGGAAATATGATAAATCCAGTGATACCCGCGACTGGTAAGCATCAGCTTCAAATTCTGCAGCACGTTACGTTTAAAGGAACTGATGGTCTTGCCCGCCATGATAAAATTCTGGCCGTCATACCGTGCCATTGCCCACATGACAAAAGACAGGCTCATGCTTACCGTTTTTCCTGATCGGATTGCACCATCGGCAATGATGCCCGCTGCATCCTTCACCGGGCTGCTGTCCGCCCACCAGGTAAAGATCTGCCGCTGCTTTCTCGAAAATGGCTGAAACTTAAATATCGGCCGTTTCTTCTTCATCATCGCCATCCTCTCCTTTCAGTTCTTCCGGAGTCCAGTCATCAGCTGCGGATTCATTCAATGCATCCAGGAAGCCATCATCCTCCGGCTCTTCCTCCACGTCGGCTCCCATCTTCGCCCTGGCCACTGCCATGCGGAGCTGCTGTTCTTCCAGATCGGTATCAGACTTGGACGTCTGCCCCAGGACATCCTTAATGGCCATGTATGCTTTCACGTCTCCAAGCAAAGCCTGCTTGATCATGGCCATGTTGACCGCCGCTTCCAGAGTGGAATCCACACCCAGGGCCTGCAGAAGCGGTGTCCATTCCGGACTATCTATTTCGGCAGTGAGGAGAGCATTGAGCGTCTTCCGGAAGTCCGCTTTTCTGCGCCTAGCTGCACCAGACGCTTTGCCGCCTTTGCGACCGCATTCCCTAGCTTCGTCCTTGCTTCGTTTATTAAATGGAATTAAATTTTCATGTCCACTTGCCACTCACCTCACCTTCCAATCTATCTGTTTTTGGATATAAGAAAAGAGCCACACGGGGTGGCCCTTACTTTATGAATAAAAATCATAATTGAAACTTTTTAATTTAACACAATCCCTATTTTTCTTTATAACTAACATTAAATCCATATGCTGCTACTAGCTTGTCTCTTCTCTCCAAGCTAAAAGCTTCTTTATTTTTTACTTTTTTACTAGCCTCATCAACTTCATCATCTTCATATAAATATACCAATATTTCATGCGGTCCATCTGATAAAAACTCTATATTCTTTAAATTAAAAGAAGAAATAACTTGAGTGCTTGCCTCTATTTTGCTTTTAAGACTATTTGATGTATTTTCTTCTGATTGTATAAAGGCTTCCTCTCCGATATACGCACTCTTATGTTCTTTTAAATTAGCCAAGAAAAAATGTAAGGAAAATTCTTTCTTTGTATATTCAATTGCATTGATAACTGTTGTTACACAAAAAGAAGCTCTTCCATTTTCTGCTTCAATATCATCAAAAATATTATTAATGGTCATTTCATTCTCGTCATAATTTTGACATAATAATATTGCTATATTAATCATTTTTTTAAATTCTCCCAGGCATCATATGATAATTTTGGATTAATGTTCCTCGTAGATGAAACGCTTCTTGCATTCTGATTTCTAAATGACGTAACCGTCTTTTGCGGAACATCATCGATCTTACTTCCAAGTCTTTTTATTTCTTCTGTCAGCTGACCTAAATTGTTTTCAATCGATTTATTAATTTCACTCACAACCTTCTGTGACTCATTAATCTGTGCCGCAGTACTTTCTAACTGTTCTTTAACATGTTCTGTTTTTCCTTCGCCAGTAATGCTCATAATGATAGCTAAAACTGATAAAATTATAGATGTAATTGTACCTGCAAATGACACCTGTCCAACAAATTCATTGTTTTCATATGTTATCACAGAAAACAACCAAACACAGATCATAATAGCAATCACTGCTAAATACATGCTATGCAACTTTATTTTTATACATCTAATCTTTATTTCATATTCGTTATAACTAGAACAAGGACATTCTTTGCTAGTTTCTATCTCAAAAAGTGGAAGCTTTATTTTCATGCATGCACTCCTTTGCTTATATTATACATGAATAATACAGCAAAAAGACTGCCTTGGCAAGTTCAAACACAATAAAAGCACCCATCTCCCGACAGGTGCTCTCTGAGCAGCATTTCCACCGCCCAACTAGTTTATAATTCTTTCTAGGCAAATAGCGAAGGCAGGATTTGAACCTGCGACCTCCGGGTTATGGGCCCGGCGAGCTCCCAGACTGCTCTACCTCGCAAATCGGAACGGAAGGACTCGAACCCTCGACACGCTGGATATAAGCCAGATGCTCTAACCTGCTGAGCTACGTTCCATTAAGCACAGCCGGGTGTATGGGCCGTGCTGCAGCTGTTTGCAATCGGTAGCTGCCAACCAGTCCGCACAGGTGGGCTTGAACCACCTCCCGCATAGCCAGCGCCATGGTACACTATGCGGGCAACCCTTATACATATGCGGAGAATCCCCCGCCAGGCTGTAACACCAAGCAAGGGCGGGGATACCTC
>ERZ838118.2584-NODE-2584-length-19053-cov-5.766660_pt1 | contig 19053 bp, 14 predicted proteins | sample MGYA00519863_ERZ838118 | MGnify/ENA primary metagenome ERZ838118 (study PRJEB31850, sample SAMEA3708827) | human gut metagenome | biome: human gut; feature: human-associated habitat; material: faeces | place: China | collected 2014 ...
GCATCTGAATCGGTGTCAGTTTACGAATGCGGAGCGGCTGAGTATTTTTCTTATCTTCCTCGATAAATTCATACTCCATCTGCAGGATACACCAGATACCGCCACAGAGCAGTCGATCATAGTCCTTTACATAATCAGGGTGAATTGAAATTCCTTTTACGCCCAGATTAGAAAAAGTTGCTTCGTAACGGTCTTCTTTTGTATTCAACACAACCGTAATTCGGTCAATCACGGTATAACTTCCGCGCTCACGAAGAAGAGATAATATCTTTTGTGCCTCATCCGGGCGCACATAATTATCCCTCAAAATTCGCTTCACATTATCCAGTCCCTCTTGAATAATCTCCTCATCATCCGAATTGCAATACTGACCGAGTAAATATTCCAATACATAAACCGGAACATTTGCCCCTTCCTTGATTTTCTTCGTCAGGTCTTTGCGGACAATCTTGCCATCAAAGTTCTGGCGCAGCTTGTCTTTGATTATCTCACGAACACTGAAGCTCGTATCGAAATCTTCCATCTTATGTTCCTCCTCGGCAGTCCTCATTTAGAAGAAGTTGAACTCATCCACGGCAAATGCAATGTCGATCTGGAATTCTTCCCGGATCGGCGCTTGCAGGCCGCTCTCATCGGCAATAATCAGATAATAAGTCTCACGGTTGCTGTACTTCTGCGACCGGAGATTGAAGTTGCACCGGAAAGTGCGCTCCTGCGCATTATCGCTTGCCTTGTCAGCAATAATCTTGCTTGTATCGCTGATCTTCTGACCGTTCACATCCACAAAATACAAGAGATAAGTCGCAGCCTCACGGTTTCCACCAACTGCTTCCTTCTGATAGAAGTTCAGGGAGAAAATCATGTTGCTGATCTTACGGTTGGCCGAAAGCAGACTGATAGTCACAGGCTTTGTATCGATCTTATCCTTATTACGTTGATACATCTTATAGGCATTGCGCATGAACTGGAACTCCAATACCGAAACTACCATCTCCTGAAGGCTGATGCCGCCATGCACAAAATTCAAACCGCCGCCTTTCTTCTTGATTCGGACGTTCTCCCTCGGCGCGAAAGCATCATACTCCGTCTGTCCATCCATAAAGCGGACAGGCAGCAGATAGTCCGGTTTTGCCCCTTTCTTAGTGATTAAGTATCGGCGGTCAATCTCTACGTCCTGATCGCTGGGCGAAGTCTTGTCCACCTTGTCATCCTCACTCAGAGGGCTATATGTATAGAGGAATCCGTGATCCGCAGTGACAATCACATTCGTACCACCAAACTCATTGACGATGATACGGATCAAGTTTTTGATCTCTGCGATTGCATCATCACAAGCAGGGAAAACAGCACTGTCAGAGGTATGGCTGGCCTCATCTACCTTGTCATGGTAGATGTAGACGATATCCATACCCTTGACCAAAGCCTGACGTTCCTGACGCTTCAGGCCAATGATGTTATCGTATTTCAGCGCGACACTGGCAGCGTGTGCTGCCTTGAGAACCTTGTCCCGGTTTCCGGCATCAGTAGATTGGCCATCCGCCAGAATACCAAGAACGCCGTTGCTGCGCTGAACCACCTCCAGCTTCTTATGGGGGAGCAGCGCGGCCATGCCGAACTTCGTAACGGACGGGAAAATGGACTGGCAGCTTCCAAGGGACACCTTGCACTGCATTTCACGCTGAAGCTGTTCCGAGAGGGATGCTGCCACCTCGTAGCGGAACGCATCGGAAATAATCACAAAAATCCGGTTCTCGCTGTGACTGACCTTGCTCCGATAAAAGTCCACTTGTTGCGGAACCTCCAGCACACGGCCATACTCTGCCAGATTCTCTGCGCAGGCATCTGACCAGTTCTGCCCCAGAGAGCCGAGGAACCAGTGAGAATACAAACCTTCCACCTTGTCTGCAACATGCTTGAATAGGTCGTCCAAAAGCGGGTTTGAGACCGTCAGACTGCGCTGGAAGCAAAGATGGAACTGCCGATAGTAGGTGTCCATCCGGTAATAATCAGATGTGTACTCCGCCCAGATCTTATGCGGCTCAACGGTATGGAAACCGGCAGAGTGCTCCATGAAGAACGCCTGCATGTTGGCGACCTGAAGAAGTCCATCATAGTAACTGGACACGCTGTCGTACCAGACCATCGTGCGGCGTTTCTCAACGGCAGCTTTGATCACGTCCACTTGAATGATATGATCACTGATTTCCTTCATCAGAGCCGTCAGGATACATTCATTGATGCACGGGAACACTTCCGTATCCACCAGATCCTCAACAGCCGATTTACTGAAGCGCTGAGGCAGACGGGCTTCATCTTCGACGTACCGGGCAACTTCATAGAGCTGCATGTTGTCCTCGCTATGGAGCCAGTCAGAAACGAAGTCATAGCAATAGGCCTGATGTGGAGTGGAAATAAATGCATCCAATCCCGCCAGATGATCCTGATGCATCGTCCGCGTAGCAGCGGTCAGCAGCATGTGGATCGCAAGTCTTCCAAGGTTGGAATCATCACCTTCGCTGTATCCGGTCGCCTGAGAGACCATGACCCAAAACGGCTTGTCCGCGCCGTATGTCAGGAAGCTCTGATAGATACTATTCGTGTCCAGATCCAGTCCGGCATGAATAACTGCCTTGATGATTTTGTTGGGCTGAATGTCATTGCACCCAGCAAGCGCGGCCATGACAGCAAGGTGCATTTGTGGAGCCGTAGAGATGCTGCCACTGAGCTTCTTAACCGTATCGCGGCGATCCTTTGCACGGAAGAACTTCCGATAGTGCTTCACCTGATTTCGGATAATAGGCGTAGCAGGCAAGCCCATCTCATCCATCCAAATAGAATTGAGATCGGCACGGAACTCCTCGCTGTAAATCTGCACATTGATCAGCCAGTTATCATCATCCTTCATAAAAGGACGGGGATCGTAGACAAGGAAGTTTGTAGTCAGGTTATCCTCGCAAAGCTGCTTCTTGACAGTAAACGTATTGTTGCCAGTCAGCACAATGACTTCCACACCGTCCAAAGAAAGATCCTCCAACTGGTCTTCAAATTCCCGGTCTTCGTCGTACCAGAAGATGATTCGGCGCTTATAGAACTCCGGCAAAGGAGCAGCGAAACGACGTGACAAGTCTTGCTGTATAGTTCCTAAATCAATACCGGCCATGTCTTGCTACCTCCTCACTTGATCTTCGCAAGTACATCTTGGAAAATCGCATAGTTGTGTTTTACACCATCATCCAAGTCAATCCGGATCATCTGGTCGGCAAGATGATGGATTTTTTCTTCGTACACCCGCAGCTCCTCGGCCTGATTCTGGAGCTTGGTCAGCTGCTTGGTCAGCTTCACACGGCTGCCGGTATCGGCATTTGCAATCCGGCTTTCCAGATCGGCAATGGCCGTGCGATAGCGTCCCTGCTGCTCATGCACATAGTCGGTACGGATACGGGCAATGGTGTCTTCTCTGTAGCGATGCATATAGATCAGCGCTTTGAAGCCGTTCTTCTTGCCGCTGTCAAACAGCCAGTAAATGGGGCGTTTCTGATAAATCTTGCAATGGTCAGCGTAGAAGTCGTTAAGGAAATAGTTCCGAATGACCTCCTTGGGCGCACCCTTGCCGCCCAGCGCATCGGCGATAAATTTCAGGTTTTCGTCCAGCGTATCTGCGCCATAAACAGTTTTCACGAACTTCACGAACAGACCGACAATATCATCCTCAAAGTATTCATCGTCACAGATGGGGATAATGTTATCCTTATCCGCAGCGAAAGAAGCGTACTTGCTGGCATCCCATTCGCCGCCAGCATAGGCAAGTCCGTCCACATCCAGAGAGTAGCGACCAAACATACAGCCAACCGCATAGGAGATGAGGGAGACGATCTCGTCGCGCATGGTGCGGACATAGTTGCTGCCCTTCATAGACTCCGGCACATCGTCTTTGCTGTCAAACACGCGATGCACGGTCACATCCTTGTCCGCCACATCTGGCGTCAATTCGTCCTGCAAACCGTAAATGTCAATGAAAATACGGTTCAGTTCTTCTTCATTCTTTTTGAGCTGCTGAAAACGGTCTTCACATTCCGCTTTCCATGCAGCGTATTTATCGGAAAGTAGTCTTCCCATATATCAGTTCCTCTTTTCATGTTTCATCCGCAGCTCGGTCAAGACCTGCTGGTAGCTGGTCTGGCCGCTGGCGATGCGGTCAAGGTTGCTGCGGGTTGATTTGCTGATCGTCATGCCCTCGGCAGCAAAGATTCCGCGGATGTTGCGGAGATTGCTTTTGTACTGCGGAGTCGCAACATATTTCACGGAAATAAGTTTTCCCATATCATTTATTCCCTTCCTTTGGTTTGCAGGGGCATTTTTCAGCCGCTTCATCTGGCATTACGAACTGGTATCCATCTGCATAAAACAACTTTCGGAACTCAGTACAGTATGTATAGGTTTTATCTAACAAGATTTTCCCTTCCTCTGCGCTTTTCTTAAAACGCTCATCAGTATTTTCGTAATACTCAAGAGACAGCAAGTCGTGCATTAAATCATTTCGCTCATCGATCCAGTCTTTTGTTTTCTTAAATATATTGCTTTCGTATGAGTCAGCAATACACGGTACTCCTGCCTGGTACAATCTTTCCACGCAAGAAATTTTAGTTTTAAGTGCCAGATCATTTTTAGTCGTCTTGTTGCACTTACTTTTTGAACGGCAATATTTGCAGTTTTCCCGGTACTTCATAAGAGTGCGAAAATATCTGTTTTCTAAGCAAGAGTAAATCAGCCATGATGCCTCAATATAATTATTGTTTTTCATTGCCAGCGCAATACGATTTAAGAAATAGTCGTGCATATCAACACGTTTCAGTCTTTTCGACAGTTCTTCCGTACTTTTCATTACCGCACCTCACACCAGCGGATTTCGCTTGAAATCCCATGAAGTTTCGTAGAAATCAGAGTCTTTTTTTGAAATATCATAGGTATCCATTGTAATAGTGCTTATTCGCTGCTCCCTTTCATCGCCAAAATATCCCAGAAGTGGTAGTTCTTCAATAACTCCACAGGTCATATTGAGTGTGCTTCCGCGTATTTCAAGCAGCTTCTTATAAATGCTTGTGTTAAGTGCAGCAAGCAGCGGAAATGGATTGTTTCCAAATAAAGTGGGCGCGGCATCATTAAAGCCATATCCGCTTTCTCTATATCTGAACGAACTTGCTCCTGAGCCTATTTTCCCCCATGATATACCCGGCAAAAATAGAAATTGAGTATTCTGAGGACGTGAGCGTAGCGAACCATCTGCATTTCGATAGTTTTTAATCCTATAGCCATCATTTTCCCAGTCCATAAGGTATGTGCATCCCAAATACCATTTTCGATAGCCGCCTGCTTTATCGGTTAATATCCATCTTTTATCCCGCCCGATATTTATGTTAGGCACTTCCCAGAATAACCGCATAAAAACATCGTCATTACGTGTTCCTACACCTTCTTTAGCAGAAAATCGGCTTCCAATTAAATCGTAATTGTAGAGATTGAGCAAGGCTCTGCTTACCCAATACGCCACCGGAGCGCCGGGGATTTTGGAGAAATTGGTCTGGTCGGTTTCATAGAAGTAGCCACAGTTTTTGTCTGCAAGCGCCTCCAAAACCTTTTGCTTCTGAACTTCCATGCCGCCCTTGAAATCAGACAGCTTGAAGTAAAGCCCGTTTTCAGTTGCTTTCCCGTTTTTCAAAACAAAAGAGCAGATTGGCACAGTTGCTTCCTCAAAGGCAGAATATTCCATCTGAACAAGCGTGGTAATGCTCTTACTCTGGATGATGAACTCACGCAGCTTTTCATAGGTCTTAATGAACATCCAAACGAACGGCGTCATATAGCCGCAGTAGCCGTCCTGCTTGCAGAGCATCAGATTGCGATAGGTAAAGACACTGAACAGATCACCGGAATAGTCCTTATAGTTCTCTGTCACGAAAGTCTTCAATCTGCCTTCGATTTTGTTCAAATACGGCGGGTTGGTGCAGACAACCGGATATTTTGCCGACAGTACCTTTGCCTGACGCACCAACGCCTTGAGCATGGGTCGAGTGTTCTGCAACCAGTCAGCATCCTCCATCGTGAGTTGCCCTTGTCCGTCGCAACCATCAAGGTATGCCATATAGCTGTCGTAGTCCTTCGACTCAACGGTAATGATAGAACCCAGTTCCTTTGCATCACGGAAGGTGTCCACAAGATACCGACTGATCTCGTTCATCCCTGCATCCGTTGTCAGCCCGTCCCGGACAGCCGCACCCATGCCGTTGCTCTCTTTAATGGCAAGCACATTCGGCTTGATGCCACGGCTCAGGAAACGCCGGTCATAGCTTCTTGCCTTCATCATGACGGCAAAGTAGGCAAGCTGAGAGGCGCGGTCGTCAATATCCAGTCCAAAGAGGTTGTTCTGGACGATCATTGCCGCTGCATCGCGCTCGGTATAGCCGCTTTCCTTGTAAATCTCCATCAGGACGTCAAAGGCGTAGACAAGGATATGGCCGCTGCCCATGCAGGGGTCGAGGAACTTGACGTCTTCCGGCTTCACAAACTCGTCGATATACTTGATCTCACCGTTTTTCGGCGTGACAAAGAACTCCAACTTCTCCGCCAGCTTGCTTTCCGGGTGACGCTCAATCCAGTAGCGTCCGAGAGAGTTGTCCACCATGTAGCGGACAACCCAGTCGGTCGTGAAAAGCTGGGTAGCAGCCGGGATGTCTTCTTTCTTGACGGTTCCCTTGTAAATGTTGATGACTTCGTTTTTCCGCTCGTCATTGTAATACTGGTAGAGCCAGCCGATGATCTGAACGGCATCCTGCCAATCATCTTCTTCGTCGGTTTCTGAGAGCATTTTGGCAATAAAGCTATCGCCGGAGAGACTGTTGTTGGGGAATAGCAGCTCCGTATAGTCGCGGTCACGAGCGCCAAATACAAAGATGTCCGGCAGCGCTGCTTTCAACTCTGCACACTGCGTCAGGAGCAGATAACGATATAGTTCCTCGGTGTTGTTGTTTTCGATATACTCCGCGATTTGCGCCTTATCCAAGCCCTCCATCTCAAGATGAAGGACATCGTTCAAGATTTCCGGCTTGAATGCGCCGGATGCGTCCGAGAACACGCGGATGTGGGAGGGCAGATAGTTGTTGACTTCCATAAACCGAAGCGCAACAATGCGGTTAAACCAGATATAGGTGACACGCTCGATAGTCTGCGGATAGCCATTGGTATTGATTTCGGTAATCAGTGCCGCCCGCTGGCTCTTCTCAAGCGGGGAGAGAATACGACCACGGACTTCGGTAGCATCCGCCTTGCCGATATTTCCTTCCTCAATGCCGTACTGATAAGCTCTCTGGGCAATCTGCTTGTAAAGGAGCTTATGCCCGTCCACGGCAAACTTCTGAATCTTTGATTTGTTCATCTTCTTATGCTCCTTTAGTTGATCTGCACGCCGTCGCAGCTTTCGAGTGTCTTCATGAGCTTTTCACGGATCACCTCGACGTACTTATCAATGTCTTCCTTGCTTTGCAAACGTTTGACCGAGCAGAGGTCGTACCGGCGCACGGTCATGATCTTCGGGGGCTTCGGCGCGGGCGTTCCGGGCTTTGCGGTCGCTGCGGGCGTGGGCTTCTGCGCTTCCTGCTGACGGGAGGCGGACATGACCTCCATGCGGCGGCAGATCGTGTCCTTGTAGTTGAGAAGCTGGGTAATCATGGCATCCAGCTCGGTGAGGGATGTCGCAGTTTTTGCCGCTTCACGCTTGTTCACGAAATGATCGTCCGCCTGACGGAGCAGCGCCCCGGCGTCCCGCGCTTCGCTGGCAAGCTGGTGAACATCCTGCATACACTGGCGGATATTCTCAGCAACTTCCTCGCGCTTCATATCCAGCAAGCCGTCGTAGGCTGTCTTGACCTTCTGGACAAGCTCCGGCAGCTCCCCGATGCGGGTATAGGGCTTTGGCATGGCAAGAATCGTGGACATTGTGCTGATGACGTTTTGGGTTTCCGCGTCCGCTGCGAAGTAGTCTCTCTCCTTGAGAATGCTGGCAAGCCGCTTCTTGGCATCGTCGAACACCGTCCGCTGCGCCTTGAAGAACATCTCCACGCCCTCCATATCCTCAGCGGAATCGAGAAGATCATCCTGCCGCTGCACCATCCGTTTGAGCAATGCAACATTGTCCTTGCGCTGGCTCAGAACGTCGTTCATCAGATCACGGGCAGCGGTGACGGTTTCTTTTTCGGGGTAACGCTCTTTGGAGTAGAACTCGTCAAGGAGCTTCTGATAGTGGCTCTGCTTGGTTTCAAAGGTGTTCAGAACGAAGTGGATCATCCCGTCCTCATCGGAGGGAATGTCCATCGCGCCCAGATAGTCCCGCAGGAAGTTGACGCTCTTGCGGATCAGCTCTTCGGAGGGGGCAATGCGCCGTGCGACGATGGCTTTGTCGATCTCGGTCTTCTTTCGCAGGAAGTCCACCAAACGGCGCTCTTCCTTGCCAACCACCGCACCGCCATAGTTGATCTGAATTTTCTGCTGGACGATCAGGCGGGCAATCAGGGCTGCAATGTCGATTTCCTTCCAGCCATAGGGGATCGCCTGATACCGGCGCTGCACATCACCCATCGAGGTCTTGAGCATCTTCTGGTTTTGCAGCTCCAACCACTGACTGATCTCATTGAGCGCATCTTCGTTGTTCGCGCCCAGTCCGGTGAAGCCGACTTCTTCGTATGCGCCGTTGAGGATAGCGAGAATATCAGCGTCGCTGTCCACAAACTGATTGACCATGTTCAGCTTGGAATAGACGCTCTCGACAAGGCTCTTCATCGCCTCATCCAGCTTGTCCTTCGCAGAACCGTATTTCAGGTCGAGGATTTCGCCGTGAACGTAGAACTTGCCCTCGACGATGGCTTTTTCAATCAGGCTGCGGGCATGGCTTTCCAGCTTCCGTGCCTCGTCGTTGCGGTCGCGGATGATCCGCTGAATGCTCTCTGGCATCTGCGACACATTCCGCTGCTTGACATACTTGCGGATCTTCATCGCCTGTTCCAGCTCGTCAAAATAGGGTGTGTTCTCCGAGAGAACAACGATAGCCTCATTGTTGACCTGCGAGTCCATGATAAGCCGCTGATTTCCAGCGTCATGGAGATCGCTTGCCACGGTGACAATGCGAAGCCGCATTCCGCCAGTGGACGCGCCGTTCAGCGTCTCGTCAACGTACTGATCGTAGGCAAAGTCATACTTGCCGTATTTATATTTCTTTGCCGGATAGATTTCGCCGTAGACCGTCTGAGAAATGCTCTGGACGATCTGTGCGCTGTCAACCGGCGTATTCTTGATGTCGATGGCAATATCCTGTTCCTCATCCGTCAGGAAGGCGTAGGTATCGCCATTGCGGGAGATGTAGTTCTGAGACAGAAGGCGTTCCAGAGAAGCCGTGATGGATGCGCGGATGGCAATCTTGTCCGTGTGAATATCGTCGATCATCAGGATGGCGATGTTCTCAATGTTCGCCTTGACATCCTCAATATAGCGGACGAGGTAGAGCAGTTTGAGGACGTTCACGTCCTGCTGCTCCAAGCCGTCGTTGGCATCCGCCGCATTTTGGCAGCGGTCGATGACGCGGCGGATGGCACTCTCTAAGAAGGTATGTACCGTGTCATAGAACTGATAGAACGGCACAAGGGCGTTTTCATCCTTGTTTTCGATTTTCTGCGCCGCCTCTTGGAAGCCGGACAGCATGGAGCGTTCGCCGCCCGAAAGGTGCTTGCCGGAGTTGCCGTGCTTGCGGATCTCTGCGAGAACCTTCTGGATGACGATGAACTGATACGGCACAAAGGGGAAGGTCGCGCTGAACTCCGCTGCGCTGGTAAAGCCCTTGATGTCGAGGATCGGATTATCAAAGGCAAACAGGCTCTTTAAGCCCGAAGCCTCTTTCTCATACTCCATTTGCAGAAGGTGATCCGCGTCCTCTGTCTTCGCCAGAACACGCTTTTTGATGACCTCATCGACGGACGAGGAAGACAGGCTCAGGCGGGTGTTGAAGCGCCCCTGAATCTTGGAAAAATCGTTGCCGGTGATTTTCACAACGGAATCAATCGCTTCCTGGCTCGTGACCATGATCCAGACCTTGCCCCGGCATTTGTCACCGATCTCTTCCACCAGCGATTGCAGATTCATCATCAGATCACCATCGTCACCGATGTACTGACCGACTTCATCCACGCAGAACAGAAGGCGGAAGTTGCCTTCCTTGCTGTCCACATACTCCTTGATCTCGGAGACGAGCTGCTTGATGCTCATGTCGGCGTTCTCTTCGCCGTTAAACCAGTTGCGGGCTGCTGTCTCGCTCATGCCGAGAACAGACTGCAAAACCTCAACCACATCATCCTCGAAGAAGGCGGCGGAATCGCGGGCGTTGACCCACTCTTCCCCGTTGACCTCCTTGAATGCGGCGCGGAAAGCATCCGTCTTGCCCTGCTTATCAATGAAGCGTTCCAGCTTCGCCACCTTGAGGTCTTCGCCATAGAAGCCACAGTGATTGTAGAATACCTTCGCAAAGACGCGCAGCACGGCGGTCTTGTCCTTGTTGATTGGTCCCTCAATGTCGATGTTGAACAGGATAGACTCCGTGGGAATGCGGACACATTTCTGCACCGTCGCATACATCATCGGATCGTCGAATTTGTCCGCGAAGTAATCAAAGGCGTGTTTGCCGTCCACCTCTTTGTTGGAGAGAAGGTAGGAGAGCATTTTCAGAAAGTGAGATTTACCACTGCCAAAGAAGCCGGAAATCCAGACGCCGATCTTATCGGTTGGGGTATCAATCGCCTTGACATAGTTATCAAAGAACGTGGCAAAGTGACGCCGCAGTTCCTTCGTGATAATGTATTCACTCAGTTCATCCTTTAAGCTCTGCTGGTCATCCTGCATGACCTTAACAACGCCGTTGATAGGGCGGTCAATGTCCTTTTGGAACATACTTTGTATTTTCATGCCGCTTTCCTCCGATTACAAAAGGTTGAATGCCCGGTAGTAGTGTCCGTCCAGAAACTTTCCAAACAATCCGAGGTCTTGCCCGTTGAACGATCCCGGATAAAACATCACAATAGGGATGTCCTCAAAGAGATGCTGCATACTGTCCAGCATTTTATGAGAGCGCATAAACGGGAAGATTTTTCCCACGCCGGTCAGAAAAAGAACGTCACCGTACTTATGCGGCTCATACTTCATGTATTCCAGAAGTGCCTCCGGCGTTGCGATCTTTTGAAGCTGCTTGAGAAGGTATTCCTTTCCGCGTTTTTCTTCCAGCCCGTCCACGGATTTCAGAACACGCTTGTCCTCCAAGAGTCTCAGGAAAATCTCGTAGAGGTCACATTCCTTAATGTGGTACGGCGTTCCGCTCTCCGCTTTCAGCCGGGAAACGAAGTCTCTGACGATCAACTCGTCTGCCGGATCATAGCAGAACACATGAATGCCAACCTCGTTGCTCAAGCCTTCGTTTTTCAGAAAGCTTGGTTCGGAAATACGTCCTCTGATTTTATCTAACTCTTGCTTGATGTCACTCATGCCAGAACCTCCTATCTAAAGCAGTTAAAAGCCGCAAGTGCTTCGAGATCATTATTTCTGCGAATGCCTTCTTCCAACTCTTCGCAGAGGAACAGCGGATTGAGCCGCGTGGATTTGAAGGTGTCAAGGATCTCAACCTCAACTAAAATCTTCGTCAGCACTTGCTTGATTTTATTGACCGTTGACTCGCTCCATCCGGCAATATCGTCGTTCTGCTCCTGCAAGTGGGAGAAGAAGACATTCAGGTCTTTCCGCGAAAACTCGAAGTCCTGACTCCGGAACTTTTCTCCAATCACGCCGACCATGAAGTCCCAGACAATGCGGTTGTAGCGCATCATAGCATAGAGGTTGATCTGCTTTGCAATCTCAGCCGGAGCCGACGATAATTCCTGCCGAAGCTGTTCATCATCCAGGGCATCCAAACGCTTATAGCAGCTTCGCACCATACGGGAAACAAGCCGCTCGGTCGGGTATTGAAACAGATTGTTCTTTTTGATTTCTTCGATAGCGTCCTCTACGGATGTCCCGTCGATGTAATATTTCGATGCAATGCGGATTTCATAGAAGAGGAACTGTTCCGCTGTGATCGTTCCGTTATAAATCAGAGATCGTTCCATTCGCTTCTCCATCTGAACTTGTCTCCCAAGCTCATTGTTATCATATCATATTGGCTGTCCCATAAAGCGGACTCTTACTTGCTTTCGTCTACAAACTCCACAATGTCACCGATATTGCAGCCGAGGCAAATACAGATTTTTCTCAGGGCTTCCATTGACACGTCTTCGCCTTTTCGCAGCTTTGTCATGGTACTGGAAGACAGCCCCGACGCCTTGTGAAGATCGCCCTTGCTCATTTCCTTGTCAACGAGCAGCTTCCACAATTTTTTATAGCTTGCTTTCATGCTTTTCACCTCAGCAAAGTATGTAAAATAAACCTAATTTACATTGTAGCACAAGTCAGGCTTCTATTCAATAGAGTCTCATAGACTTCGGGTGAATATGACCGATTTGCAGGAATTGCTCGACATTTAAGAGCAAAGCAAAAGAAACAGTTGAACCTCCGAGCAGTCAGAGCTACAATCTCAACACCTCATAGCGAGGATAAACTGATTGGAGGTCAAATGATGAATTATGAAGTAAGCCCGTTTCAGAACTACGGATCAATCACCATTGACGAACTGAAGGATCAAGCTAACAGTCTACTGAATCTGGTAACGGAAGAACAGCGACCGCTGCGCGTATGCATGAATAATGGCAAAGAGTTTCTGCTGTTCCCTCAAGACCTGCTCGCTCCGATCTGCGATTCCGACTTTCGCTTGATCCTGCTGTCAGCAATGCGGTATGCGATGGGCAAAAGCACATGTATGCCCGTGGTGGTTTCCAATTATATCAAGCGTCACATTCGTCTTCTGGATGATAAGTTTCTCGTTCTGGCTGCCGATGATATCAGGCGATACCTTGAAGACTACGCAGAGCATGAGCCAAATTCGAATCTTTGGCAGAGTCTTTTAGGCGTACTTGAGACAGAACAGCGAGCGCGTGCCACTCGTGAAGCAAGAAAAATCCGACCTTGCCCGGCCTGTGGGAAACCTTTGGAAATCATGAGCATTGCCGACAGCTGGCATTCACCCGGTGGATTTGATGTAATTGCCCACTGCAGAAACTGTCTCGCTGATTACGAATGGTTCTACGACAAGGATGGTGGCACCTCAGATATGAAGCAGTATTTCTTCGGATAGGGCTGTGTAAACAGCACCTGCTCATATGAACAGGTGCTTTCCCGTATTTCAAACATACTTTCCCTTAAAATGCCGCTCAAATTACGGGAATGCGATAGCCATTGAGGAAAAACTAAATTCAACTTGAATTAATATCGAAGAGAGTAAGTTTCATCTTTAGAGAGCAAATGCGTGAGGTTATTCTTTGGCTATAGCGATGCAATTTCTGCACCGCCTATCCTTGCATAAAGGACTTGCTTAACCTCTCCAGCAGAGGTACAATGCGGCAAAACAGAATGCCAAATCATCTATCCCGGTAAACTATAAAAACCGCTTTCTGTCCCCTGTCACGTGGGTGTTCAGAAAGCGGTTTTTGACCACATGTTTGACTACAGACAGGCGTGGAGTATGTGGAAACAGTGTAGATAAGAGTTGCGAAGAGCGTCCGTAATAAACTAAAATCGGCTATAAAGCGCCGGAAAAAGTAGAAAAATTTTTATTCAAAAGTTTGGGACCAGGAGACCGTGCGTTCGAGCCGCACTACTCGGACCAAAACCCCTCTGAAATCGTTGATTTCAGAGGGGTTTTCTTATTCTTTGTTTATTGCGGCGCAAAATTTGATAGGAATTATAAAACTTACGGTTGATCTCCTATATATTTCAAGCTTCTTAAAAGGGCAGTTAATTACTTTTGCCTTTATATTCTGCAGAGCTATGTTGAAAACCTTGCAAAAAGAGCGTATAATATACTAACGGCAAGTCTTAAATGTCTTGTCTATGAGATTGCCGTGTAACTTCACACGGCTTTATTATGTTGTAGGCAACATATATTTATATAAAAAGTGGCCGGCGAAGGGAGGCGTAGCTTCATGTCGAAGCAGAGCAAAATGACTGGTGCAGATTATCTTCTCCTATTGCTATATTTAGATAATTGTAGCGCAATTAATGGCGCAATCAGAATTACAAAAATGATGTTTTTATTTAATATGGAAATTGCTCCCGTCCTTAAAAAGAAAGGGGTTTCCATTCGCGATGAAGATCTTCCTAAGTTTTCGGCATACAATTACGGTCCATTTTCCAAGGATGTTTATGAGCAGGTAGAACTATTTCAAAGCATAGGATTTATCAAGGTCAAAAATCTATATGCAACTGAAGAAATGTCTGAAGTTGATGATTGGGAAGAAAGTGCATTTGAAACTGAATTTTCTGAAGGTTCGTGTCAGTATTCAAGTAATCAGGACGGAAAGTTTATGCAATATAAGCTTTTGAATCTCGGAAAAAAGTATGTTGAGAGTGAAATAATACCGCAACTAACAAATGATCAGTTAGCTGTTTTAACGACCTACAAGCAAAGGATAGTTCATACATCTCCAAAAATGATTTTAAGGTATGTGTACACTAAATACCCTGAGATGACAGAAAACTCTCTTATTAAAGATGAGGTATTGGGGAAATGAGTATATATACTTTTTCAGAAGCTGAATTGAGATCTCGCTTTATAAAAAATATAGGTAATAGAGATGATATCGACGTCTATATAGAAGTACCTGTTTTTTGTCGTTCTGTTGATTTAGTAATACAAGAAAAACAAAATGCGGAAATTTTTGCAATAGAATTTAAATTGCATGATTGGAAGCGAGCAATACAACAGGCTCAAAGCGTAGGACTTTGCTTTGATTATCTATATATTTGTTTACCCAAGCCAAAGACAAATTCTTCAGCAAGCAAAATTAGTGATACATGTATATCGAATGGCGTGGGACTTATTTTCTATGATACAGAACTCAATGAATTCTTCATAGAAGTCGAAGCTTCAAAGACTGCTGATGTTTGGGAAAAAGAACGTTGCCGTATTGTCAACTATTTGGAGGCTAAGAGAGATGAAGCAACAACATCTAAAAATTCTTAGATATAATACGGGCACTGATAAAAAAGCTTTCGTACAGTTCAAAGATTTCTTTGACGCGGCAATTTTTAACGCAACAATAGTTGCCTATAGCGGCGCCTCAGTCGCCGATTTGATTTCAATGCATAGTCGGAGATATATTATTGATCCGCAGACTCATATTTTTCAACAAGAGTTGTCTGCGTATACTACCGAAAATAAAAAAACTCACATTCCGGCAATAAAAAAATCGGTAACAAAATATTTAGAAAAAATGCCTGCTGCTCTCGCTGACAAGATTCTTAAATTACACCAAAAGCCCGAGCCTGAACTCATTGCCCAAAACCTTGATGCATTAGTAGAGTGCGTGTATGCTTTTCAAACAGAATTTGTAAACACATTTATTGTGCAAAAAGAGTATGATAAGTATTTGAAATTCGCTAATATGGGTCCTCGTCCCAAACTTGTCATTGCTCCATATTTTATGATAAAATTCGAAGATTCTTATTCAGAAAAGCAAATGTGGTTACATTATAACAGAGTCTGCTTAGAGAAGACAATTGCCCTCAACGAGCAACAAAAAGAGGAAGAAATTGCTGCTCAATTAGTCCTTGAAAAGGATGTACTTTCTGAAGAATTTATTGAAATGGTTGCGTCCACATATGATCTTGCAGGCTACGAATATATCTTTATTTGGCTTGATGATTTCAATGCCTTTGAAGCTAAGGTAATGTATAACGAATTGTTTTCCAAGCTACTCAAAGCATTGAATAATATTGGGAAAAAGCCTATCATGGCATATGGTGGTTATGAATCTATAATTTTATGCAATACAAACAGCCCTGCTCGTTTGTACGGTGTTGCTCAGTCTGTAGGGTATGGTGAATATCGTGCAATCACACCTGTGGGTGGTGGTATGCCTGTAAACAAATACTATTTTCTTCCGACACATTGCCGAATGCGGTTTGATGATGTTGCTCGTATTTTGTCAGAGCACGGTTATTTTAGCGCAAGCAAAAGCGAAAAAGAACATGCACTTGACTATTACAGGGATATTTGCAATTGTGGTATTTGTCATGAAATTATAAGAGATGATATAAATGGTTTTTCTACGTATAACGATTCTATCCCTTACACAGTAAAAACAAGGAATGGGATTCTAACTAAAAACCGACCAACTACTGATGCAACTCTCATTGCTGCAATTCATTTCTTGAACTGTAAAGTTTTTGAATGGAACTATATTGAGAATGAAAATTTATCAACAGTTTTAGATAACTTGAAAAGTTGCTATGCCCAATATCAACCCAAACTTGTTGGTCATATAAATAAATGGTGTGAGATTTATGGCAAATAAACGAATTAAGCGAGTCATTATTGCAGGGGCAGGTTTTTCTGCCCCTGCAAAACTGCCAATTCAAAGCAGAATTATTGATAGAATGGCAGAAGTTCCGGAAATGGATTTTTTAACTGGAAAAATGCCCGAAGAGAGTATGACTTTTCTTGATGCGTTTATCACCGTTGGTCTATTTCTTTTAGATAATTACGCAAAGAAAGACTATACTGAATACCGTGTGAAGTATCAAAAATTGGTGGATAAAGATTTGGCATATAGAACATTCTTTGGCGCACAAGAAATTGACTTCAAATCATTGTGGTCAGAAGAAACATCCAAAACATTAAGCAGTATCTTTTCGGATGAAGCCGCTCATAGTAAGCATGTGAGCAATTACTATTCAGAAGTATATTCTATTCGCGAGAATATTCGAAAGGCAATTCAAGACGAAAAAATTAATGTTAATCTCGAGGATGTATTTACTGCATTTGATAAGTCAATAATTGCGCGAGAGCATCTACATGGTTATACATATGCTCAAATGGATAAAATTCGTTATTCTATTATGCGCTTGTTTATCTATTATTTTTCTAAAAGCGTCCTTGAACACGATTTTGCGCATAAAGATTATCAAGCATTCTTTGGTTATCTCAAAAAGCACCGAACAATTGAACCACCGACAATAATTACAACCAATTGGGACACTTTAATTGAAAGCTATTGCAACAAATATTCTGTCGATTATAGTTATGGATTTTTACAACCCTATACTTCCGATTCTATTAAACACACAGCCAAAAACTACGATTTACTACTTCTCAAAATTCACGGTTCCGCAAACTGGCTTCGTTGTTTGAATTGCGGTTCGATTTCTATTTTTGAAAAAAACCATGCAGCAACTTCTTTATTTGAGGATAATCGCACAGAAAAGTGTCCTGTCTGCGGACACGAAAAAACAGCTCATGGCGCGTCAATGCAACCGGAATTAATAACACCTACAATGATGAAATCTCTTTCAAATCAGTTATATACAAATTTGTGGTCAAGTGCAGCACAAGAGCTACGTGATGCTACACATATCATTTTTGTTGGCTATTCCCTGCCAATTGCCGATTTTGAGTTCCGTTATATGCTACAAAAGAATGTAACCAGTTCCGCAAAGATTGATGTCATTTTGACACCGAATAGCAATCCAGACTTAGTTGCTAATAATTTAAAAGATTTATTGCCATCAAAACGGTACTTGGACGCTTTCCCGAAGAATAAGGTTTCGTTTTATTACGAAGGGTTTGGACCATATTTTTCGTTAAGCAAGTAATCATATGTGGTTAAACTATTTAGTTTTTTATATAGCATATCATTTAGACATTTCGTGAGGTTCTGTTCTTGAATTGTCCCGATAATTTCATAATCCATCTCCTATCAACATAATTACCGGCATGGGTACCAATTACTGAGCGCCCATGCCGGTGGTTCGTTTTACTTTTCCTTTTTCACTTTCTTCGTTTTCTCCCTACCTTTCTTCTTACCCTTCTCTGACTCCCGCGGCTGGAGCGTTCCTTTCGCTTTCAGCCGCTGTGCTTCCGCAATCTCTGCCTTCATCTCCACGATCAACACCTTCAGCTTCTCCTCGCACTCTTCGCGGGTGTGGGCGTAGACATTGCGGGCGTGTTTTTTACCGTCGGGCCATTTGGGAGAATAGCGGCCTTCAAACAGGTGGTCGTTGATTTCGCTGATGCAGCCGGTGCCAGACCTGCGCTTGCGGCCCACATAGGGCTTGAAGTCGGTCATTCTCGGCTTTTCCGCCTGGGCCGGGACAGTTTCCCACCCCGGCTCTGAAGCTTCCTCCTGCGGCGCCGCTTTGCCAATACTTCGGTCGATGTTGGCGGCGGCCGTGAGCCGCATGTCATCGGTAATGTGGGTGTAGATGTCCAGCGTGGTGGCCGCCGACACATGACCCAGCATGGCGGAAAGCGTTTTTACATCCATACCGTTCTCCAGCGCCAGCGTCGCGAATGTATGGCGCAGATCATGAAATCTAACATGCTTGCATCCTGCGTGCTCCAGAATGAGCTGCAATCTGCGCCGCACCACACCGGGTGTAATGGGACAGTCCTCCTTGACAGGCGACGGAAACATCCAGCGGGAATCCACCGTCTTTTTGTACTCCCGCAGCACCGCCACCACGGCGGGCGGCAGGACGATCTTACGGACGGAGTTCTTCGTCTTGGGGGTGCTGAGCTGAAGCTGCCCCCGCACATCGTAGACCTGTTTGTTCACATTCAGCACACCGGTTTTGAAGTTCAGATCGTCCCATTGCAGCGCCATGAGCTCGCCACGGCGCAGGCCGGTGGCTAAGTCCAGAAGGAACACTTCGTAGTAGCCCTCAAACTTCGCTTGAATGAGGAATCGCTGCAACTCTTCTCGTGTCAGCACCTGCATCTCCCGCGCTTTCTTGGGCGGCAGCTTGCAGCCGATGGCCGGGTTCACGCGAATCAGTCCATCCTGCACCGCTTTCTCCAGCGCGGAGCGACAGGTGGCGTGG
>ERZ838118.2597-NODE-2597-length-18992-cov-4.965253_pt1 | contig 18992 bp, 10 predicted proteins | sample MGYA00519863_ERZ838118 | MGnify/ENA primary metagenome ERZ838118 (study PRJEB31850, sample SAMEA3708827) | human gut metagenome | biome: human gut; feature: human-associated habitat; material: faeces | place: China | collected 2014 ...
TCGCGGATATAGAGCTGAACCGTTTCTTCACCATCCATTTTTCCGGTATTCGTGACATCTACAGTTACTTTCACGCTTTTGTCAGGAGTGGTCGTTGCTTCAGACAGTTTGAGGTTCTCATATTTATACGTCGTATAACTCAAACCGTAACCGAACTCGTACAAAGGTAATGAATTTCCTGTTGCATACGGAAACCAATGGTTGGTAAATTTATGATTGTACATACATTGAATCTGTCCGGTGCTTCTTGGAATCGTAATCGGCAGTTTACCGCTTGGGTTCACTTTTCCGTAAAGAATCTCCGCCAAAGCCTGCCCCCCGACTACTCCCGGCTCCCATGCTTCGATGATGCAAGGCATATTTTCGGCAATCCATTCGGTAGTCAGCGGTCGACCGTTGACAAGGATTACGACTGTTGGAACCCCTGTTGCGGCTACAGCTTCCACCAGTTCCTGTTGACGTCCCGGCAAAGAAAGCTCGTAACGGTCACTGTTCTCTCCACACGTCTTCTCGTTCCAATGATAACGCATAGAGTTTTCTCCTACCACCAGAATTGCCAGATCGGAGCTGCGTGCCTGTTGCACTGCTTCCTTTATTTGATTGTCTGATAGCAAACGTACGTTCCAGCCGAGATCAAGGAAATGATAATTCGTTTCGGGGCTGATAGCTTTCAGACCTTTCAATACGGTAGTGACATGTTCTTCCGGCTGTTCCATTGCCCAGTCACCTAAGATAGACTGATTGTTGGCATTATGTCCGGTGACGAACACTTTCTTATATTTCGAAGCATCCAATGGCAGCATATTACCTTCATTTTTCAACAGGACGATAGACTTCCGCGCTCCTTCCAGTGCCGTTTGCTGATGTTTCTCATTAAAGACAATTTCATCTTTCTTTTTCAGGTCGATAAACGGATTCTCGAACAATCCTAACCTGAATTTAACTTCCAGAATCTTAGAAACGGCAGCATCTATCTGCTTTTCAGGAATACTCCCTTCTTTCACACACTCAATGATAGCTTCGTAGAATTCCGGTCCATGCATGTGCATTCCCATTCCGGCATCTACACTGATCCGGTAAGCGTCTTTCAGCGTTTCGGCTACGTTGTGATAGTCGTGCATGCGCTCAATATCCATCCAGTCGCTGACAACAAAACCGTCAAACTTCCACTGATTGCGTAATACTTCCGTCATCAGATACTTATTTCCGTGACAGGGAATCCCGTTCAACTCATTATGAGCCGTCATCACTGTAAATACACCCGCTTCCAGACAATCTTTGAAAGGCGGGAAAAATACCTCCTGCAACGTTCTTTCCGATAACTCGGCAGGAGCACCGTTGATTCCGTTGGCTGGCTGACTGCCACCTACAAGATGCTTTGCACACGCAATCACTTTATCGTTTCCCGTGAAATCCTTTGTCTGGAATCCGCGTACGGTAGCCGCCCCCATCTGTCCTACCAGATAGGGATCTTCGCCGAATGTTTCGCCCACACGTCCCCAGCGAGCGTCACGTGCCACTTCCACGTTCGGAGTGAACGTCCAGTGCATACCGCTGGCACGCATTTCAATAGCAGTCTCCCGCGACATCCGTTCTACCAGTGCAGGGTCAAAAGTAGCTGCCTGTCCGATAGGAGTGGGGTAAATGGTCGAACCACGATACAAACCGTTTCCATGAATGGCGTCAATACCAATCAGGAGTGGAATCTTCAGGCGGCTTTGTTGTGCCAGCGATTGCAGATAATTGGCTTCTTCGGCCTTTACCACGTGCAGGAATGAGCTAATCAGTCCTTTTTTCGTCATCTCTTCCACATCGGAAGAATGTAGATTGGGATAGAAACCCTGCGAATGACTGTGTTTCAAGTCTTCGGCAGACATATCTTTTTCTGCTTTCTTCATGTGTTCCAATCCCACGTATTGGCACATTTGGGCAACTTTTTCCTCCAATGTCATTTGAGACATCAGGCTGGAGACACGTTCGGACACAGGCAGCGTAGGATCGGTGTAATCTTTGCTTTTATCCTGACAAGCTAATGTGGAAATGCCGATAGCACAACAGATTCCCATAGCGATGAATGTTTGTCGCATATTTCTTTTTTAATTTGAATGATTATTGTTATCTGAATGACTATTATTTAGTTAACAAATCCAGTACCTCCTGTTCAATCACGTTTCCTTGTGAATCGCAGAAGCCGAATCCTGCTTTATATTCCCAATAAGAGTAGGAGATGTGACGATCCTTCAAGATAGATACTACGTCCCGTATCCATTCCATTCTGTCGGCGGCCGGAGTCTTTTTGTAGCAACCGAATTCACCGCAGTAGAGTTGTACACCGAGACTGGTAGCTTTCATCTCCGCTTTCAATACGAGTGACTCAAGCGTGGTTTTATCATACGTTCCCATATAAGGAGTCACCAGTTTTTGCATCGCTTCGGATAGTTGGTTGAAGTCCGCCTCTTCTATCAGTTCGCCCGGATAGTGAATGGGTACATTCAGGTCTTTTTCTTCCGTCCACTCGGCTTGGTAGTGCGTGAGGGGATGCGGGTTGTAGAAGTGGAAACTCAAGATGATATTCGGGTCACCGCCGGGAATAGTCAGTTCGTTGAAAGTGTTGACACTCTGCCAGCGGTTGGAGCCGATGATGAGTTTACGTTCGGGTTCCGTTTGCCGGAGTTCACGAATCAGTTGGGCGGAAAGAGAGTTCCATTGTGAGGCGTAAGGGGCTACCGGTTCATTCAATAACTCGTAGGCAACGAGATCGTTGGGATACTGGTTCAGTTCTTCCGCCAGCGTTTTCCATAAATCGAGATATTTGTACTGGGCGTCTTTGTCTGTCCAGAGTTTGGGGACGACGGTGGTAGTTCCACTTTCAGGGTAAATCTTGTTGTCACCAGTTTTACTGTCGGAGAAGAATACATCGTCGAAATACATTGTTTCTCCTTCTTCCGGACGGAGAGCCACGCGACCGCAGTTTTTGTTATAGTTGGATACATCTACGGCGATTTCTTCCCATTCATTTGCCGTAGTATTGGTATATCCGTAGTAACCGTCGTTCGTATTGTTCTCGTCACTCAATACAACGGTAATAGTGCTTTTGGTGCTTTTGTATATTTTGGCGCGCAGGTACTTGAACTGCATTCCGATCTCGTTTTGCCTGACCCGACAGGAATAATGGAAAAATCCTTTTTCTTGGCGTTCGACCAAGTGTCCACTCCTGATTTTCGTACCACAGAGAACACCCTATTGCTGGTGTTTATACCGCTTTTGCTGGGATTATCTACATTGTTCACCGTCACGCCGGAGCCATTGGCAAACCATCCCGCCCATTTCATATCTTCAAATGTGTCGTAGAAACTCTCAATCGGGTCGCCCGATGTAGTGACCGTTGTATTGAAGTTGTGATCGCGCAATACGTGCAGGTCTACAATCACTTTCATTCCGGCATCCCGACACCATCCTATGGCATTGTGCAACAGTGTGAATGCTTCCGGTATCTTCTGACCGTCTTCCGTGAAGAACAGTTTTTCGTCTATCGGCAGACGGATGTGGTCGAAACCGTATCCGGCCAGCTTTTGTGCTTCGGCTTGTGAGAAGCCGTTGGCGGGGATGGCGTCTACCTGCGACAGCCAGTTACTGATATTCACCCCTTTGTTGATGGCAAAAGGAACATAGTTTTGCGGTTCTCCTCCGTTGCTGATTACTTCATCTTTTTCGGAACAGGAGGCTATCAGGCATGCAAACAGACAGGCCAGATAGATTATAAGTCTTTTTTTCATACAATTCTTGTTTTAATGGTTTACTCTGTTGCTTCGGTTACTTGGATAATAGCTTCACGGGTGGTTTCCTTAGTCGGAGTCTTTACAATCAGTTCGAGGTGGAAAGTGCCGATAGTCGAAGGAATGTACGTCAATCCTACTCCCTTATGAATTTCCCTTCCATCCAGATACCATGTCCCCTCGCAAAGTTCGGCAGGAGTGTATTGTACATTGATGGAAAGCACCTGATTCAATGGAATACTGAATTTACCCAACGTGCCATCCTCCTGCTTGTCCGGCCACCGGCCTAGTATGCGCGGATATTCGTCAGTAGTCAGTACCGGAGTGTCTATATCGTCGCTGCAACCACTCATGGCAAACAGAGATACCAGCAACGTGCATATAAATATTATTTTCTTCATAATCGTTTTTTCTTTTAGTGTTGATGATCTTAGGTTTATTTGTCCCACCATACCGGTGAATTCCAGTCGTCTTTGCCTCCCATAGCCTGGATGGCAGATTGATAACCCTCCGGATTGTACGAACTTTCAAAGAGCGGGTAGCAGAGACGCAGCGGTGTAGTCTGCGAATCAATCGTCACTGCCCCGTAGTGGGGAGAAGGAAGCAACACCGGAATGTCTGTTCTTCTCCAGTTGGCATATCCTTCGGGGATATTGTTGAAGTGCAGAATCCATAATTGGGTGTTGATAGCAGTAAGCTGTGCATCCAATCCGCTGGCAGGTAGTGAATTAGCCTGCAGATAGGTATCGATGACCTGATCGTCAAAAGTCTTGGCACCGAATTTCTCCAGGAAATGGATGGCTGCGCGTACTCCGTTTTTATAATGGGTGGAAGCGTCGGCACCTGTTGTGATGTCTCCTGCCCAGCGGGCTTTGGCTTCCGCCAGTAATAATTCCGCTTCCGCGTATGTCATAACCACTCCGGGCATATCGCCTTTCAGGAAAATGTTGTTGAGCTGCGGACGGGTAGCTTTGTCCTGCCATTTATTAGTCAGTTTGCTCCAATAACCCTCCGGCCATGTCCCGTTGCTGTACCAGAAATAACCCGGGTTGCAAGGCTGAAACTTGGCAGCTTCCGTATTTTGCATTTCCTCCGTCAGATCCACACGACCGAATGGGTTGTTTGCCGAACGTTCGTGATAGCAACGTCCGAATACAAACTGCCGCGGGTCGGAAGTAGCGTCCAGCTGTTTCCAGAATGTGCTGCAGAGATAAGCTGTAGGATATGCTTCGCGACCTCTCCATAGTTGGGCGAGCCCGTTTCTGCGGAATTCGTTGGATGCCCAGTCCTGAATATCGGTGTAAGCAATCAGGGCATCGTCAGCGGCCGATTGCATCAGACCGGCTTCCTGACCGACAGCTTTGATGGCTTCTGCTTTAGCCAGTTCCGGGTCTGCGTTTACGATGCGCATTGCATAGCGCAGGTGCAGGGAGTTGGCAAAACGTTTCCATTTGTCGATATTCCCTTGAAAGATAATATCTCCCGTGACCTTGTCACCACTGGCGGTCAGAGCATCTGCCGCTTCGCCGAGTTCTTTCAGGAAATCCTTGTATATCAGTTCCTGTTTGTCGTAGGCAGGCTTTACGTTACCGGTGATAAAGCCTTTACCCGCTTCGAAGTAAGGGCAGTCGCCGTACATATCCGTCAGTATGGAGAAAAGATATACTTTATAAATACGGGCAACGGAGTGGATGTTCACTTCCCGTTCGTTATCCTTGGTCTTGTCCAGAATGTCGACAATGTTCTTGATGAGTGCCGGGTACATCAGGTTCCATGTGTTTCCCATTTCCGCATCATTTTTGCGATACTGTCCGCCATAGTTGGTGGTGTTCCAGTCGCCTTGCATATATTGTGCGAAAGCAGCCAGATAGAATGGATAGGGCTGGCACATTTGCCAATGTCCCCATGTTTGCAACTGAATCATAGACAGTTGCTGGTTCGGGTCGGTAGAGGACGACTTGGAAGGGTCTGTATTCAGTTCCTCAAAGTCGGTGCAGGCTCCCAGCAGCAGACCGCATATACATAACATACCGAAGGCGATTTTATAGATTGTTTTCATGATTGCTTACTATTAGAATTTTACGTTAACATTGAAACCATAGCTTCTTCTGGATGGCAGCGAGCCGTATTCCAGTCCCATACCCGAGCCGTTGTTGTAGTTGGAGTCCGGGTCGATGTTCGGTACGTTCTTGTAGATGATGAACGGGTTACGTGCCACGAACGATACGGATACGGCATCAAACACCTTGCTGATCCATCTTTTGGGCAGACGGTAAGCCAACGTAATTTCGCGTACCTTTACGTAAGAGTTGTCGTAGATAAACGGAACCGGAGTCTGATCGGCTATATGTTTCCAATATACTTCGGGGTCGACAAACTTTTTGTTTTCCGCAAAACTTCCGTCCGGCATTTCTACCACGCCCTCTACTACATAACCGCCTGTCGCTTCCCAATTACTTTCTTTCACTCCGGCTTGCAGTCGTTGCTCTTCCGATTCATACCAGCCGTCGCGTCCTGCAAGAGTCGCTTTGTCTTTTCCGGTCATGTAAGAAGAACGGGCGGACATGGAATAGACATCGGCGCCTACCTTAATATCGAAGATGGCAGACAGGGAGATGTCGCGGTAAGTCAGGTTGGTGGTGATACCTCCTGTCCATTTCCAGGTGGCGTTGCCCAGCACTCGCAAGTCTTCCGTCACTTTCGGAAGTCCCGTAGAAGCATCTACGATAATCTGTCCGGCATCATTTCTAAGGAAGTCTTTACCGAGGATGGAACCATAGTTCTCCCCTTCTACGGCAGCTACCTTTACGTTAATCCAACGTGCCGATTCCAATTCAAATTCTTTAATACCTGAAGCTAATCTTTTTACCTTATTACTATTCTTTGAGAAGTTGATATTCAAGTCCCATGAGAAATCTTTCGTCTGTATGGGGCGTGTGTTCAGTGCGATTTCCACTCCTTTGTTCTCTATTTCTCCTGCATTAATCAGCATGGAGTTGTAGCCGGAAGTTCCTGTGGTGTTGAGGCGCATAATCTGGTTACTACTTTTTTGGGTGTAGTAAGTGAAATCCAGTCCGATGCGGTTTTTCAGGAATTTCAGTTCCAGTCCCACTTCGGCAGAGTTGGTCTTGGTCGGTTTCAGGTCTTTGTTCGGAATCGTCGTATTGGCGATTTGAGACAGTGCGTACCCTGAATAGTTTTTGGGAGACAGTTCGTAGGACAGTCCCAATTGGTAAGGATCAGTGTCGCTACCTACCTGTGCCCATGAAACTCTCACTTTACCGTAAGGCAATAGCGTCGGATTGATCTTGAAGAATTCCGAGAACAGGAAACTTCCTGATACCGAGGGGTATAGATAAGTATTGTTTCCCGATGGCAGAGTGGAAGAATGGTCACCGCGCAGTGTGGCGTCGAGATAGACGAAGTTGCCGTAAGCCAGGTTGATAGAACCATAGAGAGAGTTAATCTGTTTGCGGTAGGTTCCTTCGGTGATCTCTTTGCTTGTGAAGCTTTGCAGGGCAATGACATCACGCATCACCATCTCTTTGGCAGTTACAATCTGTGTTTTGTTGTCCACTTTATAGAGGTTGCCGCCGATGGTTACTCCATAGTCGAATTTCTTATAACTGTTGTTGTAAATGGCCAGTGCTTCTACGTTATACATTCTGTTTCTGAAATCGCTGATTTGCAACTGTCCCTGTTCAAATCCCGGTGAGGTGGGGGCTGCATAGTCTTGAAAGTTCATGAAGTTAATGTACGCAGCACCGGTAACTTGAATCTTGAAGTGTTCGTTGACGTTGTAACGTACCAGTGCCGAACCCATGAACTTGTCTTTTCCCGATTCATTGGTCATTTCGTTGAGCACCCAGTAAGGGTTGAGGTTCCATACATCGCGTCCGTTCCAGTCGTAGTAGTTGCCGTCGGCATCTTTGTAGTTGTCGCGCAGCCATTTCTGGTCGTAGGTGGTTGCCAGAGACATCAGGTTTTTGGCAGGGTTGGCACGGTGGTCAGACAGTGCGGGACGGTTCTTTACGTCTTCACGGGTGTAAGTCACCTTGAAGTCGAGGTCTACTTTCTTGTTGATCGTAGTGTTGGCACGCAGATTCAGCGTGTTACGGCTCATCTTCGTGTTTGGAAGAATGTCTTTGTTGCGCATATCCGTATAAGTGGCGCGGATACCCGTGTCATCTTTCACGGTGCTGACAACGATTGTGTTGGTAGTGGTCATACCGGTTCTGAAGAAACCGTCGATATTGTTGGGAATGACAACATACGGGCGGGTCACTCCGTCGAAATACGTCAGGTTCAGTCCCGGATCAATCTTCGGTCCCCAGTTTTTGTTCGAAGAATACTGGTCGTCCGTACCGTTGATGCGTCCGCCGGTTCCCTGACCGTAGACATACTGTACATCGTCCCACTTCGTCAATTGTTTCTCGAAAGTAGTGGTACTGTTCAGTTCCACTGCAAATTTCTTTTTGGTACTTGCTTTCTTGGTAGTGATAAGGATCACACCGTGAGAAGCGCGGCTACCGTACAAGGCAGATGCCGCCGGACCTTTCAATACGGACATGCTTTCAATATCGTCCGGGTTGATGCTGGAAATGCCGTCGCCGAGGTCATAACCTCCGTATTGTCCGGCACTGCCATAGTTGCTGTTGTCCAAAGGCACTCCATCCACCACATAAAGCGGTTGATTGTTTCCCGTCATCTCCGTGCTACCGCGAACGATCACTCTGGACGAACCGGAAGGACCGCCGGCAGTCTGGCTGATAACCAGTCCAGGAATCTTTCCTGCCAGCGAGTTGATGACATTGGTTTCCTTTGCCTTTTCAAGTTCTTCACCTTTCACTTCACCGATGGAATAGCCGAGTGCTTTCCGTTCGCGCTTGATACCCAACGCGGTAACAACTACTTCGTCGATGATTCTGCTGTCTTCTTTCAAGACGATTTTAAGATTGGATTGTCCTTTCACCTGTACTTCTTCCGAACGATAACCTACATAACTGACTATTAATGTAGCGTTTTTGGAAGCGTCGATGCTGAATTGACCGTTGAAGTCGGTAATCACTCCCTGTGTAGTACCTTTGACGGCAATGCTGGCTCCAATCAGAGGTTCGCCTTGCTCATCCGTAACCGTACCTTTTACTTTGGAAGTTTGCTGTACAACTTGATGGGTGATTTCGTCTTCCGCATATCCATATATGGGTATGAATAGCAACAGACAGAGAATTAGGGTTAACTGCTTTTTCATCTTAATTAGATTATTTAGATTGTTGATAACATCGCAAATATAGGGTGTTATCGTATCCGGACGGGTTTGAAAGCTATCGGAATAGGTTGAAAAACTATCGGATTTGCATCTTATTCGCTTTTTTCTAAAGGAATTTGCTTGGAGATACTCCGTAATGCTTCTTAAATACTGTACTAAAGTACTTGGAATCTGTGAAACCGACCAAAAGAGCGACTTCCTGCACCGGAATCTGCTGTTTTAATAGATTGGCAGCTTCTGTCATGCGCATGAGTTTGATAAATTCGTTAGGCGCCTGCCCTGTCAGGGCTTTCAGTTTTTCGTAGAATATAGTACGGCTTAATGCCAACTCACGGGAGAGCTGGTTGATGGTGAAATCCGGGTTGGCCAGATTTTCAGTAACGAGCTTTGTGCAACGTTCCAAAAACTCTTTGTCCATGGGAGATAGGAGGTTGGCACATTCGGTGTCCTCTTTCTCTTCGCTTTGCCCCGTAGCAGGAATGGAATTGAGCGAATGAGAAAGGAAATACTGCCGCATAATCTTGCGGTTCTGTAATACTCCTTTTATTTTAGTCTTCAGGATCTCCGTGTCGAAAGGCTTGGTGAGATAATCGTCCGCTCCGCTTTCCAATCCTTCGAGGATGGCGTCTTTCTCCGTTTTGGCAGTTAATAGGATGACGGGGATATGCGAGGTGGTGAAGTCTGATTTGAGCTGACGACACAATTCGTCCCCTTGAATGCCCGGCATCATGACGTCGGAGATAATCAAGTCTACTGATGCTCCTTGCAGATATTCCAGTGCGGACTCTCCGTCGGGTTTGTCGATGACGGTGTAGATGGAAGAAAATGTCTTTTTCAGGTAGAAACGCAGATCGTCGTTGTCCTCTACAATCAAGATTCGTTCTTTGGCAGTATGGGCTGTCTGGTTCGGCTCGCTTTCATCGTATCGGTCTGTATGCTGAACGGTTCCTGTTTCCCGGTCTGTATTTACCTCCGGTGATAGTTCGCTGCTATTGTCTTCTGTGGATATATCCGTTAGGAAGGTAGATAGAGGAGATGTTTTCCCCGAAAGGATGTAGCGTGCCAGATGGCGGTTTCCTTTTCGGAAAGTGAGCAGGAAGGTGGAACCTTCGCCCTCGTTGCTGGTAAAGGAGATGTTTCCTTTATGTAGTTTCATCAGGCGGCGGGTCAGCAGTAATCCAATGCCGCTTCCGGTTTCTTTGGAGTTGACGGCATTTTCGGCACGGTAGAAATTGGAGAAGATATACCGTTGTGCTTTACGCGGAATACCGATACCGCTGTCTTTGACTTCTACGGTTATCTTTTTATCATTCTGTTCTATTGTGATTGAAATAGTTCCGCCGGCAGGGGTGTATTTCACTGCATTCGATAACAGGTTATCGAATATTTTGTCTGCTTTGTCTTTATCCATCCAAAGTGAGACGGGGGCTTCGGGCACTGATAATTCCATCCGGATTTGTTTGCTTTCGCAAAGGGACTGGAAGTTAAGCACTTTTTCCTGCAAATATGATTTCAAATCGTACGCTGCAACCTGAAGTGTGAGATGTGTTGTGTCTATCTTCTGGAAGTCGAGTAGTTGCGTGATTAAGTTGTATAGCTTTTCCGTGTTCTTGCGGGCTATCTGGAGGTATCGTTTCCCTTCTCCGGACAGTCCGTCCTCCTTGCTTAAATCGCTAAGCGGGGCCATGATAAGCGTCACCGGAGTGCGGATGTCATGGGCGGTGTTGATAAAGAACTGTATCTTTTCGGAGAAGTGCTTTTTCTCCATCTTGTTGGCAAAGAAACGCCAGATGAAATAGGTGATGCCTGCCAGCAGGATGATGTATATCAGCCAGGCGATTGCTGTATTCCAGTAAGGCTGCGCAATGTGTATGCGGATGGTTTGCTCGTCCAGTTGCTGTCCGCCGTTTTTGCTCATGCTTTTTACGCGGAACGTATAATTGCCCGGAGGAATATTGGTATAACGGATGCTTAATTCGTTGGTAGGAGCACTCCAGCTTTGTTCGAAACCCTCCAGTTGGTAGCTGTAGTGGATGTCTTGTTGATACTGGTAAGAGACGGAGATAAAGGAAATGAGAAAAGAATTCTCGTTGTATTTCAACTCAATCGTTTTTCCTTCGTTCAGCATCCGGTTGAATTGAATCTTTTTCTCTTCGGTCTTTTCACGTGACTTTTGCGGAACTTCGAAGGAAGTGAACAACAAGGGGGCTTCGTAAAGGGGACGGGTAAAGTTTTCCGGGTTGAAGCGCACGGCGCCGTTGGTACTTCCGTAGACGAAGTCTCCGTTTCTTAGACGGGTGTAGGACATGAAGTTAAATTCATTTGCCAGTCCGTCGAGGAAGCCGATGTTGGTTATTGCGGGAGAGGGGGAGGTGGTGATGTAGGCCAGTCCCTTGTCTGTGCTAAGCCATAGGTGTCCTTTGTTGTCGGGAAGGATGCTGTATATATAGTTGGAAGGAAGGCCGTTTGCTGTGGAGTAGGTGACGGCTTTGCCTGTTTTCAGGTCTAATAAGTTGATGCCTCCTCCGTCTGTACCGAACCACACTTTGTCGGGGGTGGGGAAATACATGGAGTAGATGAAGCTGTTGCTCCGGGTGTCGGCATTGGAGGGCGAGGTGAAATATTGTTTGAAATTGCCGGTTTGTTTGTTCAACAGGTAGAGCCCGTTGGCCGTGGCAAGGGCTATCGTGTCTTTGCCGACTGTGGTTATCGAGTTGATGAGCGTAATGCCGTAGGAAGCGAACTGTTCCGCTTTCCCTGCTTGAGACGGGGTATATCGGATGAGGTTGCCATACATGCCGCCAAACCATAGATTCTTGTTGTTGTCTTCTACGATTGAGTAAATGTAGTTTGTGGTCAATGTGCCGGGACGTTCGGTGGTGAGATGCTGGCGGATGCCTGTATGTTTGTTGAGGCAGTAGACGCCTGTGCCGTAACCTCCGGTCCATACATTCCCGTTTTCATCGTTACAGAGAGTCAGGAATACGTTTTCTTTCAGGAAGTGTTTCCAGGTTCCGGACTTTAGCAGGTGTACACTGATTCCCTGGTTGGTGGCATACCATAAGTCGCCTTCATGATCTTCGAGGATAGCGTTGACGTGGTTGTTTATCAGTGATTGCGGGTTTTTGTATTCATGTTGGGTAAGTTCGAAGAGATATTTCTTCGGATTGGCGTAGGCTACACCTCCTGTATAACTGCCGATCCATAGATTGGAAGAACTGTCTTTGCAGAGGGCATAAATGCCGTTTCCTTTCAATTCTCCTTCTTCTTCCAAGTTCGCATTGAGGAAGGACCAGGAGTGTCCGGCATCACGGGTGGCTGCATAGACTCCTGCTCCGTCTACTCCCAGCAATAATGTTTGTGGGTCGTAGGGGATGATGGAACGGTAGGGGAGGTGTGGCAGCTGGTTCAGTGATTCGTTCGACAGGAAATCTCCGGTACGGGTATCCTGCACTTTTACTCCGGAGTTGAAAGTTCCTATCCAGAGTAAGTGGGTTGCGGGATCGTAGAAAACGGACTGGATGTAACACTCGGGCAATAGGGTGGTAATTGTTCCATTCTGCTGGTTGCGTTTATACAATCCTTCGGTAGTGGCGATATACAGGGTTTCGTCGGACGGTGAGAAATGAATGGTGTTGATACATTTCTTTTTTAGTATATTCTCTATGTGCCGGTTGGTGCTGTCGTAGCAGAACAAACCGTTTTTCAGTCCGAACCAGAAGCGGTTGGATGAGTCGATGAAGAGATTGTTGAGGAGTATTCCGCTTTCCGTTAGTTCCGCTACGTCAATTTCGAGCGTGAAGGCGTCGGAGATGGGATCGTATTTGAATACTTTACCGGCACTTGTATATGCCCGGAGTGTTTCGTGTGAGTCTTTCGTGAGGTAGATCATACGTCCGGCTCCGTCAACGATGATGTCTTCGCCGAAAAGGCTGTAGTTTTTTACGGTTCTTCCGTTGAAGCAGTCCACCCCTGAACGGGTGGAAATCCAGATGAAGCCTTTCTTGTCTTCGAGGATGGAGAATACGCGCTGGTTGCTTAATCCTTCCTTGGTGGTGAGGTATTGATAGGTAAAAGAGTGGCTGTTTACCTGCTTTTCTGATTGTGCGAAAATGGAAAGGGCAGGTAACAGAAGGAAGATGGTCAACAGGCAGAGAGCCGGAAAACGTTTCATGGCTTTTCGTTGGCTCGCAAACCGAATACTTTTCCCGTCATCTGCTCGATGGGCACTTGCCATACTTTGACATTGCGCACGGCAGGTTCGGAATAGTTGAACTCACTATCCGTGTAATGACGCATGATAATATCCAATACCCGACGTTTTTCATCCATATCTTCTATGAATGTCACCTTTCCACGACACATGGCGCTTTCGGAACGCATACTGTAACTGCACGCTACTTTTTCGTGCTGATATACGAGTTTATGACCTATGCTGAAAGTGATGCATACATTATTATTATGTTCCAACATCTCCAACTTGCTGCCTTCGGGACCCGAATGAAGGTATAGGATGCCATTCTCATAACCGAAGTTCATCGGAACTACGTAGGGATTGCCTTCTAAATCTGTGATGCCTACAAAGCAGGCATCGCAGTGGAGGATAATGGACTCGATTCGTTGTTTGTCTTCAATAATAAAAGTTTTCATAATTTATTTCTCAATTAATTCGAAGTCGAGCTGTTTCTTTTCCAGATTGGCACGTGCTACACGAACGGTAATAGCATCTCCCAAACTATATGTTCTGTTCTTGCGGCGTCCACGAAGGCAATAGTTCTTTTCGTCAAACTCATAATAATCGTCATCCAAGTCACGGACAGGGACGAGACCTTCGCATTTATTCTCGTTAAGCTCGACATACAGTCCCCATTCGGTTACTCCGGAGATGACACCATCGTAAATCTGCCCCAGACGTTCGCTCATGAATTCCACTTGTTTGTATTTGATGGAAGCCCGTTCGGCGTTGGCTGCAATTTGTTCCATATTTGAACTGTGATCACAAAGATCCTCGTATTTGGCCTCGGATACACTGCGTCCTCCATCCATATACTTCGTTACCAGACGGTGAACCATCATGTCCGGGAAACGGCGGATGGGTGAGGTGAAATGAGTATAATAATCGAATGCCAGTCCGTAGTGACCGATGTTATGTGTAGAATAACGGGCTTTCTGCATAGCACGGATAGACACGGTCTCAATCAGATTCTCTTCCTTCTTTCCATGTATATCATCCAACAAATGGTTGATGGATTTTGAAATATCTGTTTTTGTTCCGCTTGTACGTACCTTGTAGCCGAAGCGGGCGATGAATTGTGACAGATTCTCCAGTTTCTCCGGATCCGGCAGATCGTGGATACGGTAGGGCAGTACTTTAGGCTTTTTGTTTTTGGGTACACGTCCTATCTTCTCTGCTACGGTTTTGTTGGCAAGAAGCATAAATTCTTCTACCAGTTTATTGGCGTCTTTCGACTCTTTGAAATACACACTGATAGGTTTCCCTTTCTCGTCAATTTCGAATTTCACCTCGTAGCGGTCAAAATTGATTGCTCCCGCTGCGAACCGTTTTTCGCGGAGTGCTTTCGCGATGGTGTCTAGCATAAGTACTTCTTCTTTGTAGTCACCTTCTTTAGTTTCAATAATCTGCTGAGCCTCTTCGTAAGTGAAACGGCGGTCGGAATTGATGACTGTATGCGCAATGTGTGAGTCTTTGATTTCTCCTTTCTCGGTAATATCGAAAATCACGGAGAAAGCGAGTTTCTCTTCATTCGGACGGAGCGAACAGATGAAGTTGCACAGCCGTTCGGGGAGCATTGGGATGGTGCGGTCTACCAGATAAACGGAAGTGGCACGCTTTTCAGCTTCTTTGTCGATGATTCCTCCTTCTTTTACATAGTGTGTCACATCGGCAATGTGTACGCCTACTTCCCACAATCCGTTTTTGATGGAGCGGATGGAAAGCGCATCGTCGAAATCCTTAGCATCTTTCGGGTCGATAGTGAAAGTTGTCACCTTGCGGAAGTCTTCACGCTTGGCTATCTCTTCGGGAGTGATTTCTGCCGGAATCTTATCGGCTGCTGTCTCTACTGCTTTCGGGTATACGTATGGTAAGCCGAATTCTGCGAGAATGGCGTGCATCTCAGTGGTATTGTCGCCTGCTTTGCCTAATATGTCTATCACTTGTCCGATGGGATTCTTTGCCTTGTCAGGCCACTCTGTTATTTTCACGATCGCTTTATCTCCGGTTTTTCCGCCTTTCAGTTTATCTTTCGGAATAAATATGTCATTGGCAAGTGTGCGATTTTCCGTTACCAGAAATGCGTATGACTTGGCTACTTCCAATGTACCGACAAAAGTGTCGTTGGCACGTTCCAGTATTTCGATTACTTCCCCTTCTGCCTCCCTGTTCTTTCGTTTGGCATAAAATGTAATTTTTACCTTGTCATTGTTCATGGCATGGGCGGAATTGCGTTCTGCTACGAATACCGGTTCGCCTCCTTCTTCGGGAATAAAGGAATTCTTTCCATTGCTTTTGCGTTGGAAGGTACCTATCATTTCTGTGCCGTGATTATTCAGACGGAACTTGCCCTTCTCAATTTCGGAGATATAATCGTCATCCAAAAGGTCATGTAATATATCGACGCATAGCATTTTCTGCGGATGGGTGGTAAGACGCAATTCCGAGAAAATGTATTTCATACTTAGAATTTCACTGGATTTGGCGTGGAAAAAGTCTATTAACAACGCTGCCAGCTCTTTTTTACTCATTCTCTTACCGGCCTTTTTCTCTTTCTTTTCTTTCTTTTTCGCCATAATATGTATTTTTATTGGTCATCATCTATTGATATGGCTACAAAGTAAATAAAAAAACCGGTAATAATACTATTATATTTATCGTATCTTTGTAACCGAAATTTTAATTGTATTTATATAGAGCCGAAAAGTAGGAATGGAGAGTATTTTAATTACGGGTGCAAGCGGTTTTATCGGGAGTTTCATTGTAGAGGAAGCGTTGAAACGAAGGTTTAGTGTGTGGGCGGGAGTTCGTCCTACTAGTAGCAGACAATATTTGAAGAATCGGAAAATTCACTTTCTGGAACTGGACTTTGCACATCCTAATGAACTTCGTGCCCAACTCTCCGGTCATAAAGGGACATATAATAAGTTTGATTATATCGTTCATTGTGCCGGTGTTACGAAATGTTTCGACAAAAAAACTTTCGACTACGTGAACTATCTTCAGACAAAGTATTTTATTGATACGTTGAGGGAGTTGAATATGGTCCCGAAGCAATTCATATATATAAGTACGCTTAGTGTGTTCGGTCCTGTGCACGAGACAGATTACACTCCGATAAAAGAGGACGATTCTCCCATGCCCAACACAGCTTATGGTTTCAGTAAGTTGAAGGCTGAATTATATATTCAAAGTATCCCCGGTTTTCCTTATGTCATTTATCGCCCTACGGGAGTGTATGGACCTCGTGAATCAGATTATTTCCTAATGGCTAAGTCCATTCAGAAGCATTTTGATTTTTCGGTTGGTTTCAAGCGGCAAGATCTGACTTTTGTCTATGTGAAAGACATTGTGCAGGCTATTTTCTTGGGTATAGAGAAAAGAGTCATCCGAAAGGCGTATTTTCTGACAGATGGGAAAGTCTATAAAAGCCGCGCGTTTTCGGACTTGATACAAAAAGAATTAGGGAATCCGTTTGTTCTTCATCTGAAATGTCCGTTAATTGTGCTAAAAGTTATATCTTTGCTCGCTGAATTTGTTGCTACGCGTTCCAAGAAGTGCAGTACATTGAATTCTGATAAATATAAGATAATGAAACAACGCAACTGGCAGTGTGATATAACCCCGACAATTAACGAATTGGGATATACACCCGAATACGATTTGGAGAGGGGGGTACGTGAAACCATTGCCTGGTATAAAAACGAAGGATGGCTTTAGACTTATTTAAGCGTGTAGAGACCCGGAAAGGGTTGTTTGCTGTGGAGAAGATTACATTGATTTATAATCTGCTGACTTCCATATTGATTCTATTCCTGTTTCAGAGGATGGACCATCCATGGCATATGTTATTGGATAGAGCCATGATTGCTGCAATGACTTTCCTGTTGATGTATCTTTATCGGCTTGCCCCTTGTAAGTTCTCGGCGTTTGTGCGTATCGTCATTCAGATGAGCCTGCTTTCATATTGGTATCCGGATACTTTTGAATTCAATCGCTTTTTTCCGAACCTGGACCATGTCTTTGCTACCATCGAACAGTTTATCTTCAGTGGACAACCTGCTATCTGGTTCTGCCATACGTTTCCTCATATTCTGGTCAGCGAAGCGTTTAATATGGGATATTTCTTCTATTATCCGATGATGCTGATTGTGGCGTTGTTTTATTTCATTTATAGGTTCGAATGGTTCGAAAAGATGTCCTTTGTACTGGTTACTTCTTTCTTTATATATTATTTGCTTTATATCTTTATCCCAGTGGCAGGCCCTCAGTTCTATTTTCCGGCTATCGGATTTGATAACGTGGCTAAGGGAGTTTTTCCTGCTATCGGTGACTATTTCAATTATCATCAGGAGTTGTTGCCCGGACCGGGATACCAGCACGGATTCTTTTATAGCCTGGTAGAAAGTTCCCAGCAAGTGGGTGAACGTCCCACAGCGGCATTTCCGAGTTCGCACGTCGGCATTTCTACTATCTTGATGATTATGGCTTGGCGCGGCAGTAAGAAGCTGTTCGCCTGTTTACTGCCTTTCTATTTGTTGCTCTGTGGGGCTACCGTATATATTCAAGCACATTACGTCATCGACGCTGTGGTAGGATTTTTCTCCGCATTCTTATTGTATGTAGTGGCAACCTGGATGTTTAAGAAGTGGTTTGCACAGCCGATGTTTAAATAGTAGCAAGTATCTCATCAAATATCCGAAAGAGCTCCTCCTTAGTTTCTGCTCGTAGCATGGCAATGCGTGTGTTGCGGAAATTGGGAATTCCTTTGAATAGGGGGCTGGCGGCCAGATGACGGCGTACGTGCAGGATACCTCTGCGTTCGTCCAGCAGATTGACACTGTCGACCACCTCCTGGCGTAGTACATCCATGCACCAGTCGAAACTGAGTGGCGGCAGTTCCTCGCCGGTTTCCAGATAGTGTTTCACTTCCTTGAATATCCACGGACGTCCGAAGCTGGCACGCCCGATCATTACTGCATCTACTCCATAGCGGTCAAAGCACTCTTTGCAGCGTTGAGGCGTAGTCACGTCACCATTGCCGATAATAGGAATATGCATCCGTGGATTCTTCTTCACTTCACCTATCAGTGTCCAGTCGGCTTCTCCGGTATACATTTGTGCACGGGTACGGCCATGAATGGTCAATGCGGCAATTCCGCAATCTTGTAACTGTTCCGCTAAATCTACGATAATCTTATTATTGGCGTCCCATCCCAAACGGGTTTTCACAGTTACGGGAATCTTTACTGCATCTACTACGGCACGGGTAATCTCCAGCATTTTCGGAATATTCTGCAACATTCCTGCTCCTGCCCCTTTTCCGGCCACTCTTTTCACCGGACATCCGAAATTGATATCCAGAATGTCGGGCTGCGCTTCTTCCACAATTTTGGCTGCTTCTACCATTGTCTCCGTATCTTTTCCGTAGATCTGAATGGCGACAGGGCGTTCTTCATCACTGATACTGAGCTTTTGTGCGGTCTTGCTGACTGCACGTATCAGTGCGTCGCTTGATACAAACTCGGTGTATACCATGTCTGCTCCGAACTTCTTGCACATCAGGCGGAAAGCCGGATCAGTCACGTCTTCCATAGGAGCGAGCAGGATAGGGTGTTTACCCAAATCTATAGGACCAATTTTCATATATGATTTTGTTATTTACTGTTTATGATTGAAGTAACTTCTTGTTTTCGCTGCAAAAATACGGAAA
>ERZ838118.2598-NODE-2598-length-18987-cov-5.274720_pt1 | contig 18987 bp, 16 predicted proteins | sample MGYA00519863_ERZ838118 | MGnify/ENA primary metagenome ERZ838118 (study PRJEB31850, sample SAMEA3708827) | human gut metagenome | biome: human gut; feature: human-associated habitat; material: faeces | place: China | collected 2014 ...
GCAGTCTGTAAAAGTATAACACAAAATTCAAAAGTGATGCCACTACCGCAAACTTGGTGAACAGATTTCCAGCAATTACCGTATAGACCATCAGAATGGCATCCAGAATTCCCATCCATTTTACCTTCACAGGGATCACGAACATCAACAGTACCTGCATATCCGGATACGTTGCGGCAAACGCCAGAAAGATGGACAGGTTGATATAGTAGGTGCTGAACGCATAGGACCCGCTGTAAAATACCACGGATGCGGTCTCCGTTGCCATACCTCCGGTGAGCAGGTAAAGAACTCCCATGCACAGGAAGCTGCCGGCAATCGTGAACAGCATACCGGAAAAAATATAGACGTTGTAACGGTAGGTTCCCCAGGTCCGCTCCAGTGCTGTTCCCAGATTATAATAGAACAACAGCATAATGATCGTAAAAATATCCAGGCTGTCCGGCGGAACGATCACCCAGGTCACCAGACGCCAGATCTGCCCGTGCAGTATCCGGTAAGGATCCAGTGTCAGAAATCCCAGCAGATTATTTCCAGCCGCGCTGCCCATCAGTTCGATCACATAGCCCGCCACATAACACATGATCAATACCATGGTCAGGTTATGGATCGCATATTTTCCAAACTTTTTTTCGAATTTGCTCATAAAACAATGTCTCCATAAATAGTTATATTTTGATTTTTCTCTATCGAGATTGTAACATCCGGAAGAGAATAAGTAAACTGCACGTTCTCTTTTTTCAGAGTTTTCCCGAAAAATTTAAGTTACATTTTACAAAACTTTAACAACTAAACTCCCCCATTATTCGTTGCATTGTGGTGTTTTTTGTCGTATAATGAGAATGTTTTGTTGATGAAAAAAATGCATTAAATAAGTAGATTTATTTTTATTTCAGGAAGGATGTATCACATGAATTCACAGGAAAAATACGCAACTCTCGGCATAGATATCGGTTCCACCACTGTCAAGATTGCTATTTTGGACGAAGAACACAATATTTTATTTTCCGATTATGAGCGTCACTTCGCCAATATCCGGGAAACTCTGTCTGAGCTCCTTAAGAAGGCTTATGACCAGCTGGGAGAATTGCAGCTGCACCCCATGATCACCGGTTCCGGCGGTCTGACACTGGCCAACCACCTCGGCGTTCCCTTTACACAGGAGGTCGTAGCCGTGGCTACTTCCCTGCAGGAACTGGCTCCCAAGACCGATGTTGCCATCGAGCTGGGCGGTGAGGATGCGAAGATCATCTATTTTGAAGGTGGTAACGTGGAGCAGCGTATGAACGGTATCTGTGCCGGCGGTACCGGTTCCTTTATCGACCAGATGGCTTCCCTGATCCAGACAGATGCCAGCGGTCTGAACGAATATGCGAAAAATTATAAAGCAATCTACCCGATTGCTGCCCGTTGTGGTGTATTTGCAAAAACAGATATTCAGCCGTTGATCAACGAAGGTGCAACCCGTGAAGACCTGTCTGCTTCTATTTTTCAGGCAGTCGTAAACCAGACCATCAGTGGTCTTGCCTGTGGTAAACCGATCCGTGGTCACGTTGCATTCCTTGGCGGTCCGCTTCATTTCTTATCCGAACTGAAAGAAGCATTTATCCGCACACTGAAACTGGATGAGGAGCATACAATCGTTCCTGAAAACTCCCACCTTTTTGCAGCTATCGGTTCTGCTTTAAATTACAAGGAAGAAAATCAGGTATCCTTAGAAGATCTTCTTGGCAAATTAAAAGGTGAGATCCACATGGAATTCGAAGTAGAACGTATGGATCCGCTGTTTGCAGATCAGGCCGCTTACGACGAATTCACTGCTCGCCACAATGGCGCATGTGTAAAAAAAGGCGATATTTCTACATACAGTGGTAACTGCTATCTTGGAATTGATGCAGGTTCCACTACAACAAAAGTTGCTCTGGTTGCAGAAGATGGTACCTTGCTGTACTCCTTCTACAGCAGCAACAACGGAAGCCCGCTGGCCACTTCCATTATTGCTATCAAAGAGATTTACGAACAGCTTCCGGCAGATGCGCACATCGTATCTTCCTGCTCCACCGGTTACGGCGAGGCACTGGTAAAAGCTGCTCTGATGCTGGATGAAGGTGAAGTAGAGACCGTTGCTCACTACACCGCTGCTGCTTTCTTTGATCCGAAGGTTGACTGTATCCTCGATATCGGTGGTCAGGATATGAAATGTATCAAGATCAAAAATAACACCGTTGACAGCGTACAGTTAAATGAGGCATGTTCCTCCGGTTGTGGTTCTTTCATCGAAACTTTTGCAAAATCTCTGAACTATTCCGTACAGGATTTCGCAAAAGAAGCATTATTTGCGAAAAACCCGATCGACCTTGGAACACGTTGTACCGTATTTATGAACTCCAAAGTAAAACAGGCACAGAAAGAAGGCGCATCTGTTGCTGATATTTCCGCAGGTCTGGCTTACTCTGTTATCAAAAATGCATTATTTAAAGTAATCAAGCTGTCCGATCCGACAGAACTTGGTCAGAACATTGTTGTTCAGGGTGGTACCTTCTACAATGACGCTGTACTGCGAAGCTTTGAGACTATTTCCGGATGCAAAGCAATCCGCCCGGACATTGCCGGTATCATGGGTGCATTCGGTGCCGCACTGATTGCCCGCGACCGTTACGAAGGCAAAGAGACAACCATGCTGTCCATTGACCAGATCAACGATCTGAAATTTGAAACAAAACTGGCCCGCTGTGGCGGATGTACCAACAACTGCCTGCTCACCATCAACAAATTCTCCGGAAACCGTCAGTACATTACCGGAAACAGATGTGAGAAAGGTATCGGTAAAGAGAAAAACAAAGAACAGATCCCAAACCTGTTTGAATATAAGCTGCATCGTATCTTTGACTACGAACCTCTGAGTGAGGAAGAAGCAACCCGCGGAACTCTCGGTATGCCAAGAGTCCTGAACATTTACGAAAACTATCCGTTCTGGGCAACATTTTTCAAAGCACTGAAATTCCGTCTCGTACTCTCTCCGGCTTCTACCAGAAAGATTTACGAACTTGGTATTGAGTCTATTCCGAGTGAGTCCGAGTGTTATCCGGCAAAACTTGCCCACGGACATATTACATGGCTGATCAAAGAGGGCATCGACTCCATCTTTTACCCATGTATTCCTTATGAACGTAAAGAGTTCCCGGATGCAGGCAACAACTACAACTGCCCGATTGTTACTTCTTATGCAGAAAATATCAAAAACAACGTAGATGACATTACATCCGGAAAAGTAAAGTTATACAATCCATTCATGTCATTCGCAGATGAGGAAACTTTAACAAAACGTCTCGAAGAAATCATGAAAGAAGATTTTGATATTCCGGCTTCTGAAGTAAAAGCTGCTGTACACGTTGCATGGCAGGAACTTGCAAACGCCCGTAACGATATGCGCAAAAAAGGCGAAGAAACCATCCAGTGGTTAAAAGACAACAAACGCCGCGGTATCGTACTTGCCGGCCGTCCATATCATATTGACCCGGAGATCAACCACGGTATTCCGGAACTGATTACATCCTACGGATTTGCAGTTCTGACCGAAGATTCCATCTCCCATCTGCATCAGGTAGAACGCCCGCTGATCGTACTTGACCAGTGGATGTACCACTCCAGACTGTATGCAGCTGCAAATTATGTAAAAACGACCGACTTTTTGGATCTGATCCAGTTGAATTCTTTCGGTTGTGGACTGGATGCTGTTACCACCGATCAGGTCAGCGATATCCTGACTCATTCCGGCAAGATTTACACCTGCCTGAAGATTGATGAGGTAAACAACCTTGGCGCTGCACGTATCCGTATCCGTTCTCTCATCGCTGCCATCCGCACCAGAGAGAAAAATCCGAAAGAGCGCAAGATTGTTCCTTCCAGCTACCAGCGTGCCGTCTTTACAGAAGAAATGAGAAAGACGTATACAATCCTTGCTCCGCAGATGGCTCCGATCCATTTTGAACTGTTAGAGCCTGCATTTAAGGCTTCCGGTTACAACTTGGTCGTTCTCGGAAATGACAACAAAGCTGCTGTCGATGCAGGATTAAAATATGTAAACAATGACGCCTGCTATCCGTCCCTGATCACCGTTGGTATGTTCATGGATGCAGTAACTTCCGGCAAATATGATGTAGACCATCTGGCCATCATCATGTCACAGACCGGTGGCGGCTGCCGTGCTTCCAACTATGTCGGATTCATCCGTCGTGCACTGGAAAAAGCCGGATATCCGCAGATTCCGGTTATTTCACTGAACCTGAGCAGTCTGGAATCCAACCCGGGATTTAAGCTGAATGCCTCTCTGATCCAGAAAGGTATGTACTGTCTGGTATTCGGTGATATCCTGATGCGCTGTATCTACGCAACCAGACCGTATGAAGCAGTTCCGGGTTCCACAAACGAACTGCACAAAAAATGGGTACAGAAAATTACAGACTTTGTATCTACCGATAAGCTCGTCAGTCATAAAAAGTATAAACAGTACTGTCGTGAGATGGTGCATGATTTTGATGTACTCCCAAGACTTGATATTCAGAAACCAAAGGTAGGTATCGTAGGAGAGATTCTGGTTAAATTTATGCCAATGGCAAATAACTACCTTGCTGATCTGCTGGAATCTGAAGGTGCTGAGGCAGTCATTCCGGATCTGCTGGACTTCTTCCTCTACTGCTTCTACAACAACAACTTCAAGACAGACGTCCTTGGATTCAAGAAATCTACCAAGACAAAATCAAATCTTGGTATCTGGGCAATTGAAAAACTGCGTGGAGTTGCGCATAAAGCATTGGAAGAAAGTAAGCATTTCACACCGCCGGCAAATATTTACGAGACTGCAAAAAATGCAGAATCCATTGTATCTCACGGTAACCAGACCGGTGAAGGATGGTTCCTGACTGGTGAAATGGTTGAGCTGATCAACTCCGGTGTCAATAATATTGTATGCTGTCAGCCATTTGCCTGCCTGCCGAACCATATTGTAGGTAAGGGTGTTATCAAAGAGCTGCGTCATCAGTATCCGATGTCCAATATCGTGGCGATTGACTTTGATCCGGGTGCCAGTGAAGTAAACCAGTTGAACCGTATTAAACTGATGCTGTCTACAGCGCAGAAGAATCTGAAAAAGTCACAGAAACAGGACGCGTAAAAGAATAGTTTCTTTTGTGGCTAAACTTTAGGGTATAGAAAGTGGGAGTGCTTCATTTTTCTCCGCGGCTAATAATCGCCTGCTGAGAAAAATGAAGCACTCCCACTTAATTTACACACGCAACTACGATACACTGTTTCATCTATTGTTTCGCATACAATAGTGCACTATCTGTAGTGTATTGGCATTTACTATTACTTTATATATACGTAAACGGCGCGCCCGGTGATTTTTTCTTGGAAAGCGATTGTTAGCTGACAAGACAAAAGCACCGGGCGCGCCTTCATTAAATTATATCTATTATTTAATTATTTCAGAAGATTTTCGCTTACGCGCTCAAGTTCTGCACGAATCTGAATATGCTGCGGACATGCTTCCTCGCATTTTCCACATTTTACACACTCATTTACACGTTTCAGTCCATGGCCACCTACCAGCCAGTTTTCCTGATGTACCGCCATATCTTTATCGCCGTACAAAGTCAAATAATTCATTGCTGTGAAGGAACCTGAAATACCAATCTGCATCGGACAGACTTTTGCACAGTAATTACAGGTTGTACATGGAATCAACGGAATTTTATTCAGTTCTTCCTGCGCCTGTTTTAAGGTCTGCAGCTGAGCATCATTTAATTCATTAAAATCTTTCATATAGGACAGGTTATCTTTCATCTGCTCTATGTTGCTCATACCGGATAATACGGTGATAACGCCTTCTAAGTTTGCCGCAAAACGAACAGCCCAAGACGCAACAGATGACTCCGGTTCCGCATCTTTTAATACTTTTACTACGGATTCCGGCGGAGTTGCCAACATACCACCCTTTACAGGCTCCATGATGATGACTGGTTTGCCATATTTTCTTGCTACTTCATAACAGCCTCTGGACTGAATGGCCGGGTTCTCCCAGTCTGCATAGTTGATCTGAAGCTGTACAAATTCCATCTCCGGATGTTCTTTTAAAATTGCTTCCAGCTCTTCCGGTGTGGAATGGAAAGAAAATCCTACGTGTTTGATCAGACCTGCTGCCTTTTTCTCAGCCACCCAGTTCCACATATCAAATTTGTCAAAATATTCGGTTCTTGCCTCACCCAGATTATGCAGCAGATAAAAATCAAAGTAACCTGCACCGGTCTGTTTTAAAGAGGTGTCAAACTGCGCATATGCTTCCTCTTTTGTCTTACAGTTGATCCATGCCGCATTTTTTGTCGCAAGCTGGTAGCTTTCACGTGGATAACGCTCTACCAATGCCTGACGGATGGCATCTTCGGAACCTGCGTAAGCCCATGCGGTATCAAAATAAGTAAATCCTGCATCCATAAACAAGTCTACCATCTCTTTGGTCTGCTCCACATCAATGACACCGTCTGTCTGCGGCAGACGCATCAGACCAAAACCAAGTTTTCGAATGTTTTCACCTAAATAACTCATAATCTCTTTTCCTCCTGCTATTTTTTATACACAAAGCTTCTCTTTCATCTATAACAAACATATCTGAATCACTGTAATTCATACAAATAGATAATGAATTTTATATAAAATTGAAACAGCTTTTATTTTTATATCAGATATGGTTGTATCAATATCATCAGATAGTTTTTACAATATTCCTGCGTGCGTTCCCTAAAACTGTACGCACCGTCGCTCATACACCAACAAAGCATTTCTCCATACAGAACATCCACCAGCATTTTTGCAAAGTCTTCCACCGGAAAATCTTTTTTCAGCAATCCACATTCTATACCATAGAAAAATAATTCCTGCATGTCTTTCAGATCTGCATGCAGCTTATTTTTGTCAAAGGAATCCGTCACCAGATTGGGATTTACCACGTTTTTCACCCATTCCTGTGCCATCTGCACACTTCCCTGCTCGATATAACCGGAAAAATTCACCATGTAAAATTCCAGTTTTTCTAAGAATGTGCCTTCCAATGACTTTGCCTGTTCCAGAATTTCCCCGAACATGCCTCGACTGAGTGCCAGTACGATATCTTCTTTTTTCTTAAAATACGTGTAAAAAGTGCCTTTGGAAACACCGGCAGTTTCTGTGATCTGTTCCACCGAAGTGTCATTTAATCCTTTTTCACAGATCAGCTTTTGCGCTGCCTCCATCAACTTTCGTTTTGTTTCCAAAGCTGCCAGTTGGCGATTGTTCATAATGATTTCCTCTCTTGTGATCGCTTTACTATACTTATTATATCTTTTCATTGACTGTCAGTCAATGAATTTTAAAACAGACTACAAAAAATATCCGCATCTTTTGACACGGACATTTTCTATATGACATTACATTATGCTTCTTTATTTTTTTCTGTATAATCTTCCATCTTTTTTTACAGAAACGCCAGTGGGCAAATGCTCTGGCGCAAACACCCGATTTACTTTTTGAATCAGCCCTGCGGATTCATCCATTTCAAGTTCTGCCACAGGTATGTTCTGATGCATAAAAATATATTCCATTGCGATATTCTCCCTCCTTTCACATTCGTCGTATTATTATTTGTTGTTACAATATCAGTAATGCGAAAGGGTGTCAATAAACCAATGATATACAGGCAGCTTTTCATTCTTGTTTAATATTTTTCACTTTTTGGAATTGAAAAACTGCCCGCATCGTCTGATACGGACAGCTTTTTTGTCTAGCACGTATTCTTTTTTGTAATCCCCTCCCATACTCGATTGATTATTTTTTTTAATGGGTATGCAATTTACTGTACGATTCCGCACTCCAGACACTCTTTTCCAATGAGCTGCACTGCATAGCGCTCCAGTTTGATACAGTCCGCTTTCGGGGCTCTTTTTCTTGTTTTTCCTAACATATAACACAGATATACTTTTCCGATCGTTATATTTTTATTTTGAAAACGAAATCCATATCGCTCCGGGTGCTTAATCGCATCGCAAAATCTGGCATAACACTTTGCATCCGCACGCAATGTTTCTCCGGCATTCTCATAAATCTGTCCTACCATACGGCTCATGCCATCCACATAGCATTCTACAAATTCATCATCCGTCAGTTTTTCATGCTCTGCAAGCTCCAGTTTTTCCCTTACTGCCTCACCAAACAGATGAATGTTCTGGTCAATGAGATCTACAAAATACTGATACGTGTTTTCCTTTTTTGATGCGAATATCATAGTGTGCCTCCTCATACGTCTTCTTTTTACTGGCAATTTTTATGTCAGAGCTACATGTTCCACATCACATATAGCCCTGATTATTTTTATATTGCCAGTGCACAAACTGAGATCAGTGTAGTTACGATCCAGCCAGATGCATAATATGCCATAAACTGTACACCGGTATGGATTCCATAATGGTTGTTTAAGAATCCACCAAATACACCGATTACCAATGCAGTGATAATACCAAATAAACCTGCCTCATGGAAAGCCAGCATACAAACCAGTCCCATAAATGCGCCGATCAGTGCCTCATGACTGATGGAACGGAACATCTTTTCAGACCACTTACGGGCTTTTTTGATTGCCATCGGATATGCAAACATACAACCGAAGATAATACCGATAAATCCGTAAATGAAGTAATCTGACATGGTCAGATAATCATGTAAATTAATCTGGTTGAATAACGGAGATGCCGGACCTAAGGCTACCGGACTCAGCGGCAAACCAAATGCAATCATCGGGATCAGAAGTTCTCCCAGATAAGTTGCATTGGAAACCGCATCCTGTACACCAAGGGTTGTGGTGACACGGTCAAATAACTCTTTCTTTCTGGATGCTACCAGCTCACCCAGCATAACCGTCATACCAACCGGGGAAAATGTAAATGTGCAGGCTGAAATTGCAGAACAGCCGGCAACGTAACCTATGGATGATTTACCAAAAAATTTAAATGGGTTCGGGAAAAATGGCATTTTTTCTTTGGAATCCGGTGCAAGCCAGATCTCTGTCGGTTTTTCCCTGCGGTTCTCCGCACGTTTTGCAGGAATCATAATGTTGAAGATTTCTGCGATCATCGGGCCAATCGTAATTCCCATGAAAATAGATGTAAATAATGTCTTACCTACCGCTTCTGTGGAAATTCTCTGTAAGCCCTGAATCAGGAATGCAAACGGAACCAGTGCTACCACTGCTCCGATCTTTGCCTGTGACATAAATGCGATAACGCATGCCGCAATGGTAAAAATCAGTCCACTGTACTGTGTGATAATGTCGCTTAACGGTGCCAGAATCTGTGCAAACAGAATGGCGATCGGTAAACCGATCAGGGATCCGATCAGAGATCCTGCGGACATTTTACGCATGGAAATATGCGGAATACCAAGTTTTTTACCGATGTTACTGTTTTCTACCATGGGTACTGCCATGGTGGAACCCGGAAGAGCCGCCATCGCTGTCGGTATCGTATGTGTGATCTGCATCGCAACCAAAATTGCGATAAACCATGCAAAAATAACAACCGGTTCAAATCCCATTAAGACAAGGATCAGGGTAATTGGTGCCATGGTCGCTGTCTCATCTGTACCAGGGATAATTCCGATAATGGAGAAGATGATTCCTCCGATAATTGAAACAATAATTGCCTGTATAATCAGCATGTTGTCTACCTCCTATGCATCTTTTTTGCTCTGACCTCCCGCCAGTTCTCTGTATTCCGGCTTGTAATTGTTTGCTCCTTCCGGAATCAGTGCCAACAGACCGTACAGTTCCAGATCTTCCAGTTCTTTGATTACATCCGGTCCGACCTTTGTCAGTGCCTCGCCTTCCTCTTCCGGTGTCATATGTGCGTATTCCAGTACTTCTGCAATATCTGTCGTACTGTCAAGTTCCGCAACAAGACGTTTCGGTCGGAAGGATTTCGCAGAGATTACGGCTGCAATAAAGCAGCCGGCAATCCCTACAAAAAGAGCATATCCTTTCGCAAGATTCTCTTCAATCGTTCCCATACTCATGAAGATCTTACGTCCGATCAGGTAGAAACACATGGTAAAAATAACCCCTAAGATAATCGATATCGCCAATTCCTTGATATTAACGGTATCTCCCCATACTTCCGTCAACACTTTTTCTTTTTTCTCAGGTTCAGTATTCATAAATACGCTCCTCCTGTATTTTTGTTTTATTTTCAATATGTCACATATTATTTGCTGTATTTTTCAAACAGTTCCTGTGCATATTCCAGACGAACTTTTTTCTCGGAAACCATCTGTTTTACAATTGCTTCCAAAACTTCGCCTTTTGCTCCTACGGTAGAAGCCAGATTTCTTGCATGCAGTGACATATGCCCTCTCTGGATGCCTTCTGTCGCAAGTGCTTTCATCGCTGCCATGTTATTTGCCAGACCAACTGCTGCAATGATCTGTCCCAGTTCTGCTGCTGTCTTAACGCCAAGCATTTTTACAGCTACCTGTGCGGTCGGATGAATCTTTGTCGCTCCACCTACTAATCCAACTGCCATCGGCATTTCGATTGTTCCAACCAGATCGCCGTTTGCATCTTTCTCCCAGGTTGTCAGGGAAGTATATCTGCCATTTCTGCTTGCATAAGCATGTGCGCCTGACTCAATGGCACGGGTATCGTTTCCTGTTGCCATAACAACCGGGATAATTCCGTTCATGATACCTTTGTTGTGTGTTGCTGCACGGTATGGATCTGCTGCTGCAAATGCATAAGCGTTCAACATCTTATCTACTACTTCCTCGCCGCCGATTGCCTCTTTTTTGAATACGGCACGGGCTGTTACCAGTCTGTGATCTGCAAGGTTGGATAAAATACGAAGCTCTGCGGTTCCACCAGTAATTTCTTCCAGGTATGGTGCGACTGCTTCTGCCATTGTATTAACTGCATTTGCACCCATTGCATCCAGTGTATCAACCAGCAGATGAACGATTACCATCGGACCAACCATAGAATCAATGACACGTACTTCTACGTCTCTTGCTCCGCCGCCAAATTTCACAAGTACCGGATCTTTCTCATTACACTTCTGGATAATCTCATCTTTGTGCTCCAGAATCATGCTCTTTGCTGCAAATGGTGTCGGAACATTCAGAAGCTGAATCTGGGAAATCATAACTGTTCCGGAAGAATGTGTCGTAAATCCACCGCCAACGCGTGCCATCTTTGCTGCGTTTGTGCAGGCTGCAACTACGGAAGGCTCCTCAGAAACCATCGGGATAACATAATCTTTGCCGTTGATCTGGAAGTTGATTGCCACACCAAGAGGAAGTGCAAAACGTCCGATTACATTCTCGATCATATGATCCGCCTTGTCCATATCCAGACTGTCCGCATCCTGCAGCACTTTCTGGTCTTCTTCTGTCAGATTTGCAAACTCTGCAACTTCTTTCATTCTGTCCTCAACTGATAATTTGAAAAATCCTGAATATTTACTTGTTTTCATTGTCTTATTCTCCTTTACCCTTACCGATACAAATTACTGATGTATTTCTCTCTATTTTCTAAAATTTATAAATGATTTGCTGTTTCTTGTCTCTTTCTCAAAACACACTATCGAATGGAACTTGTAAATGAACTTAATTCTCTTCCCAAAATACGTTCTACCATCGTTGCTATTTTATAACATTTCTGCTCATCAATATCAGTCTCAATTCCCATCTGGTTCAGCATTGTCACAAAATCACAGGTCTCTACCAGACCGGTTCTGCGTGTGTCAAAATAATAGTCTCCGATTCCTTTTACCGGAACGTTATCAACGATATTTGCCACCTGACCACCAATGCCACCCATGGAACAGTCAAACATTGTCACGCCGGCTTCCATTGCTGCATAGTAGGCTGTTAAGCCCATGCCTCTGATATCATGTACATGGAAACTGTGTGCAGACGTATCCGGATATTTGTCCAGTACAGTGGAAAAATATTCAAATACTTTCGCCGGATCTGCAATTCCATCCGGATCGGAATGCTCAATCTCATCAAATCCGATATCAAAACATCTGTCGCAGAATTCATATGCCTTTTCCAACGGCACTTCCCCCTGAATCGGACAGCCGAAAATGGTACCGATGTTTGCAAATACTTTTTTAACACCATGATCATGTAAAAACTTTACATTCTTTTCTGCTTCCGCAAACAGCTCTTCGTGTGTACGATTCATATTTTTTCTTGCATATGCTTCACTGGTTGCAAGCTGTCCGCATAAAACGCGGTCAATCTGTGCTCCGTCTTCCAGTGCCTGAACGGTACGCTCACATGCTTTTGTATTCAATGCCAGCACGGTGTACTCTACATTTTCATTCTTTGGCAGTCCCTTTAATACTGCCTCGATATCCTTAAACTGCGGAACATATTTGATATGACTGAAGGTTCCGACTTCGAACTTTGTAAATCCCGCGTCAATCAGTTTGTTTGCGATCCAGAGCTTTGCTTCTGTCGGTACAAACATTTCCTCATGCTGGAAACCATCTCTTAAAGTAACATCCATTACTTCCACTTTTTTTGGTAGTTTCATCTGTTCTTCTCCTTTTCTATCTTCCTGCAGGTTTGTGACCTATTATATTGCAAAGCCGATGCCAGTTTTGTTGTGATATCTGGCAAATATGTGATTTATGCTCATTTATGTTTGTTTTTTTTAAAAACAGGCAAAATCAATTCGCATTTCGTGTTTTTGGGATAAAAAAAGGAACATGACAATTCCATCATATCCCTTTCTAAACTATGTTCGTTTTTGTATAGTGTCATTTTTGGCACTTTCATTTTTATATATGGGTGCAACATTTGGCATATATGCCATTTATGGCACTATTCTGTTTTTTATACATATTCTTTCAGCTCAAGATAATCCATACTCCGCCAGTTTCCGGTAAAACGTCCGTCTTGACACTTTCAATTCCTGAATTACTGCATTACGATTCCCCTGACATCTCTCCAAGGCCGCCGCGATCACATGTTTCTCGTAAGCCTCCACCTGTTCCTTCAGACTGTCAAAATGCATGCCGTCTTCCAGCATCGAAAGTTCCTTCGTCTGCGCATCCTGCTGCACGTTTTCTTCCGCAGCAACACCGGAAATATACTCCGGTAAATCTCCCGCACCAATGGAATCCGACATCGTCAGTACCACTGCACTTTCCACCACATTTCGCAGTTCTCGGACATTTCCCGGCCATTTATAATTCATCAGTGCCTGATACGCACTTTCTTTCATATGTTTTTCTTTCTGATATTTGTGATTAAACGTATCCAGAAATTCATTCGCCAGCAATATCACATCACTGCCACGTTTTCTGAGAGGCGGTATCTCAATGGAAATAACGTTCAAACGGAAATACAGGTCCATTCGAAAAGTTCCATCCTCGATCATCTGCTCTAACGGCTGATTTGTCGCGGCGATCACACGCACATCGATCGGCACACTTTTTTGTCCACCGACTTTTTCAATCTCGCCTTCCTGAAGTACACGCAACAGCTTTGCCTGCATTGCCATCGGCAGATCGCCGATCTCATCCAGAAAAATCGTTCCTCCATGAGCCAGCTCAAATTTTCCGGCGCGACCACCTTTTTTAGCCCCGGTAAAAGAACCTTCCTCATAACCAAACAATTCACTTTCGATCAGGGCTTCCGGAATTGCCGCACAATTTACCTTAATAAATGGCTGATTCCTTCTGGCACTGTTTTCCTGTACGATCTTGCAGATGACTTCTTTACCAGTTCCGTTCTCGCCACGAATCAACACTGACGCATCTGTAGACGCCACCATCATCGATTTTCGAATGCAGTTCAGATAGACTTCACTCTCACCGATAATATGATTCGTTTTCAAAAAATCTCTGGCACGGATCTCCTGATTGTATTCTTCTGCCACCTGAGAAATACGCTGCACCTCACTGGTCAGATGATTCAGCTCCGTAATATCCGTAAACAGAGAACACGCCCCTATGAACTCTCCCTGCTGATACAATGGAAACATATTTACCGATACATATTTCTGCACTGACTGAATCAACTGTTTTTCACGACGTTTTGGCTTCTGTGTTTCCAATACTTCCAAAAGAGCTGCATCTTTTTCAATCTGATTCATATAACGACCGATAATTTTTCCCGGCGCGACATTCAAAATATCCGAATAAGCTGGATTTACATAGAAAATCCGACTTTCTTTGTCCACCGCAATCACGCCAATACTCAGATGCTCCAGAATCTGAGCCATATCCAGCGTCTGATTCCACTGATAAATAAAACGCAGACGCTCCACCTGAATAGCTCCCAGCATTTCGCCATTTTCATCCACAATACCGATATATTTTTCTTCTGTATTCAGTACGCGCTGATCAATATCCCGGATTCGAATTCCTGCTGGAAGAAAACTCTTTGTCTCAACATTCTTTCGATTCGGGTTCATAAAACGCGTAATTTCCATTGTTCCCACCAACTTTCTATCTTCTGCCTTTATTTTTAATCCACCTGTAGTGTTACCACAACTTCAACAGTCGAATTGCCTTCCCCGCCAGCTTATACGTCACGTTTTCCAGTTCTTTTGACGCATTCTTCAGTTCCTTTCGAATTGGAATCCCCTGCGGGCAGTGTTGCTCACATTTTCCACATCCCACACACTGAGAAGCACTGGTCGGTGTCTGACGGAAAATCGTACACTGCATATATCCCTTTCGGGCCGTTTTTTTATTCTCACTGTAGATCAGATTATAAAAACTGAACGTGCCCGGGATATCCACGTTTTTCGGACATGGCATACAATAACCGCAGCCGGTACAGCCTACTTTCATGCTGTGGTTGATTTCATGCCTCAATTCATTGACAAAAGCAATCTCATCTTCCGTAAATGCCCCTGCCTGCGTCTCAGATGCGATCCGACAGTTCTCGCGTATCATCTCAATAGAATTCATGCCGGAAAGTACCGTTGTGACTTCCGGCTGATTCCAGAGCCAGCGAAATGCCCATTCTGCTGCACTGCGTCCGGATGGATGTGCTGCCACCTTCCGTTTTGCTTCTTTAGGCAACAGATTTACCAGTTTGCCTCCCCGCAACGGTTCCATGATCATTACTGGAAGTCCCTTTGCTGCAGCATATTGCAAACCCTTCCGTCCAGCCTGACTGTTTTCGTCCAGATAATTGTATTGGATCATACAAAAATCCCAGTCATAAGCATCCACCAATTCACAAAAATCCTTTGTATTTCCATGATAAGAAAATCCAATCCGGAGGATCTCTCCGGACGCTTTCTTCTTTGCAATCCATTCTTCAATGCCAAGGCCTTTTAATTTTTCCCATGTTTCCAGATTCGTCAGCATATGCATCAGATAAAAATCGATGTAAGTCGTCCGTAATCTGCGCAGCTGCTCCTGAAACGTCTTTTCCAGACCTGCTGCTGACTTGATCAGATAATGCGGCAGTTTATCTGCAATGTAAATCTGCTCCCGGCAGTGGTTTTTTTCAAAAATCTTTCCCATGGCCTCTTCACTGCCGCTGTAAATATATGCGGTATCAAAATAGTTGACACCAAGCTTCATCGCTTCCAAAATCTCAGCTTCCGCTTTTTCCAGATTAATTTTTCCGTTTTCTTTTGTAAAACGCATGCAGCCAAAAGCAAGCATGGAAACTGGATTTTTTTCTTTGTCATATCGATATTGCATATTCGCGCTCCTAATTTGCAAGTTATTCGTGAGTCTGTTTATCATTCTTTCTCTTATATATTCTGAATTATAATTCGCAAGTACATACAATCCACGTTTCTGTAGGATCATATTTCATAATTTCTTTTTCTGTAATCGAATTACACTTACTTCTTCCGATTCCCATAATACGGAATCGCAATCTTTCGCAGCAGGCGTTCAAATCCATTCCAGGAAAGTCCTAATGTCAGTCCCACTGAGATCAACAGCTGCCAGCCAATTTTATTAAATACCCAGTCATTAAACGGCGTATACATCAGAATCAGAATTACGATTGTATGTAACAGATAAACACTCAGTGTATTTTTTCCGATGGTTTCAATCACAGGAATCCGTCTCGTCGGCACCCATACAATCAAAATCCAAATCCATAAAAATGCGATAATCCATGCCAGGATTCGTGTATACCAGGTATATGCATCCCCATCAAAACTCTCCGTTCCCCAGAACAATTTTCTTGTACTCAGTCTGCTGATCAGAATAAATCCCGCAATGATTCCAACCGCCAGAAACGCTGTTGCAATTTTTGCCTCTTTCGGATTTTTCTGTTTCCCATATCGAAGGAAAAATCCACCGTCTTTTTCATAATATCCCGCCAGGAAAAACGGTAAAAAGTTCATAATTCTGGACATTGCCATAAAGTTCTCCGTATCTGGATTGTAACCGATCACAATGCCAAGAATCATAGATAAAAGCAGATATGCCACCCGGTGCCGCTTATTTTTCGTGTCAAATACCGGCAACAAAAGCTGATAAATGATCATCGCCACCAGATACCACAGTGTCCAGCGCGGTGTAAAAAACTGCATATCGATTTTCACCGGATGTCCCCATTGAATGCTGTCCAATATGAAATCCAGCAAAAAACGAAGCAGCTGAAATACGATGTACAGCGGAAAAATCCTGGATAAAATCTTCTTCGGATCAACTTTCGCAAAATAACCGGATACAAATATGAACGCCGGCATATGAAAACTGAATATGATTTTATAAATAACATCTACTTCCGGCGTATCCGCAAAGGTACTGATCATGTGCCCGAATACTACCAGAAAAATCAACAAAGCTTTTATATTATCAAAATGATAATTTCTCTCTCCTGCTATGTCTGTTCACTCCTGTTCCTTCTATAAAAATATGCTTACGATCATTTACGTTTTTCTTAAAGCCTCCGCTGCCCCTTTCCCTTCCAAAATCCATAGTAAAACCAGACAGCATATGCTATAATATGGCTGAAACAGACATTGTGCCAGAAAAGGAGAATTATCCCATGAAACCAGCTCTGATCATCGGTTCCACCTGTGTGGACGTCATCATCAATATCCATCATCTTCCAAAGACCGAGGAGGACATCCATCCCACCTCCCAGTCCATGGCCATCGGCGGCTGCGCCTTCAACGCCGCCTATATGGTACGGCTCTTAAACGCCCCGCACACCTTTATCACGCCTGTGGGCGGCGGCACCTACGGAGACTATGTGGCAAAGCTCATGACCCAGTCTGGGATCCCCATTGCCGTCCGGGTGCCGGAAAAAGAAAACGGCTGCTGCTACTGCCTGGTGGAGGCCGGCGGGGAGAGGACCTTCATGTCCTATCACGGAGTAGAATATACCTTCCAGAAGGAATGGATGGAGCCGTATCCGGCAGAGGATTTCGGCCTCACCTACGTCTGCGGCCTGGAGATCGAGGAGCCCACCGGGATCAATCTCATTGAATATCTGGAGGAGCATCCGTCCCTGGAGCTTTTCTACGCCCCCGGGGCCAGGGTAGGAAACATGGATCCGAAGAAAACAGAGCGGATGCTGGCCCTTCATCCGTTCCTCCACATCAACGCCCTGGAGGCAGAGGTCATGAGCCAGAAAACGTCCTATGAGGACGCCGCCGCATACCTGCACTCCATCACTGGAAATACCGTCATCGTGACTCTGGGAGAAAAAGGCGCTTACTGCATAGAAAAAGACGGGACCAGCTATCTGATCCCGTCCATTCCCGCCGATCATGTGGAGGATACCATCGGAGCCGGCGATGCCCACGCGGGAGCCATCATCGGCTGCCTGACCAACGGCCTCTCCCTGCGGGATTCCATTACATATGCCAACCAGGTATCCCGGATTGTGGTCTCTGTCAAGGGCTCTTCCCTTCCGCCGGAGCTCCTTCCGCCGCTCCCAGTCCCCAAAAGCGCCCGCTAGGCTGCCGCATGGCCCTGGGGCAGATAAAACTGCTACCGGATGTCCGCATACTTTACAGACTGTTCCCTAAATTCCTTCATCATTCCGTCCAGAGCCTTCCGTTCTGCGGAAAGGTCTGCAAAGCGCAGCCTGTGGCCTTTTACCAGTTGTCTGCCATCCACCCAGACACTGTCCACGTTGGAAGCATCTGCCGAGTATACGATGGCCGAATAGGGATCATAGACCGGGAACATGTTGACCGACTCCGTTTCGATCAGGGTCAGGTCCGCCCGCTTTCCAGGCTCAATGGAGCCAGTCTCCTTTTCCGCCCCCAGGACTCTGGCTCCCTCAATGGTCCCCATGGCCACCACATCCCTGGCAGTGAAAATGCTGCGGTCATGATACCGGGTCCGCTGGAACGCAGGGATCATCCGGAACTGATGGAACAGATCCAGGGTATTCCCCGAGGACGGTCCGTCAGTCCCCACGCCAACGGCCACTCCTGCCGCCTTAAGGTCCCGGAGCGGACACACTCCCTTCCCCGATTTCGTATTAGAACCGATGCAGTGGGAGATCTTTGCCCCGGTCTCCCGGAAGATCTCCACATCCCGGTCTGTCATATGGATGCAGTGGGCTGCGATGGTCCTCTCTCCCAGGACTCCCAGTCCGTAAAGGAACTCGGCCGGCGTCTGGTCGTATTTTTCCCGGAACATTTCCAGCTCATAATCCATCTCGCTCACATGAAGCGTATAAGGAACATCATACCGTTCCGCCAGCTCATAGGCTGCCTTTAAAACCTCCGGCGGGTTTGTATTTGTAGCATGGGGAGCCACCACAGGCCGGATCCGTTCATGGCCCTTCCACTTCCGTATCAGCTCCTCACACATGGCCAGGGACTGGTCTGTATTTTTACTGTCACACGTCTCCATATCGATAATGGTCTGTCCCACATACGCCCGGATCCCCATTTCTTCACAGGCTGCCGCCACCTGATCTTCAAAATAATACATATCCAGAACCGTAGTCACA
>ERZ838118.2604-NODE-2604-length-18972-cov-2.988899_pt1 | contig 18972 bp, 9 predicted proteins | sample MGYA00519863_ERZ838118 | MGnify/ENA primary metagenome ERZ838118 (study PRJEB31850, sample SAMEA3708827) | human gut metagenome | biome: human gut; feature: human-associated habitat; material: faeces | place: China | collected 2014 ...
ATCCCTCCCTTTCCAAAGACTTTCGACTTTATCGAATCCCTGTTCGCAGTTTTTTCCAGCGCGGATGACCTTGGAATGGTGCGCCTTTCAAAGGGAATGCCTGCAAGCCGCGTTCGGGGGAGCAATGAAGAGAGGGAAAGCCACCATCCGTAGCGCTTTTTTTCCAGCTCACGCCGGAACGGACTCCTTTCGCGCCGCCTCCCCATTTTATGAAAGTCTCGGGAGGTGGAGGGGGGACGCGAGCCTCGCTGGTGGGTTTGGAGGGGGGAGGAAGCCTTTCTTGAAAGGTTCCTCCTCCTCATCATCATCATCAAGTCCATTCTGCGCAGCGCACAACAAAAAAAGGAAGGCCAACTGACCTTCCTTTTTAAATTTCTGGCTGGGCTACGTGGACTTGAACCACGATTAACGGGACCAGAATCCGTCGTCCTGCCAATTGAACGATAGCCCAACGCGCAGAAAGCTGTTTAGTAAAAACACCCCCCACTGTCAACAAAAAAAGAGGCACTTCAGAAGAAAAAGTTTTCTGACAATATTTTTATGTGTTATTTTATATAATTAGATACTGGCCTAAAAACTTGTGTCTATGAGGGTATAGGGAGGCAGTGCGCAGGGGGGTACGGAGCCACGTCCGGTATGCTGATTTGGCAGGTCACTTGACATCAGCGGGCATGGCATTGCAGTATTACCCGGTGGACATTCCCATACGAACACGCCTCGTTTTGCTCCTCGCCATTGTCATGGCTGGGGGCTTTCTCTTTTTTCCGTCGCAGGGAACTTCTCTTTCCTCCGCTTCGTTTTATTCCGCCGCGGTGTTTCCGTGTACGGAAAAAACCCCAGAGCCTTGCCCGGTTCCTCTCGTCTTGTCGCCTGAGGAGGCTTCCTTCGGGGGGGAAGCGTTTTGGAGCCTTCCGGAGCAGGGGAGGGCGGCATATACTCCTTATGAACGTTCCACCCCCGGTACGTCCCGTTTGGAACGGGGGCACGCCTTCAGCTCATTCGTGGCGTTGTCGGGCAACAGTTTCTGCCCGGGAATACTCCTGCGGCGAGGCAACGTTTTATCAGCCGTTTCCATACTCCCCCGTGGATGGGTTTCTTGTCACGCTTGTCCCCGTTCGCCTCCGGCGGTTTGAACGTCCAGACTGGTCTAGTCCTTTTTGTTCAATCGCAACGGCGTTCTCCATATTCTGGGGAAGGAGCGTATATGTTTCTCGATTTTTCGTGGGTGGCAGAACCCACGGCTTGGGGCGGGTTGGGCACCCTTATCCTGCTTGAAGTAGTGCTCGGCATCGATAACCTTGTTTTTATTTCCATTTTGTCTTCGCGGTTACCGGAAGATAAGCGCAGGCACGCGTTTACCATTGGCCTTTCCCTTGCCCTGATCATGCGTCTGGGATTGCTTTCCACGGTTGCATGGCTGATCGGGCTCACGAAACCGTGGTTTTCCCTTTTTGGCTATTCGTTTACGGCCCGGGACATTATCCTGCTTATCGGCGGCCTGTTTCTTTTGTTGAAAGGGACTATGGAACTCCACGAGCGGCTGGAAGGGTTTCAGCCCACGGAAGAGAAAGCCGTTCACCAAGCCGTGTTTTGGCAGGTCATCACCCAGATCGTGGTGCTCGACGCCATATTCTCTTTGGATTCAATCATCACGTCCGTAGGCATGGTGAAGGAACTCTCCATCATGATGCTGGCCGTCATCATCGCCGTTCTGGCGATGCTGTTGGCTTCGCGCCCGTTGACGGAGTTTGTGGACAGGCATCCCACGGTCATCATTTTGTGCCTCGGCTTCTTGCTGATGATCGGCCTGAGCCTTATTCTGGAAGGGCTGGGCTATCATATTCCCAAGGGATACCTCTACGCGGCCATCGGTTTTTCGATTGTTGTGGAAGCCTTCAACCAGCTGGCGCTACGGAACCGAAGGAACAGGATCACAACGCGCGGATTGCGTGAGTCCGCCGCCAGAGCGGTTTTGGAGCTGCTGGGCGGAACCACGATCCCCGGCGGCGAAACGGAAATGGAAATGGCCGCGCTGGGCTACTCCGATTGCCGGGACAAGGTGTTCAGGCCGGAAGAGCGGGCCATTGTCGCGCGGGTCATCCGTTTTGGCGGGCGGACCGTGCGGTGCATTATGACGCCCCGCCATAAGGTGCAGTGGCTCGACAGCAACGAGTCGCCGGAAGCCCTCCTCAAGCTCGTCGGCGCATCGAAACACGCATTCCTTCCGGTCATGTGCGGGGATACCGACGAAGTGCTCGGCGTCGTGGATCTGCGCGAGCTGCTGTGGCGCTACCAGAAGACCGGCCGTTTTTCGCTTGAGGCCTCCGTGGTCCCCGTCCCCATGGTTTTCGAGCATACCGGGCTTCCCGATGTGCTGGACGCCTTCAGGCAGCACCCGGCTCCGATGGGCATCGTTCTGGACGAATACGGGAGCGCCGTGGGCGTTGTGACGCCTATGGACATCTTGTCCGCCATCGCCGGGCATATGGGGGATGTGGCCCCCGAGCCTGATTCCTTCCGTCAGCCTGACGGCTCATGGCTGCTTCCCGGACGTATGGCCGTGGACGAGGGGCTGCATACGTTGGGCATCCAGCCGGAAGAGGAGCTGAGCTGCGCCACTATGGCAGGGTTGCTGCTTGAGCGTCTGGGGCATATCCCCGCTGCGGGGGAGAGCCTGTTTTTCTGGGGGCACTTGTGGACGGTCGCGTCCATGGACGGCCTGCGTATTGATCAAATCCGTATTCACCCACAGCGTTCAGGGGACATTACGGAAAAAAGTGAATAAAAATACGTGGATTGATTTTGCCATGAGACGACTATGGATTTCTTTGCGAGAACAGTTTAGGTTAGGGCGATTCTAAAAAGGAAAACCCTTCCCAAGCGCTTCGGATTGCTTTTTAAGCGCGGAATCCTGTTTTTTGAGAGAAAATACCTCTTTGGAGGATTGTGCGGCGTGGCGTTTCTTTTCAAACGAGTCTGGCGACTGTGTCGTCCGGCGCTGCCGTGAAGAGGAACGCTACACCAACACAGAGGAATCGGAATGAAACGGAATCTCTTACAATGCATGGCCCGGGTGCTGCTGTTGCCCGTGGCTCTGATGTTCATATGTGGGGCGCTGGTTTCCGCTCATGCGGAATATTCCGGCCCCAAAGTGCGCTTTCGGCTGGCGCATCCGTGTCCGCCGGGGCATCACACCAGCTTGGCCTTCGAAAAGTTCGCGGAATTGGTCGCCCAAAAATCAAAAAACAAGATCAAGGTGCATGTTTTCCCCAATGCCGTTCTGGGGAGCGATGTCGTCATGCTCAAAGGCGCGCTGACCGGCGGGCTCGAAATGGCGGTCAGCTCCAGCCCGAACCTGACTTGGGTGGTGCCGTCGCTCATGGTTTTCGATCTGCCGTACATCACAAGCGTCAAGTATCAGAAGAACTTGTATGAGGCGTTGGATAACGGTGAGCTTGGCCGGTATTTCAAGGGAAAATTCAATGAAGTCGGCCTAGAACCGATCATGTACTGCGAATACGGCTACCGGGATTTCTTCAGCGTTAAAAAGCCGATCCGTTCCGTCGGGGATCTGGCGGGCATTCAGGTCCGCACGACGGCTTCCGCCGTCGAGGTCGAAGTGGCGAAAGCCCTTGGCATGAAGCCGAAACCGTTGGCGTGGGGTGAAACCTATACCGCGCTCAAGGAAGGCATCGTAGAGGGTGAAGGCAACACGTTTTCTTTCCTGCTCGACGCGGAGCATGAGGATATCCTCAAGTACGCCTTCGCATCACAACACAATTACAGTATGCAGATCCTGAGCGCCAACAAGAAATGGTGGGAAGAACTTAATCCGCAGGTCCGGAGCATCATCCGTGAAGCGGCCGCCGAGGCATTGAAGTACCAGCGGGAAGTCTTGGCCCCGCAGTCGGAAGAGGAGGCTGTCAAGCGGTTTATGGCTGATGGCCTTGAGGTTTCCAAACCTTCGGAGGCCGAGCTTGAGGAGCTGAAACGGAAAACGCGTCCCGTTTGGAACCTTTTTTCGGACACGTTGTCACAGGAACTCATTGACCTTGTGGTAGCCACTCAGCAGTAAGCTGGTTTTGCTTACAGGAGAGAGTATGAAAGAGGACTTGTCCTTTTTGCGCTCTTGTACTTAAGCCATAAGGCTATTACTCTAAAGAGAGGCGGGGGGCCGGGGAGCCCCGTTGTTTGCTGCTATGCCCCGGAACTGCCCCGGCGGGTGATGAATCGCCAGGGCGTTTGCTGCAGAGTATGACAAAGAAGCCGAAATTCTTTTTTACCTTACATCTGTTTTTTTGAGTTTTTGGTTGAAATCGTTGTCTTCCGTGAAAATGGATGGCAAAAATCTGCTTGGCAGATCAGTGTCCTTTTTATGGTCGGTTCAGGCCGGAAGGTGACGCCTGAGTATGCCATGGTATTGGAGTCCATGTGAGAAAAGGCATATTTGACCCATCAGTGGGAAGCTCCGCGGAAGAAGGTTTTTGGCCTTCGGATGCCCGTACCGTGCAGGCGCTGCTCTGTACGGCATTGTTGTCCGCGTTGTTCTTTTCATGGCTTTGGCAGGCGTTTCGCCTGTATAGCTATCCGGGGCTCGTGCCTTACAACGATGAAGCCGGGGAACTGTTTCACCTGCCGCTGTTCACGGGGCTCGCATTGCTTGCTTACGGCCTCCGGTTGCGGTTCCGTTTTACGGAACAAGAGTCGTGCCAAGGATACGTCATCCCCGTTCTTGGGAGCACGCGCCTACGGCGCAGGCTTGTGACGCTGCTGCTGATGTGGACGCCGGTTGTGTTGATGGTTACGCCGGTTTCCAACGAATTTTCCGGATGGGTACGCTCCGGCAGCTGGGCCGTCAGCGCTCTTGCCGGGATAGGGGCCGGCATCGCAGGCTGCCGCATTGGTCTGGCGCTTTGCCGGTTTTCCGGAGGCCAGCTCGTCCTGAGCCTTGGCCTGGCGAGCATCGTTGCGCCGATATGCAATTATCTTGTCCTGTTGTGCCCAGAGCCGTATTGGGTGATCCCCGCGTTGCTTTTCCCCGCCCTGTTCGCCTTGCTGCCCTCTGTGTATCCCACTGCCTCTGGTGAGGAGGGGGAGCACACCTATCCCTTTTCCCGTATCCCGTTGTTCCTGTGGTGTGGATGCCTGCTCACGGCGTTTAGCGAAAGCGCTTACTACAATCTGTATGGGGCGCTTGAACCGGTCATGCCCGGGCCAAGCCTGAGCGTGCTTGTTCTCGTCGTGCTGGGAGGGCTGTCGGCGTTACTGGTGCTGGGGCAAGCCCACCGTTCGCCGATCTGGTATGCCTTTTTGCTCGTCATCCCGGTATTGGTCGTGGGTTATACCGCGTGGCCTTTGCTGCACAGGGAATCGCCCGGCCTGTCGCTTGGCGGTTTGCTGTTCGGGTATACCTTGCTGAACATCTATATGATGACGGCATTTCTGCACACGGTTTCGTATCGCAAGGGTACGCGCAGGCTGCAGCTGCTGGCTTGCGGGATAGGGGGCATCGCGCTGGCGTCATGGATGGGAAGCCATAACAGCGGCTGGATTACGGAGAGCATTGCCAGGGGCGACTCGCTCAATTCACTGTTTGCGTTTCAGGCCTTCGCCATTTTGGCGGGGAGTTTCATCTTCGTCGTCTACCTGGAAAAAGTGGGCTTTTTCCGTCTGGCGAAGGGGGAGGCGGCCGCTCCGGAACGGGTGGCCGGGCAGGCCCCGAGCACGCCGATGTCCTTGATGGACTGGCCGATCGAGGAACTGGAGACGCACTTCCGCGAGCTGGGGCTGACCCGGCAGCAGGCGATGATCGCCGCATTGCTGGCCCGCAAGACGCCGGATACGACCATTTGCGACAACCTCAACATTTCGCCGAGCACATTGAAGACCCATATACGGAATATTCACCGCCGCCTTGGGATCAGCAGCCGCCACGAGCTGGCGTGGCTGGTGACGGCAAATCCGGCGGGCATTTCCGAAACGCAGGGAGGCGGCCGTTAGCCGTATTGCGTTCAGGCTGGCGGATGGCGGGAAGTGCCGTTGCCGCTCGGGAAGGGGCAGTTGAAGCTGAGGAGGCGTTCTTTCGGGAACGCCTTTTTTGCGTGCCATGAGGTCCTAAGCGGGACCGTGAGGCGGGTATCCCCAAGAGGATAGAGGCGCCGTATTGTCCTTACGAGGGAGCTGCATTGGGTCAGGGAAGCGTTTGCTTTCTGGGCTGGCAGCTTGGTGGCACTTGAAGGCGGCCCGCACCTCGCGTAAGGGAAGGCTAAACGAAGGGGGGATACATGCGGTTTGAAGAAGCTCTTTTGCTTGCCGGGAAGGGCCAACTGATCACCCGGCCCGGATACGGCGTTTCTTTTGCGGCGATTCGGGAAGGGCAGGCCGTGTATGGGCATTTTATCGGAGAAACCGGCTTTACCGATGTGCGCGCGTATGTTTTTACGGACGAAGACAAGAGCGCTACGGATTGGGAGCTCTTCATCCGTGTCCTCCCCGATGCATGGGAAGGCTGCGATGTGCCGAATGGGTAAAACCGTGAGGGCGGGTGTACCACGCTGTCCCCGTTTTCCGCTCGCCAATCGGGAATCTGGATGCGCTCTCTTTTCTGAACGGCGCCACAGTGGGTTATGATGAAAGCCGTGTGCCTGCGGGGACGTCCGGCGGACGGGAAAGCGCAGGAAGAGGCCCGGTGGGCAAAACGCATGTAAAAGGCCCGGAGGGTATTTCTCCGGGCCTTTTACATGCACCAGGCTGTGGGAAGGCTGGATGTTGAGTTGCAGACAGTTGCGCTATGGCTGTTTTTGAAACAGCCTACAATTGCCCATATACGAGCAAATGCCGCGCGGCCCTTCGCTTCCTGCCTCTTGTCCACGCCTGCCGGATTTCCGAGGCACCGTCATAGGCCTTGGCGGCCCCATCCAGAAAAAGGGGTGGGGTTGTACCTGCCGAGCCAGCGGATTGCCCCCGGAAGGAGGAAGCCCTTTTTTTACCGCGATTCGCTGTAGGCTTTTCTGCCCAAGGTGGCTCCCCGTGGTTTTTTGCCGAACTTGCCGGGGCGCTGGCGGCGCTGGCCGGGCGCAAAGGGTTTGCGTGGATGCGGGCTGTCCGTCTCATCGGCGGCCTTCGCCGACACCTTGACCCCGCTTATGAATACACCCTTGTTGAGCGTGGCCAACACATGCGCGGCCAGCTCGGCGGATATCTCCACGATACTGAAGTTGTTCTGGATATCGATAGCGCCGACGCTCCGCCCCGGGATGCCGCTCTCGCCGGTTATGGCGCCCACCAATGCGCGGGGGGTGACGTCATGCGCCTGCCCCACATCAATGTGGAGCCTGGACATGGGGCCGGACTCCTGCCTGCGGGGAAGCGGCTGCATCCTGCCCTTTGATTTCGCCTCGGCATTTTTGGCGGGGCGTTGCGGAGCCATCGTCAGTTCATCCACTTCGCCGACATTGTCCTGATTCCCAAAATCCCGCTGCATCAACAGTTTGAGCAAGGCCGCGGAGATATCCCGGCTGGAAGCGTCGCCATCCGGGAAGTGTTCGGTCTGGAAATCCTCCACCAGTACCCGCCAGCGATCCAGAGAGCTTTCGGCCAGGGTCTGGCGGACTTCATCCAACAGCTTGGACGTGCGGATGTTGCTGACGTCGCGCAGGGTCGGCAGCTGGCCCGGCTGGATGCGGGCTTTGGTGTAGCGGATGATTTCGCGGATCTTGTACTGTTCGCGCACCGTGACGAAGGTAAAGGCCTTGCCTTCGCGGCCCGCGCGGCCAGTACGCCCGATCCGGTGCACATAGCCTTCCACATCGTGGGGGATGTCATAGTTGATCACCGCATCCACATCATCCACGTCAATCCCGCGTGCGGCCACATCCGTCGCCACCAGAATCTCAATGCCGTCGGTACGGAAACGGCTCATCACCCGATCCCGCTGGGTCTGGTTCATGTCGCCATGCAGCCCGTCGGCCTGATAGCCGCGCTGCTGCAAGTGTACGGTTATCTCGTCCACGCTGCGTTTGGTGGCACAGAACACCAGAGCCTTGCGGAACCCCTGCGAGTCCAGCACGCGGCACAGGGCATCCATCTTCTGGTATGGACGGACCTCGTAGTACACCTGCTCGATGGCGGGGACCGTGAGCATCTTGTGGGCGATGGTCAGCATCTCCGGTTCGCGCAGGAAACGCTTGCTCAGTTCGCGGATAGGCTGGGGCATGGTGGCGGAGAACAGGACCCGTTGGCAGTCCGCCGGGCTTTGTTCCAGAATGAGCTCGATATCCTCGCGGAAGCCCATGTCCAGCATTTCATCGGCCTCGTCCAGCACGACAATCCGCGCCTCGTTCAGGCGCAGCGTGCCGCGCTGCAAATGATCGATAACCCGGCCCGGCGTGCCCACGACCACCTGTGCGCCCTTGGCAAGCGCCCGAAGCTGCCGCTCGATGGGCTGCCCGCCGTAAATCGGCAAAACCGAAACGCCCCGTTTGTGTACGGCCAGTTTGCTCAGTTCTTCGGATACCTGAATGGCCAGCTCGCGCGTAGGGCAAAGCACCAGCGCCTGCACGCTCTTGCCGGAAGCGATCTTTTCCAGAATGGGCAGGCCGAACGCCGCCGTTTTGCCGGTTCCGGTCTGCGCCTGGCCCACGGCATCCTTTCCCGTCAGCAGTGCCGGGATAGCCAAAACCTGAATGGGGGAGGGTTCTTCAAACCCTAAATCTTCAACAGCTTTCAAGAGTTCCTGGGACAATCCCAGTTCTGTAAACGATGCGGTCATGATGTTCCTGTAGGTAAAAATATCAAAAAGGGGGTAAACACAGTCTCATTGCGTTTGATGCACAATAACCATGATTTCCAATACATACTCGGAAAGCGGGGAGCGCCCCGTACGGGCCGGGGTGCGGCAAAAAATACCGTGTGCGGAAACGTGATGCGCAAGTCCGTTTTTCGGCGGAGCCTATGGTGATGTTGGCCTTTTTGGCCAGCATTTCCGCATATGGAAGTCTCCGCCATAAACCGGAAAGGGGTTTCCTGTTTCACCCTGCAACGTCCGCTGTACAAGGGAGGGCCGAGGCCTGACGCCATGGAGATGTTCCGGTTTGGGGCTTTCGCCGGGTGGCTGATCGAGGTTCGGAAAAGGACCATTGGCGGCACAGCGGCAACGCCGCATAAGAAAAGGGGTTACATCGTACGATGTAACCCCTTGAGATTCCTGGAGCGGGAAACGGGATTTGAACCCGCGACCTTCAGCTTGGGAAGCTGACACTCTACCGCTGAGTTACTCCCGCAATGCGGTGTAAAAAAAATGGAGCGGGAGACGGGATTTGAACCCGCGACTTCAACCTTGGCAAGGTTGCACTCTACCACTGAGTTACTCCCGCTCAAATGGAGGCGACGTCCGGATTTGAACCGGAGGATGGAGGTTTTGCAGACCTCTGCCTTACCACTTGGCTATGGCGCCGGATACAAATAACAAAAGACGCATATTTTTGCGTCTTTTGTTATTTGTAGTAAATGGAGCGGAAGACGAGATTCGAACTCGCGACGTTCACCTTGGCAAGGTGACGCTCTACCACTGAGCCACTCCCGCATTTCTTGACTGCTTTGTTATTATAGCACGGGAAATACGGTTTGTCAACTGTTTTTTGAAACTTTTTTTGATATTTTTTTTGAAACTGTTTTAAACAGCATATAAATCAGCACGGTTAAGCCGAAATCGAACGATATGTTAAACAGAAAAAGCTGTTTTGAAATATCAGCCGCACCGTTGCCGATATACGGCATAGGGAACTGAATAAGTCCCATAAGTATCACGAAAATAAACGGAACGGCATATCTGTTTTTCTTTTTCAACATCACAATACCAATCAGTAAAAATACCGCATAACTCGGTATTATAAAGAACAATGTTTTCGGCAAATGCTCACGGATATTTTCCCATAAATCAAAACGATATGAGGATGTATTCGGTGCATAGCCGTATTTTTTCTCAAATGTACCGAGGTTTATTTTGTTTGTAAAAGCATTTTGTGCGGTTGTTTCCATAACAGATACAAGACGCAGGGGATGAGTGATGTAGAATTTTATAAGTTTTCCGTTACTCATTTTTGAATGAAACTTTTCATTCATAATATCACTTCGCGGCGGATATTTGTATTCTGATTTATCAAGGTATGCGTGCTTACCGCTGTCGGCCGCCATCTCTCCGTCAAGTCCCATATCGATTAAATCCTGTTTCGGATTGGGACTGTCTTTTAAAATACCGTAAAACACACTGTTATACTGCGTATCCAAATTAAGCTGACCGCCGTTTATAACGTATCCGCCGACTCCGTGCCAAAGTAAAACGATTGAACACACAATGCACAAATTTCGCTTGTTGCTTTTAAAACCGACATACAATACAGCGATAATAAGGAACGGTGTAAATACGGCACACTGCAATTTTGAACCGAGTAACAGGCAAGACGAAACAGTGAAAAATATTATTACGCTGTTTTTAGCATCGTGTACATTTTCAAACATATACAATCCGAAAAGCACGACAGTTGCAAACGATACAAGCATAACGCTTTGACCGTACAGACTGTTTAAAATCGTCAAATTAATTCCGTTAAAAAATACAACGATAAAAAACAACAGAAAAATACAATGCAAAAACTTATTTTCAATTTTAAATTTGCGTTGTATAAAAAAGCATACTGTTGCGTACCACAAAAACATAATAACCGCCAAAATTCGCATATCAAAAGCACCGAACGGCAGACATATAAGCCTTGCTGTTGCGGTAGGGAATATAAACGTCGTAGTCGGCACTAAAAACAGAAGTCTTGGCACATATAACAACAAGTCGACCGACGTAAATTTCATATTAAAAAATCTTACGGCATAATCGTAAAAAGAGTAGTCGGACGGAAAATCAAGTCCGCACGGACGCATAACTCTTTCAAAATCGCCTTGGTCCGCAATCGAATGGACAGGCGATACGAATACCGCGTATATAAACACAGCAATGATCGATATTATAAATATTATATCGTATGCGGAAAAAATCTTTTTCTTCAAGTAAAATCACTCCAAAATCAGTAATGTAAATTTATTATACAAAATAACGGAAGTATTTGCAATAAAAATTGTATGCGCAATCACAAAATCTTGTGCAATTAATGTTGATAAATCTTTTATTTTGTGATAGAATGAATATATATTGAGTTTAGTTTTAATATAAAGGAGTTAAATCATGGAAAACGTAAGAAGAATTTATGTTGAAAAGAAAAACGGATTTGACGTTGAGGCAAAGGGTGTACTTGCCGATCTTAAAGAAAACCTTTCTTTAAAAGGTCTTAAAGACGTCAGAATTATTAACAGATATGATGTTTCGGGCGTAAGCGATGAGGAATATCAAAAGGCGAGAAATCTTATTTTCTCAGAACCTCCTGTTGATAATGCTTATGATGAAGAAATTGAAATCAGTGAGGGCAAAGTGTTTGCGGTTGAATTTTTGCCGGGACAGTTTGACCAGAGAGCCGCGTCGGCTGAAGAATGTATTTCAATTCTTACGGAAAAGGAACGTCCGACTGTAAGAAGTGCAAAGGTATATGTTCTTATCGGCGATATTTCAGATGAAGAAACAGAGGCTGTTAAAAATTACGTTATAAACCCTGTTGAGGCAAGAGAGGCGAGCCTTGAAAAGCCGACTTCGCTTGTTATGGAAACAGTTGTTCCCGATGACGTTGCGACAGTTGACGGCTTTACCGAAATGGACGAGAGCAAAATGGAAGAATTTCTTTCAAAGATGGGCTTTGCAATGGATATGGACGACCTTGCATTCTGTCAGAAGTATTTTAAGGATACGGAAAAGCGTAATCCTACAATTACAGAACTTCGTATGATTGATACATATTGGTCTGACCACTGCCGTCATACTACGTTTTCCACTAAGATAAATGATGTTAAGATAAATAACGGCAAATATGCCGATGTCATTAAGGCTGCATATGATGAATATAAAGCTGCAAAAGCTGATTTGTATGCACCTGACAGAGATACTTGCCTTATGAATATGGCAACAATCATAGTTAAGCAGCTTAAAAAGCAAGGTCTTTTAAAAGAAATTGATGAATCGGAAGAAATCAATGCTTGTTCAATCGTTGTTGATGTTGACGTAAACGGCAAGGACGAGCCATGGCTAATTATGTTTAAAAACGAAACTCATAACCACCCGACAGAAATCGAGCCTTTCGGCGGTGCTGCGACTTGTCTTGGCGGTGCTATTCGTGACCCGCTTTCAGGAAGAAGTTATGTATATCAGGCTATGCGTGTAACAGGCAGCGGTGACCCGAGAGTATCACTAAAGGATACACACGCCGGAAAGCTTATGCAGAGAAAGATTACAACAGGTGCGTCGGCAGGTTACAGCTCATACGGTAACCAAATCGGTCTTGCAACAGGACAGGTTCAGGAAATATATGATGAAGGCTACGTTGCAAAGAGAATGGAAATCGGTGCGGTTATAGGTGCGGCACCAAAGAAGAACGTTATTCGTGAAGTGCCGTCAAAGGGCGACGTTATAATTCTTCTCGGAGGAAGAACAGGTCGTGACGGTATCGGCGGTGCAACAGGCTCTTCAAAGGCGCATAACGAAGAAAGCGTTGTTACTTGCGGAAGTGAAGTACAAAAGGGTAATCCGCCTGTTGAAAGAAAAATTCAAAGACTTTTCAGAGATGAAAAGGTTACTACACTTATAAAGAGATGTAACGACTTCGGTGCGGGCGGTGTATCGGTTGCTATCGGTGAGCTTGCGGACGGACTTGTTATTGACCTTGACAAAGTTCCTAAAAAGTATGAGGGACTTGACGGAACCGAACTTGCAATCAGCGAATCACAGGAAAGAATGGCTGTTGTTGTAAGAGCGGAGGACTCAGATAAGTTTATAGAATATTCAAATAACGAAAATCTTGAGGCAACAAATGTTGCATATGTCACAGACGAAAACAGACTTGTTATGAACTGGAGAGGTAAGACAATCTGCGATATTTCAAGAGATTTTCTTAACACAAACGGTGCAACAAAGAATACGGATATTGAAGTTGTACTTCCTGATACTGAAAACAGTTTCTTTAAGCAAGAAGTTGTTACTGACGTAAAGGCAAAGTGGCTTGAAACACTTTCAGACTTAAACGTATGCTCACAAAAGGGACTATGCGAAAAGTTTGACTCAACAATCGGTGCAAACAGTGTACTTATGCCGTTCGGCGGTAAGTATCAGCTTACTCCGTCAGACGGTATGGCTGCAAAAGTTCCTGTACTTGGCGGCGAAACAAATACGGCAACCGTTATGACATTCGGCTATAATCCGAAACTTTCAAGCTGGAGCCAATATCACGGTTCAACATATGCAATCGTTGAATCTGTTTCAAAAGCGGTTGCGTTGGGTGCTGATTATAAGAAGATTTATCTTACATTCCAAGAGTACTTTGAAAGACTTGGAACCGATCCTAAGCGTTGGGGCAAGCCTTTTGCTTCATTGCTTGGCGCATATAAGACACAGCTTGCATTAGGTATTGCGGCAATCGGCGGTAAGGACTCAATGAGCGGTTCGTTCAACGACCTTGACGTACCTCCGACACTTACATCATTCGCCGTTGCACCTGTAAAGGCTGATAAGGTTATTTCACAGGAAATCAAGAAAGCAGGCTCAAAGCTTGTTATGTTCACAGTTAAACGTGACGAAAACGATTTACCTAAGTTTGACGAATTGAAGAAAATGTATGACACAGTTCATCAGCTTATTCTTGACGGCAAAGTATTGTCGGCAAGCGTTGTTAAGGGATTCGGTCTTGTTGAAACTGTTTCAAAAATGGCATTCGGTAATATGATCGGTGTTGAATTTGACAAGAACCTTACAAATGATATGCTATTCTATGCACCGCTTGGCTCAATCGTACTTGAAGTTGAAGAAGAAATTGACGGTGCCGTAACAGTCGGTACAACAGGCTCTGACGCATTTACAGTAGGCGGAGTAAATATTCCGCTTAGCGAGGCGGCTGAAGTATGGAAAAAACCGCTTGAAAAGGTATTCCCTACAAAAGCAGGTCACTTTACAAGTGAGCCTGAAACATTCAGCTATGATAAGAGAAATATAACTGTTGCAACAGAAAAATTTGCAAAACCGAGAGTATTTATTCCTGTATTCCCGGGTACAAACTGCGAATACGATACTGCAAGAGCATTTGAAAACGCAGGTGCTGTGGCAGATGTATTTGTTGTAAGAAACCTTACTGGTGACGACGTTGTTTACTCAATGAAAGAAATGCAAAAGAGAATAAACAATTCTCAAATCGTAATGATTCCGGGCGGTTTCTCAGGCGGTGACGAACCTGAGGGCAGCGGTAAATTTATCGCAACCGCATTCAGAAATCCGCTTGTTAAAGACGCGGTTATGAATATGCTTAAAAACCGTGACGGTCTAATGCTTGGTATCTGTAACGGTTTCCAGGCGCTTATAAAGCTTGGTCTTGTACCTTACGGAGAAATTCGTGACCTTGACAGTAATTCACCGACACTTACATTTAACACAATCGGCAGACACGTTTCTTGTATGGCAAGAACAAGAATTGCGTCAAACAAGTCACCATGGCTTGCAAATGTGAATACAGGCGATGTTCATACAATCGCACTTTCACACGGTGAAGGTAGATTTATCGCGTCGGAAGAACAGGTTAAGGAACTTGCGGCAAACGGACAGATTGCAACTCAATATGTAAACCTTGAAGATAAGGCAACATATGATATTGACTGGAATCCAAACGGTTCGGTATATGCTATTGAGGGTATAACAAGTCCTGACGGCAGAGTGCTTGGTAAAATGGGACACAGCGAACGTATCGGTAAGAACGTGTCGTTTAACGTTCCGGGTAACAAAGACCAAAAGCTGTTTGAGGCAGGCGTTAAATATTTTAAATAATACAAAAAGGCTGTCGGCAAATGTCGGCAGCCTGTTTTATCACGAGGAGAAAGATGTTATATGAAACCGAAAATTGGTGTTGTGTTTCCAAAGATAACGGATAAAGATATAGCCGATTTGGAAATAGAAAAAATAAGAGTTTCAAAAAACAGAAGAAAAATAGGTATTTTACTTGGCTCTGACACGTCCGCTTATCAGCAGGCGAAGGTCGAAAGTGAAGTAAAAAAGGCTTGTAATCTTACGGAAGTAATCGTTAGGGTTGATAACAGAATTAAACAGCAAGATAAAAATGTAATGATTTACGAAGTCGAACCCGGTCAAGAGGGCTCTATGCAGTCTGCATCATCAGGTCCGAAAATCAAAGGTAAAGCCAATGTTTCGGATATGCTTTACGGCAGACCGATTAATGACGATATTATATCAATTCATTCGATTAACGATAATTCAGGCAGAGTTGTATTTTCAGGTAAGGTATTTTTTGTTGAGGACAGAGATATTAAATCTAAAAAAACTGGCAAGGAATTTCACCTCATAACAATGGATATTACCGATAACGAGGACTCAATATCGGCGAAAATGTTCGTTACAAAGACGGAAGATGACGAGCCGTTTAACAAGCTTTTTTCAAAATTGAAAAAGGGAGTCAAGGAGGGCGGTATATATATCGTTGCGCGCGGTAAGGCACAGTTCGACCAATACGCAGGTGAAACGATTGTGATGATTAACGACATTGCGGAAATTGAAAAACCGCCTGTTCGTATGGACGAGGCAGCGGAAAAACGTGTAGAACTTCACCTGCATACACAGATGTCGGCGATGGACGCGGTTTCGTCCGTAAATGATCTTATCAACAGAGCAATTTATTGGGGACATAAGGCGATTGCCGTTACCGACCACGGAGTTGTTCAGTCATTCCCGGACGCGATGAAAGCGTCAAATTTTAATGAAAAAATTAAAATTCTTTACGGTGTTGAGGGATATTTGATTGACGACAGCAAGAAGATTGTCTATAATGCGGAAAATCAGAATATCGACTCACCGTTTGTCGTGTTCGATATAGAAACAACCGGACTTCACAACGATAAAAACAATATCACCGAAATCGGTGCGGTAAAGGTTGTGAACGGTCAGATTGTCGATAAGTGGTCTACGTTCGTTAATCCATGTCAGCCGATACCCGAAAATATTGTGGAACTTACGGGTATTACGGACAGTATGGTGGCTGACGCACCGAAAATCGAAGAAATACTCGGTGAGTTTTTTGAGTTTTGTAAGGATTGCATACTTGTTGCACATAACGCGGCGTTCGATATAGGATTTATAAAAAAGGCGGCAGAACGTCATAATTTTGAATTTAATTTCTGCTACCTTGATACGCTTATGCTTGCAAGATGTATGTATCCCGAACTTCCGAACTTTAAACTTGATACACTTACAAAACATCTTCACGTTATTCTTGAAAATCATCACCGTGCCGTGGATGACGCGAAGGCTACGGCTGATGTTTTCGTTAAGATGATAGAAAAACTTCGTGAAGAAGATAAGACGGAGCTTAAAACATTCAATGATATTTTTGATTTAAGAAGTGCGTCAAAGAAAAATAAAGCATATCACATTATCATACTTGCAAAAAATCAAATCGGTTTAAGACATATTTATGAAATGATTTCGGAATCGCATTTGAAATATTTCTTCAGAACACCGAGAATACCAAGAAGTTTGCTTGAAGAAAAACGCGAGGGACTTATACTCGGTTCGGCTTGTGAGGCTGGCGAACTTTTCAGAGCGATGATAGACGGTGACAGTGACGAGGAATTAAAGGAAATAGTTGATTTTTACGACTATCTTGAAATTCAGCCGATAGGCAATAATGCGTATATGAAAACCGATCCGAAACACCCTATGGTAAATACGGACGAAGATTTGCAAAATTTAAACAGACGTATTGTTGCACTTGGCGAAAAGTATAATAAACCCGTTGTCGCAACGTGTGACGTGCATTTTATGGATATGGAGGGCGCGGATTACAGAAAAATCCTTATGAATTACAAAGGATTTTCGGACGCTGACAATCAAGCACCGCTGTATTTCAGAACAACGGAAGAAATGCTTAAAGAATTTGAGTATTTGGGCAAGGAAAAGGCGTATGAGGTTGTTGTTAAAAACACAAACCTTGTAGCCGATATGATAGAGGACGTCAGACCGATTCCTGCGAAAAAGTGTCCGCCTGTAATTGAGGGTGCGAAAGAGGGTATCATAAACGACTCGACAACGAGAGCAAAGGAAATATACGGCGATCCGCTTCCTGAAATTGTGCAGAAACGTCTGGATAAGGAACTTCATTCGATTACGACTTACGGTTTTTCGGTTATGTACAGAATTGCACAGGAGCTTGTACGTCATTCGCTTGCGGACGGATATTTGGTTGGCTCACGTGGTTCTGTCGGCTCGTCGCTTGTTGCGTATTTATCGGATATAACGGAGGTTAATTCACTTCAAGGTCACTATATTTGCCCGAATTGCAAAAACGTAGAGTTTATTGAGTCTGAAATCGGTTTGTCGGGGTGTGACTTGCCCGATAAGGTGTGTCCGAAGTGCGGAACGAAGTACAGAAAAGACGGCCACGATATTCCGTTTGAAACATTCCTTGGATTTAAGGGCGATAAAGAGCCTGATATTGACCTTAACTTTTCGGGCGTGTATCAGCCGGTAATCCATAAATACACCGAAACATTCTTCGGCAAGGGCAAGGTTTTCAAAGCCGGAACAATCGGTACTGTCGCGGAAAAAACCGCATTCGGTTATGTAAAGAAGTATTGCGAGGAGAGAAATCTTGTGATGCGTAATGCGGAGATGAAACGACTTGCAAAAGGCTGTGAGGGCGTAAAACGTACGTCGGGACAGCACCCGGGCGGAATTATCGTTGTACCGTTTGAAAATGATATACATGAATTTTGCCCTGTTCAGCACCCTGCGGACGATCCTAATTCGGATATTATTACGACTCACTTCGATTACCACAAAATCGACCAAAACCTTTTAAAACTTGATGAGCTTGGACACGATGATCCAACTGTTATAAGAATGCTTGAGGATATAACGGGACTGCACGCACGGGATATTCCGATAGGTGACCCCGAAACAATGAGTTTGTTTACGTCAAATAAAGCGTTGAAATTACTTCCGGGTAAGGATATAGGTACAAATTTGGGTACATACGGAATACCTGAGTTCGGTACAAAGTTTGTACGTCAAATGCTTGAAGATACAAAGCCGACAACATTCTCTGAACTTGTAAGAATTTCGGGACTTTCGCACGGTACTGACGTGTGGCTCGGTAATGCACAGGAATTAATCAGAGAGGGCAAGTGTGACCTGTCACACTCAATATGTGCCCGTGACGATATTATGATTTATCTTATTTCATGCGGTGTTGAAGAAGAACATTCGTTCAAAATAATGGAAATGGTGCGTAAAGGTAAAGGCCTGACGCCTGAATATGAACAGGAAATGCGTGATAATAATGTGCCTGATTGGTATATTGAGTCGTGTAAAAAAATCAAGTATATGTTCCCTAAGGCACACGCTGCCGCTTACGTTATGTCGGCATTCAGAATTGCGTATTTTAAAGTACATTATCCCGAAGCATTTTATATCGCATATTATACGGTGCGTGCGGACGATTTTGATGCGTCGGTAATGGCGAGGGGAGAAGAACGCGTTCGTGAAGAAATGCGTTCAATCAACGCAAAGAAAAAGGACGGAACGGTTACTCCGAAAGAAGAAAACCTTATACCGATACTTGAAATTTGTATTGAAATGTACGCAAGAGGAATTAATTTCGTGCCTGTCGATTTGTACGAATCCCACGCAACAGATTTCAGACAGGTTGAGGGAGGTATTCTTCCTCCGCTTTCCGCACTTCCGGGACTTAGCGAAAACGACGCGATAAGCATTACGGAAGAAAGAAAGAACGGCGAATTTAGAAACGTCGAAGATTTAAGAATTCGTAC
>ERZ838118.2608-NODE-2608-length-18946-cov-10.419353_pt1 | contig 18946 bp, 17 predicted proteins | sample MGYA00519863_ERZ838118 | MGnify/ENA primary metagenome ERZ838118 (study PRJEB31850, sample SAMEA3708827) | human gut metagenome | biome: human gut; feature: human-associated habitat; material: faeces | place: China | collected 2014 ...
AGCTGCCGCACCTCGCTCGCCGTATCGGCACTTAGAATTATGCGGTATTGCCCAAGGTTATTCTTCCGTAGAAATATCGCGGCCAAAGTATTTTTCGCTCAATGCCTTCAGCGTGCCGTCGGCGCGCAGCTCGTCAATGGCGGCATCAATGGCCGTGCGCAGGGCGGCAGTCTCGTCGCCCTTGCGCATCGGGATGGCGATCTGGTTCGCATCGTCGGTCAGCACGGCGATCTTCACATTCGCGTCGGGGTGCTCCTTCGTGTAATCGTAGAAGGTCATCTCGGCGTTCAGCGTCGCGTCGATGCGCCCGCTCAGCAGCAGCTCAAACGTCTGGTTCAGGTCGTCAACGCCCGTCACCGTCGCGCCGTACTGCTCGGCCAGCTCGGCGTAGGTGCTGGAGATCGTGTTTGCGGTCTTTTTGCCCTTCAGGTCCTCCAGCGTGTTGATGCTGTCATCGTCGGCCTTGGTGATGACGGCGGTGCGGTTGAAGGCGTAGGGCGTCGAGAAGTCGTATTTTTCGGCGCGTTCGGGGGTGATGTCCACGCCGTTGACCATGATGTCATAGCGGCCCGCGTCCAGACCGGCCAGCAGGCCGTCCCACTCGCCCTCGACAAACTGCGGCTCAACGCCCAGCTTCTTCGCGATCTCGGTAGCGACCTCGACGTCGTAGCCGACGAGGTTGTCGTTTTCATCGTGGTAGGTCCAGGGTGCCCATGTGCCCTCCATCGCAACCGTGATGGTACCCTTGGCCTGGATCTCGCTCAACAGGTCGCCGGACGCGGCCTCGGCGGTGCTCCCGGCGGCGGATTCCGCTGCGGGCGCGGTGGCGGCGGCACTGCTGCCGCAGGCGGTCAGGGCCAGCGCTGCGGTCAGGGTCAGGGCGGTCAGCTTGGTCAGGTTCTTCATTACAATAGGCTCCTTTGCTTGTAGGTCTGCAAAAATTCTTTGGTGCGGGGCTGCTGCGGGTCGTTGAAGAACGCCTCGGCGGTGTTCTGCTCCACAATGACGCCCTGCTCCATGAACACCACGCGGTTGGCCGCATGGCGGGCAAAATCCATCTCGTGGGTCACGACCAGCATTGTGCGGCCTTCCCCGGCCAGGCTGCGCATGACGGCCAGCACCTCGCCGGTCAGCTCGGGGTCCAAAGCGGACGTAGGCTCGTCGAAATAGATGATCTCCGGGTCGGCGGCCATGGCGCGGGCAATCGCCACGCGCTGCTGCTGCCCGCCGGAAAGCTGACTGGGGTAGTAGTCGGCGCGGTCATCCATGCCGACCTTGACCAGCGCGGCGCGGGCGATCTCCTCGGCCCGGCGGCGCGGCATTTTGCGCGCGATGATAAGCCCCTCGGTCACGTTTTGCAGCGCGGTCTTGTTGGCAAACAGGTTATAGCTTTGAAAGACAAACCCCGTGCGGCGGCGCAGGGCGTTGGCCTCGGCGTGGGTGACGCGGGCCAGGTCTACGCGCTGGTCGTCAAACAGCATCGTGCCGCCGTCGGACTTTTCCAAAAAGTTCAGGCAGCGCAGCATCGTTGTTTTTCCGCTGCCGCTGGGGCCTAAAATGGCGACGACGTCGCCCTTGTTCACGTCCAGATCGATGCTCTTGAGCACCTGCAAATCGCCAAAGGACTTGCGCAGATTTCTGATTTGCAGCATAGTTCAGCTCCTTTGCGCGCCCTTGCTGTTGAGATACCGCTCGCCGACGGCCTGCAGGCGGGTCAGCACGGTGCAGAACAGCAGGTAAACCAGACCGACCTCCATGTAGAGGGCCAGCGGCTCATAGGTGCGGGCCACAATGCGCTGGGTCGTCATGAACATTTCGGTCACGGTGATGTTCGCGGCCAGCGAGGTATCCTTGACCATGGCGATCAGCGTACTGGCCAGCGTGGGGAAGGCCGTGCGCAGCGCCTGCGGCAGGATGATGCGGCGGATGATCTGTAAGTAGCTCATGCCGACGCACTGCCCCGCCTCCATCTGGCCTTTGGGCACGGATTCCAGCGCGGCGCGGATGGTCTCGGCGCAGTACGCGCCCTCGTTGATGGAAAAGACGAGCACCGCCGCGGGGAACGGCTCGATCAGGATGCCGACGCCGGGCAGGCCGTAGAACACAACGAACAGCTGCACCAGCACGGGCGTGCCGCGGATGACCCAGATATAAAACCGGGCCAGCCGCTGCAAAACGGGCACATGGGCAAACTGCACCAGCGCCACCGCCACCGCGATGATAAGCGCCAGCGTGAACGAGATGGCGGTCAGCGGGATGGTGACGGTCAGGCCGGGCAGCAATATTTTACCAAAGGAATCCACAAGGATTCCCCACAGGCGTTCGGACATGGGGCGGAACTCTCCTTTTTTGGTTGGGGTTGCGGGAATATTTCCCACTAAAACGGTATGCTATGAGATTGTAGCACACTTTGCCGGATTTTGCAAGAGTGAAATTTGAAGTGAAGTTTAAGGTTGGGGCAGCGTGTCGAAACGCTCTTGTAGGGGCGAGCATTGCTCGCCCGTGCCCGTTTGCCATGTATGAAAACTGTCCCGGAAATTGCGTTGCGGCGGTAAGCTGACGGGCGACCCATGGTCGCCCCTACACACGCAATAAGGCAGGGATGCAATTTTTCGACAGTCCGGCCTCCCTTGTCAAAGGGAGGCTTTTGTCTGCGGGGTGAGGGTGGGGGGATTGCACGGAAGGTTTACTGTGGCCGGAAGCGGGCACGGCGGCCAGAGGGCTGGCCGCCCTACGTTCCCCTTTTTCGGTTGGACGTAGGGCGGGGTGCCCCCACCCCGCCGAAGTTGGCGGCAGGCAGAATGCAACGGGATTGGCAGACCGTAGGGGCGGATTCCATATCCGCCCGTGGGAGTGTCCGTAGTAGAAATGGAATTGAGTGAAACCACAACAAAAGCACAAAAAAATCCCACCGCCGGGTGGCGGTGGGATTACAATAGACCTATATTATTACATCCTTAGCCAATGGCAGGACCCGTAATCGTGCTAGTAGTAAGGCCATCAGATGCACGCACAGTGCTAAACTCCGTTGCGCCGGAAGCATCCTTCTTATAAGTGATAGAAGAAGTGCCATCATCGAAAACGACTTGAGTAACAACGTAGCCCGTACCAACAGTAATAGTATAATGCCAATTAGACGTAGTCGTACTGCCAGTAGTAGTAGTCGGAACCTCTGCCAGCTTGTCAATCTGGGTAATTGCAGTAGCCTGATTTGTAGTGTCATCAAGTCCCTTATTCAAACCATAATATTCAGAAGCAGTAGTCTGAGCAGCCATGGCGACCGAACGGCACTCAGCAATAACCTTCTCCTGGTTCGCCTTGTCGATGTAACCAGTCAGGGCGGGGATCAGCAGGGCGGCCAGGATGGCCAGGATGACCAGAACAACGATGAGCTCGACCAGGGTGAAGCCCTTCTTGTTCTTCATTTTGCGAATTTTCTCGAACATGATAAATTCCTCCAATAAATTCAGTAAGGACATCGTGCGTCCTCATTTGTGAAAATATAATATCACATAATCTGCCAAATTTCAACAGCCTTATGTAAAAACAGCAAAAAACATTTTTTTGCTTCTATTTTCGATTTCCCACCGTTTTGCCTGTTGCACTCCAACCGCCTTGCCGTGGCTGCCCCTTTGCCGCCGACTGGAATTCTGTACATATTACCGTCATTTTAAAAATCAGCTGTGCCGCCGCGCCAAAAGCTGCGGCAAGGACTGCCGCAATTGAAATCGCACATATATTGCGTTCATTTTATCTGTGCTGTCTCTGTCGGTGCGGGCAGCGGGGCGCATCGCGCATGGATTTCCGCGTATACAGGCCAATTTTACAGGCGGGCAATTTTTGTGCTATTTTGCATTTTCCCGTGTTCTCTCTCCCCTGCCCGGCCACGGGGACGCTCCTTTGTGAAAACACCGCAGATTCCGGTACAAAAGTGTGGTATACTGCAAGATTTTGTGCTATACTGGATAAAAAATCAACACAGCCGGGCCGCGCCCGGCACAAAAGGGGCCACACATGAAAAACACCACCGAGGAAAAACGCGAGGCCATCCCCAACAGCGTCAGCCGGATGCTGCTGGCGGGCATCGGCGTACTTTTGCAGGTTTTATGGATCTTCTGGCTTGCCCTCAAGCTGAACGACTACTCCACCGCCATTCAGGTATGCACGTCGGTGCTGACATTTTTGATTACGCTGCGTATATATGGACTGCATATCAACTCCGCGTATAAAATTTCGTGGATCATTCTGATTTTGCTGTTTCCCATCTTCGGTCTGACCATCTATCTGTTGTTTGGCCGCAGCGGGGCCGTCAGCGTCATGCGCCGCCGTTTTGGCAAAAATATGACGATGCTGCGCCAGTACCACGCACCCATTTTGCAGCAGCGCCGCGCCCTGCCCTACCCGGACCGCATCACTCGCAACCACGCCCGCTATTTGCAGGACTGCGCGGGCTACCCCGCCTATGACAACACCGATGTGACGTTCTACGGCGACACCTGCGAGGCGCTGGAGGCCCAGAAAACAGCCCTGCGCAGCGCGGAAAAGTTTATTTTCATGGAATACCACGCCATTGAGGACGCCTCCGCCTGGCAGGAGTTGGAGGATATTCTGGCCGAGCGCGCCGCCCACGGCGTGGAGGTGCGCGTATTTTACGACGACGTGGGCAGCATCGGGTTTATCAACAGCAAATTTGTCAAAAAGCTGGCGGGGCGCGGCATACAATGCCGCCGGTTCAACCCGGTCATCCCGATTTTGAACGTCTTTATGAACAATCGCGACCACCGCAAAATCACCGTTGTGGACGGGCGTGTCGGCTTTACCGGCGGCTACAATCTGGCGGAGGAGTACTTCAACCGCACCCACCCTTACGGCCAGTGGAAGGACAGCGGCATCCGGCTGGAGGGCGACGCCGTGCGCGGCCTGACGCTGATTTTCTTAGAGCTGTGGGGCGCAACGCAGAAGGCAGCCCCCGAGGTCGAGCGCTATCTGCCCGATGTGCCCTACACCGCGCGGGAGAATGCCGTGGTGCTGCCCTACGCGGACAATCCGCTGGACGACGAGGCCACCGGCGAGAACGCCTACCTGAACATGATCCGCAGTGCGAAGGACTACGTCTACATTACAACGCCCTACCTTATTTTAAGTGACGAGATGCAGCGCACACTGCGGCTGGCCGCGTCCAGCGGCGTTGATGTGCGGATCATCACGCCGGGCATCCCGGACAAAAAGCTGATCTTCTCGGTCACACGCAGCTATTACGCCAGCCTTGCCAAGAGCGGCGTGCGCATTTATGAGTACGCGCCCGGGTTCATCCACGCGAAGCAATGCGTAGCCGACAGCACGGAAGCCGTAGTGGGTACGATCAATTTTGACTTCCGCAGCCTGTACCTGCACTTTGAGAACGCCTGCTGGTTCTGCGGCTGCAGCGCCGTGGCCGATGTGCGCCGCGATTTTGACGCGCTGTTCCCCGTCTGCCGCGAGGTCACGCAGGAGTACGCCGACACCCGCAGCCTGGCCGTGCGCGGCTGGGACTGCGTGCTGCGGCTGTTCAGCCCGCTGATGTGACGGGCTGTGCGCCGGGCGCGGCAAGTGGAATTTTCCCATGCAAAATTTTCTCCCAACAGGGTCAGCAGGTCAGTCATCACGTTCTACGTCCTTTTCTCAGTATGGGCTAAATGCGTTGGTACGCCGCTTTCTCTCATCGCCGCCTCTTGTTATGTAATGTATAGGTATAGCAGATTTTCTGCGATCCCGCAACACAATTTTTGACAAAATTCAGTCCTTTTTGCATGGTCAAAAAAGCAGCAGAGGCGGCACGCCGCCTCTGCTGCTCCGGGCTTTATTTCACGGAATTCCGGTGTTGCCTTTAGGGTATTTACAACACGATGCGGAACGCGACGCGGTGCTCTCCTTCCCCGCTGACGCGGTAAGGCTCCTCCACATCGGTGCCCCAGCTGTCGATGCCGCCGACGCCGCGGGCTGCGCCCAGGATCGTCACGCTCGTGCGGCCCGTGGCGGGCAGCTCGGTGATGTGCTGGGCGGCCTCGATCTCCTGCGCAGTGTTGGGCAGTGCGCTGAAGGCAAACGGCGCGTCGGCCTGTTCAATCGTCAGCGCAGCCGCCGTCTGACCGCAGGCGTTGTGCTGCTCCAGCGTGAACTGACGGGTGCCCACATGCAGGCCGCAGTCCTGCGGGACGAGGGCCGGTTCAATGTGCGGCACTTCCTCATGGCAGCCAAAGACGCCGCCCTTGCAGCGATCCGGGTAGGTCTCGCCCGAAAGGCCGGTCCAGAGCGTGCGGGCCACGGGGGCAAACGTCTGGAATTTTACGCCGAAGCAGGGCAGCTCGGGCGCACCGGGCACGCCATGATAGACGGCCTCGACCAGCAGCGTGCCCTGCGGCTCCACGGTGTAGGTCAGCTCGGCCTTAGCGCCGGGCACGGTGGGCACACCGTAGGTATAGCGCACCTGCACACCGTCGGCGGATTTCTGCAAGACCGAAAAGCCGAGGTTCTGCAGGTAGACATCCGCCGCCAGCCAGGCCGCCGCTTTCTGCGGGAAGCCGCAGCCGCGGTCATTGTCGGTGGCGGCGCGCCAGAACGCCGGGCGCGGGGCGCGCCAGAGCCACTCGCTGCCGTTGACGGTCAGCGACGACGGCCCGGCCTCGCCCGCGGAAAAGAGAACTTCAAACCCGTCGCCCCTGACGCCGAGGTTGCCGTCGCCCTCGGTCACGGTCAACGTGCCGGGCTTGCGGGCGGCCTGTACTTTGGCCGCGTCGCGGTCCGCCCGGGCGGCGGCTGCGGCGTTGCGGGCATCGTGGACGGCGCGTCGGGCGGGGGTGTCGTACCAGTAGCGCACGTCCTGCATGGCGGGCTTCTCGGCACCGTCGGCGTAGACAATGCCGTTGCCGCTGAAGTTGTAATCGGTGTTGCGGTCCGCAAAGTCGCCGCCGTAGCCCAGCACGCTGCGGCCAAGCGCGTCGGTGTGCCGGAGCGCCTGGTCCATGTAGTCCCAGATGAAGCCGCCCTGGTACTGGTCGAACTCGTCGGCCAAGCGCACATAGCTCTCCATGCCGCCCAGCGAGTTGCCCATATCGTGCATATACTCGCAGAGAATGAAGGGCTTCTTCGGGTGGGATTCGAGATACTCGCGAATTTCCCACGGCTTGGCGTACATCCGGCTTTCCATGTCGCTGATGGCGTCGAACGCGCGGCAGTGGAACACACCCTCATAATGCACGAGGCGTCCCGGGTCGTGGTCGTGGAAGAACTGCGACATGGCGAGAATATCCTCGCCCGCGTAGCTCTCATTGCCGCAGGACCAGATCAGGACGGCGGCGTGGTTCTTGTCGCGTTCAAACATGCTGCGGGCGCGGTCCACGACGCAGTCCTTCCACTCGGGCAGGCTGCCGGGCACGTTCCAGCTCGGCTCCACCGCGCCGAGCTTCTGCCAGCTGCCGTGGCTTTCGAGGTTCGTCTCGTCGATCATGTAGATGCCGTTCCGGTCACACAGGTCATACCACAGGCTCTGGTCGGGGTAGTGGCAGGTGCGCACGGCGTTGATGTTGTTCTTTTTGAACACGGCCATGGCGGCGTGCATATCGTCGGTGCCGATGGCGCGGCCCCTGTCGGCGTTCCACTCGTGGCGGTTGACACCGTTGAACACGACACGTTCCCCGTTCAGGCACATGACGCCGTTTATCATCTCAAAGCGGCGGAAGCCGATGTCGTAGGGCACGACCTCCTGCAAAACGCCGTCGGCATCGCACAGGGTCAGTACGGCGTGGTAGAGCACCGGCGCTGCATGGCTCCACGGCTGGATGCCCTCGATCTCAATCGTATCGCCCGCGGCGGGGCCCTCGTAGACGGCGTAGCCCTCGGGGTCGGTCACGACGAGGGCAGCCGACGCGCCGTCGGTCTCGCCGTCCAGCTTGACGAGGGGCGTCAGCAGGCCGGTGGTGTTGTCGGCGGCAAGGTCGGCCTTGAGCCAGATGTCGTTGATGTGGACCTTGGGCTTTGCGTACAGATAGACCGAGCGGAAGATGCCCGAGAAGCGGAAGAAGTCCTGATCCTCGATCCAGGCGGCGCTGCTGCGCTTGTAGACCTCGACGCAGAGGCGGTTGTTCTCGTCCCGAATATACGGCGTCAGGTCAAATTCAGACGGGGTGAAGCTGTCCTCGGCATAGCCGACGAACTGGCCGTTGCACCACAGGTACATGGCCTGCTCCACGCCCTGAAAGCTGACGCAGACGCGCTGGCCGCGCAGGGACTCGTCCAGATCAAACTCTTTGACATAGCTGCCCACGGGGTCATCGTTCCAATCGACCTGCGGCGGGCGCAGGCAGCTGCGGCCATCCCACGGGTAGAGGGTGTTGGTGTACTGCAGCTGACCGTAGCCCTGCAGCTCAATGTGCCCGGGCACGCGGATCGTACCGAAGCCGGACAGGTCGGCGTCCGGCTGCCAGAAATCCGCCGGGCGGGCGGCAGGGTTGGCGCTCCACGCAAAGCGCCATGCGCCGTCCAGTGACTGGCGCAGCGATGTCAGGCCGCTTTCGGCCTCGTCCAAGGTGCGGCAGCAGAGATGGTCAGAATGTGCGTCCAGCCGGTTCACAGCAAAGACGGTGGGGTCACTCAGCCAGCGAAGTTCAGGGGTCATAGGGATCTCTCCTTTACACAATCAGGTTCTTACCGTCATTCTGCCACAGGGCGCGCGGGGTGTCAATGGAAAGTTTCACGCAGATATTTTCCGTATTTTTTGCATCTTTACGGGAATTGTGCTGTGTTTAACACTTCGCGGCAGGATTTTTTGAGATTTTCCGTTTTGTCTGGTGGCAGATTGTACGCTGCAGCACCAGATATAGCGGTGGCGGCAGGATTTTTGCGGGGTGGGTTGTTATAGTCGGCACACCTGGGGCGCAAAAAAGCGCCGACCTTTTTGCAGGGGCGGCGTTTTGGGGTCATACTTCTTCTGTCTCCGCCTCCGCGGCGGCGCGCAGACGCTCCCGCACGGGGCGCAGGGCCTCGGGCAGAGCCTCGTCGGGCAGGTCGCTGATGCCCTCGGTGCTGCCGCGGGCGGCGGCGGTCTCATAGAACCAGCACTTGTAGTCCAGGGCGTCCATCGTCCGCTGCAATTCAGCCATGCGGGTCTCGAGCACGGTGCGCTGCTTGCGGAACAGCTCCAGCCGCCGGGCAATGGTCTCATCGCCCTGCATGGCCAGCTCGATGTATTCGCGGATGTCCTTGAGGGACATGCCGGTTTTTTTCAGGCACTCGATAATGCGCAGCCACTCGAAGTCCTTCTCCGTAAAAACGCGGATGCCGCCGGACGAGCGCCCGACGAAGGGCAGCAGCCCTTCCTTATCGTAATAGCGGATCGTCGATGCGGGCACACCCAGCCGCCGCGCCATCTCCCCCACTGTATAGGCCATGTGTTTTCCTCCTATGACTTAAACCCAGGTTTAACCTGTGTATCAGTATAGGACAAAAGGGCGGCGTTGTCAAGGCGGGCGGGGTCACCCGCGGTATTTTCCCCTCATCCGGCTGAACGGTTTCCTGTTCTTGCACACGCCGCGGGGCGTGCCGCCGCTCCCCTGCCCGCTTTTCTTTTATAGGGAAGGCTTTTTCTATTTTTTATTGACAAACGCGCGGTTTGTTTCTATCATGTTCATATAAGTAAGGGAGGGACCGCCACTATGCTGACCTATAATATGGACGTGGAGGAACGCAGCACCTGGCTGCGCGCCACCCCCGGCGCGGCGGCGCTGGCACAGCCGTTTTACTGCACCGAGGCCGGCAACTTTTATGGCCGCGCCCATTTTGCCACGGCCCGCACCGATAAGGAAAGCTATCTGCTGTTTTATACGCTGTCCGGCTCCGGTCTGATCGAGCAGAACGACCAGCGCGTGGAGCTGCCCGCCGGCAGCGCCCTGCTGTTGAACTGCCGCACCCCGCAAAGCTACTGCACTGCCCCCGGGCAGGACCACTGGCACCACTACTGGGCGCATCTGGACGGCGCGGGCGTCACCAATCTGGCCGAGGTACTGCAGCCGCAGGGGCGGCTGTCCCCCGTTACGGTCAGTCGGCTGGAAATGCAGCCGCTGTTTGAGTCACTGGCCGCCGAGTGGGAGCACGGCGCTGCCGCACAGATCGAGATCTGCCTGGCCCTGCACCGGATGCTGGCCCTGATGGCCCGCCAGCTGCTGGCCGGGGATGAGAGCCGCTCCAATCGCACCTTGATCGAACAGGCCGCCGAGTACATCCGCCAGCACTATGCCGAGCCGCTGTCGCTGGACAGCCTGCTGGCCCAGACGCCGGTGAGCAAGAGCTGGTTCCTGCGGCTGTTCCGCCAGTACATGGGCACGACGCCCTACAATTTTTTGCTGTCCACGCGGATCACACGTGCCAAGGAGCTGCTGGTGCTGACGGATTTCTCCGTCTGCGAGATCGCGCACCAGGTCGGCTTTGGGGATGAGAGCAACTTCTCGACCCGCTTTACCGCCATGGTGGGCCAAAGCCCCCAGCAGTACCGCAAAAGTGCAATGAAGCCCGCGGAAAACTGAATAATGGGAAAGAAGGCATTTGTATGTTGAAAACCGAACGCATGGACCGTGTCCGTGCTGCCCTGCGCGCGCAGGGACTGACGCAGATGATCGTCTGCGACCCCAAGAGCGTGTGGTATCTGACCGGCGTCGCCGTGGAGCCCTATGAGCGTCTGCTGGCGCTCTACCTGCCCACCGAGGGCGAGCCGGTGCTGTTTTTGAACAGACTGTTCAATGTGCCCGAGCCGCCGTGCAGGACCGTCTGGCACACCGACACGGACAAGCCCGTGGCGCAGATCGCCGAGGTCGTGGACGCGGGCAGGCCGCTGGGCATTGACAAGGAGTGGCCCGCTAAGTTTCTGATCCCGCTGATGGAGACCCACCCCGGTATGCAGGTCGTGCTGTCCAGCGACTGCGTGGACGACTGCCGCGCCTGCAAGGACGCCGAGGAGCAGGCCCTCATGCGCGAGGCGTCCCGCATCAACGACGCGGTGAACGAGACCGCGAAGCACTATATAAAGGCCGGCATGACCGAACGCGAGGTCGCCGAGTTTATCGACGCGCAGTTCCGTGCCCACGGCTGCGAGGGGCCGAGCTTTACGACGATCGTCTCCTTTGGTGCCAACGCCGCCGACCCGCACCATGAGCCGGACGACACCGTGTTAAAAGAGGGCGACTGCGTGCTGTTTGACATGGGCTGCGTGAAGAGCCGCTATTGCAGCGACATGACCCGCACCTGGTTCTGCGGCCAGCCCACTGAAAAGCAGGCCGCCGTGCATGATCTGGTGCGCCGCGCGAATGAGGCTGCCGAGGCGCTCATCAAGCCCGGCGTGCGCCTGTGTGAGCTGGACGCCGCCGCGCGCGACCTGATTACGGAAGCGGGCTACGGCGCGTATTTCAACCACCGTCTGGGGCATTTCATCGGCCAGACCGACCACGAGAAGGGCGACGTCAGCAGCGCGAACACCACCGTAGCCAGACCCGGCATGATCTTTTCGATTGAGCCGGGCGTCTACCTGCCCGGCGAGTTCGGCGTCCGCGTGGAGGATCTCGTCCTGGTGACCGAGACCGGCTGCGAGGTGCTGAACAGGAACGATAAGCATTGGGATGTGGTAGGGAAATAACTGCCGCCATCCCTGCCTCCCCTTGAGGGGAGGTGGCCCCGCAGGGCCGGAAGGGTGGCTGGCAGCCGACCTATAAAAGGGTTGTTGCGGCCCACCCCTCACCGCCTGCTGGCGGAGCTCCCCTCAAGGGGAGCCTAAAGAATTTCAGAGAGGTGTACGATTGAAAAAACATCTGTTCCGTATCATTGCCGTCCTGTCCGCCGCGGTCCTGCTGGCGGGCTGCGCGGCGTCGCGGCTGCGGCTGGGGGCTGCGGCTGCAGGCGGCGTGTACAATGCGTTTGGTACCGCCATGGCCGCCCAGAACAGCACCATCGAGGTCAAACAGACCGCCGGGTCCGCCGCCAATCTGCGGCTGCTGGCGGGCGGCTATTTACAGCTGGCCGTTGCCCAGTCCGACATGGCGCAGGATGCCTACGACGGCAGCGGCGTCTTTGCCCACGAGAGCACCGAGCGCAGCTTCAGCGCCGTGGCCGCCCTGTATGAGGAGGCCGTGCAGGTCGTTGTCCGGGCCGACTCCGGCATTACGACGCTGGAGGAACTGCAGGGCTGCACGCTCAGCGTCGGCGAGGAGGAATCCGGCAGCGAGCAGAACGCCTGGCAGGTGTTGGCCGCCTGCGGCCTGAACAACCGCCTGGTACACACTGTAAACCTGAACTACACTGACGCTGCCGCCCGGCTGGCCGACGGCACGATCGACGCGATGTTCGTCACCGCCGGTCTGCACGCCGACGCGCTGGAACAGCTGGCCGAGACCTGCGCCATCCGTCTGCTCTCCGTCGATGGGGGTGTCGGTGCGCGGCTGCTGGCGGCCTACCCGGCCTACCGCGCCTGCGTTATCCCCGCCGGGACCTACGCCGGTCAGGGTGAGGACGTCTGGACCGTCAGCGTGCAGGCGCTTCTGCTGGCGTCGAACGCGCTGTCCGACGAGACCGTCCAAAGACTGACTGCCCGGTATTTTGACAGCGTGGACGCCGTGGCCGCCGCCGTGCCGGTGCCGCTGGTGACCGACCCCGCCGTGGCCGCCGCGCAGAGCGTTATCCCCTACCACACCGGGGCCGCTGCGTACTACACCGCGCAGGGCATCACCCCCGCAGGGTCGGAGACGGGCGCGTCCCCTGAACAGGAGGCCGCCGCATGATCATCTCACTGGATATGTACCAGACGCTGTTTGCGGCGGTCTGCGTGCTGATGCTGGGCCGCTTTTTGAAGGCGCGCATCGGCTTTCTGGAAAAATTCTGCATTCCCGCGCCGGTCATCGGCGGCGTGCTGTTTGCCGTTTTCACCTGTCTCTGCTATGTGACCGGCATTGCCGAGTTTGAATTTGACGACATTTTAAAGGAAGTCTGCATGGTGTTCTTCTTCACCTCGGTAGGCTTTCAGGCCAACCTCAAGGTGCTGAAAAGCGGCGGCAAATCGCTGATCCTCTTCTTGGGGCTGGTCGTTGCGCTGATTTTGTGCCAGAACTTCCTCGCCGTCGGGCTGGCGGATCTGCTGGGCATCTCGCCGCTGATCGGTCTGTGCACCGGTTCCATCCCGATGGTCGGCGGCCACGGCACGGCGGGCGCATTTGGCCCCGTCCTCGAGGACTTCGGCGTTGCGGGCGCGACCACGCTCTGCACGGCGGCGGCCACCTACGGCCTGATTGCGGGCAGCGTCATGGGCGGCCCGACGGGCCGTCTGCTCATTGAGCGCCGCAAGCTGCTGGACACCGTTGTGCCCGAGGACGACAGCCTGCTGGTGGAGGAAGAAATCAAGCACGAGCGCCACACCAGCATGTACCCGGCTGCTGTGTTCCAGCTGATTATCGCCATCGGCATCGGCACGTTCATCTCCAAGGCGCTGGCCATGACCGGGCTGACGTTCCCCATTTATATCGGCGCGATGATCGCCGCGGCGTGTATGCGCAACATCGGCGAATTCACCCACAAATTCACGACCCACATGGGCGAGATCAACGACATCGGCGGCATCAGCCTGTCGCTGTTCCTGGGCATTGCCATGATCACGCTGAAGCTGTGGCAGCTGGCCGCGCTGGCGCTGCCGCTCATCATCCTGCTGGCGGGCCAGACGCTGCTGATTTTCCTGTTCACCTACTTTGTGATTTTCAACATCATGGGCCGCGACTATGACGCTGCGGTTATTGCAGCGGGCGTCTGCGGCTTTGGCATGGGCGCGACGCCCAACGCCATGGCCAACATGCAGGCCCTGTGCGAAAAGTATGCCCCGTCGGTCAAGGCGTATCTGCTGATCCCGCTGGTAGGCAGTCTGTTTGCGGACTTCCTCAACAGTCTGGTCATCACCTTCTTTATCAACTTTATCTAATTGGGAGGTCTTTCTGATGTTCCGCAAGCTGCGCGAGGCGCTGAAAAAGCAGCGCTACCGTGTCCACAGTGACGACGTTGCCCTGCCCGAGGTCCACACCGGCCAGGTCACCCACAGCGACGCCCCCGAGACCCCGGAGAAGCACAAGTCCATCAACTATGAAAACGTCGCCATCCCGGAGGTTCATATTCCAAAGAAGAAGCCCTGAAGCCTTCTCTCCCCCTGGGGGAGAAGGTGGCCCCGCAGGGCCGGATGAGGGGAGAGCTTGCCGCGGTTGCCCGCAAACGGGTTGCCGCAGAGGGTTCGGCCCTCATCAGTCACCTTCGGTGACAGCTTCCCCCGATGGGGAAGCCTTTTTGTACAGCAAAACGCCCCTGACCGAACGGTCAGGGGCGTTTTGCCCGTAATGTTAGTCGAGGAAGTTCTCGTTGAGGGTGACACCGAAGTCGTGGGCGATGGCGCGCAGGTCATCGTCGGTGATGGTCTGGCGGATCAGGCCGCCGCCCATGGACAGGACCTTGACGTAGATCTCGGCACTCTTTTCAATCGTGTGGGCGAGGCCGAAGGTGATGTCAAAGTCAGGGCCGGAGGCAAACAGGCCGTGCTGTGCCCAGATAGCGGCCTGATAGGTTTTCATCTTCTCGGAGGTTGCCATGGCAATGTCCGCGCCGCCCGGGACCATCCAGGGGCAGACGCCGACGCCCTCGGGGAAAACGACGGGGCACTCGGTAGCGCTCTGCCACAGAGCGCGGGAGAAGTCACGGTCCGTCAGCGGCAGGATGTAGGTCAGCGCAATGACGTTGGTGGCGTGGCAGTGATAAATAACGCGGTTCGCGCCGTTGGTGGCGGCCTTGCGGACGCTGTGGTTCATGAAATGGCTGGGGAACTCGGACGTCGGGCGTGCGCCGTCGGCCAAACCCCAGACGATGCGCCAGCTGTCGCCCTTGTCGTTGATCTCCACAATGCCGATGCTGTGGATCGGATCGGGCTCGACGTTGCGGAAGAACTTGCCGGAGCCGGTGGTGATGAAGTACTCACCGGCCAGATTATCGGCCTGCACACCCATGTTGACCCACTCGCGCGGCTCGGCGTCGAAGTAGGGACGGCAGGCGGCGACGTCCTCCCCGGTCATGCGGTAGGTCAGGTTGCCGCCGTTGCGCTCATGCCAGCCCTGCAGCCAGCCATCGTTGCACATGCGGATAAAGCCCTTGACGCAGGGAATTTCATAAATCGTAGACATAATTTCTGCTCCTTTATATCGTTGTGTTGGCTTCCCCCTCCGGGGGAAGCTGTCAGTGGCCCCGACCACTGACGGATGAGGGCAAAGCTGCCGACAGCAGCCCGTTACCGGGCAATTGCCGCAAGGCCGCCCCTCATCCGGCCTCGGGCGGGGCCTCGGCCACCTTCCCCCGCAGGAGAAGGCAAGGAAGATCACATCTCCGCCAAATCAAACCGGTAGATCGTCGTCGAGCTGTACGGCTTGTCCGGCAGCAGCGTCGTGTCGGGGAAGTTCGGATGGTTCGGTGCGTCGGGAAAGTCCTCCGTCTCAAAGCAGACGGCATCCCGGGCAGCGTAGTGTGCGCCGTCCTTGCCCGCCGTGACCGGGGCCAGGAAGTTGGCCGTGTACAGGTGGACGCCCGGCAGGGTCGTCAGCACCTCCATGCGGATGCCGGTCTCGGGGCCGACAGCCCAGGCGGCGTGGCGCAGACCGCTGTCACGGATGACATAGCACTGATCGTAGCCGCAGCAATCGGTCAGCGGGGTGAAATCCGCGCCGATGTCCAGCCCCAGCGTCTTTTCTTCGGTGAAGTCCATCGGGGTGCCCTTGACCGGCAGCTTGCGCCCGGTGGGGATGCTGGCGGCGTCGGCCTCGAGGTAAAAATCGGCGTCCACCGTCACGCGATGGCCCAGCGCACTGCCGCTGGCGTGGCCGTTCAGGTTAAAATAGCTGTGGTTCGTCATATTGCAGACGGTGGGCGCGTCGGTGGTCGCCCCGTAGCGGATGACCAGCCCGCTCTTGGCCAGGCTGTACTGGATGGTCAGATCAAAATTGCCGGGGAAGCCGTCTGTCCCGGCGGGGCTCGTGGCCGTCATCGTCACGCTGTCGGTCTCGCTGGGGGTCAGCGCCACGTCAAACATCGTGTGATTGAACCCGTGCAGGCCGCTGTGCAGACAGTTTCCGTTCTGGTTCGGCGTGATATGGACGATCTCCTCATACAGCGGGAACTGCGCGCCCGCAATGCGGTTGGCAAAGCGGCCCACGGCGGCGCCCATGCTGTCGGTGTTCAGCTCATAGTCGGCGGCAGTGTCATAGCCCAGCACGACGTCCACGGGATTGCCCTTGCGGTCTTTTACGATGATGCGATGGATAATGGCGGCGTAGCTCAGCAGCTGCACCTCGATAAAATCGTTTTTCAGCGTCGCCAGCTTAACGGTCTGGCCGCTGGTAGACTTGCCGAAATCCTGAATCGAAACGGACATGATGGGACCCTCCTTATTCCTTTATGTCGGCGGTGACGCTCTGTGCGGCCAGGTCCTCGCGCACGCTCTCAGCCACGCTGCCGGTGCCGTAGTTCAGCATACGGTTCACGCGGCTGACCGTGGCGCTGGATGCGCCGGTCTCGCGGCGGATCTCGCTGTAGACCTTGCCCTGCAAAAGGCACCCGGCCACAGCGTAGCGCTGCTCCATCGTGCGCAGCTCGGTCACGGCGCACAGGTCGTCAAAAAAGCGGATGCACTCATCCAGGCTGTTCAGTCGCAGGATCGCCTCATACAGGGCGGTGTTACGTTCATTCTGCTGCATAGCGTAAAGGCGCACAGCGGTGCGCCGACCTCTTTCTTTGTAAAATTTGCATTTGCTCGGTCTTGGCATCTTTTAATATTCTAGCAAATTTGCCCAAACAAGTCAATACACTAAAGTGCGAAAGTGTGTTAAAACTGCTTGCATTTAACACCAAAATGTTGTATCATAGAAGCATCAAATGTTAGGGAGACTGCCATGCCGACAACATTACTGATTGTGTATCGCGTGCTGGGCACCGTGCTTTTTGCACTGGCCGCAGCCGCCATTGTGGAAAAATACCGCACGGTCCGTGGGGCCGCGCTGCTGCCCGCCCGCGTGCTGGAATGCCGCCGTGCGTCATCCACCAGCAGCAGCCGGGGTGCGGGCGGCTACCGCTATCTGGTGGAGCTGTACGCCAACGGTCGGCGGCTGGAGCTGGAGACGAACGACGCCTTCTGGTTCAGGCACGACAAGGACAAGGGTAAGGTGCTGCAGGTCTGGTACAACCCCAACGCCCGCTGTGTGGAGCGCAAAAGCTGGGAGACGGAATTTTTTGCGGCGGTGCTGGCTGTGATCGGCGCGGCGCTGCTGCTAATCCGGTGAGGTGCCTATGAGCTGGATTTTGTATGTGCTGCTGGTGCTGGCCGTGGCGGGGGACATCCTGCTGGCCGTGGTGCTGGCAAAGGTAATGCACAAAAATGACGAACCGCAGCAGAAAATTGATACGGCGGATGACTTTGTCCGCGCGGTGACGCCGGTTTTGCAGAGCGAGACCGACCTGCTGGCCGAGCAGCTGCGCGCCATGCAGGGCGAGAGCGCCCGCACAACGACGGCGACGCTGCGGGATTTTTCTGCCGTTCTGGCCGAGAACCAGCGCCAGAACGCCGCCGCCAGCACGGCGCGGCTGGAATCCATTGACCGAGCCGGGGCCGCCCGCCAGAAGGCCGCGAACGATGCCCTGCTGGCCCAACTGACGATGATGGAAACGCGGCTGAAAAATCTTGAGGACTCCAATGCGACCCGGATGGACAGTGTGCGCGGCGCGCTGGTGCAGGGTCTGAACACGATCCGCGCCGACAACAACAAAAAGCTGGATGAGATCCGCGGCACAGTCGAGGAAAAATTGCAGGACACACTGCAGCAGCGCATCAACGACTCGTTCAAGACGGTCAGTGCCCAGCTTGAGCAGGTCTACAAGGGTCTGGGCGAGATGCAGAATCTGGCCGCCGACGTGGGCAGCTTAAAGCAGGTGCTGTCCGGCGTCAAGACCCGCGGCATCCTGGGCGAGGTGCAGCTCGGCGCGATTCTGGAGCAGATCCTGGCCCCCGGCCAGTACGCCTGCAACGTCGCCACTGTGCCCGGCAGCACGAACCGCGTGGAGTACGCCATCAAGATGCCGGGGCAGAACGGCACGGTCTGGCTGCCCATCGACGCGAAATTCCCGGGCGATACCTACGCGCATTTGCAGGCGGCGCAGGAGCGCGGCGATGCTGCCGCTGTGGCCGCCATGCGTAAGGCGCTGAACAACGTCCTGCGCGCCGAGGCCAGGGACATCCACGACAAGTACATTGAGGTGCCCTACACGACGAGCTTCGGCATCCTGTTCCTGCCGTTTGAGGGGCTGTACGCCGAGGTGGTTTCCAGCGGTGTAACGGAGCTTTTGCAGCGGGATTACCAGATCACGGTGGCCGGGCCGTCCACAATGGCGGCGCTGCTCAACGCCCTGCAGATGGGCTTCCGCACGCTGGCCATCCAGAAGCGCAGCGGCGAGGTCTGGACGATCTTGGGTGCGGTCAAGACCGAGTTTGAAAAGTTCGGCGCGGGTCTGCAGCAGATGCAGCGCCACCTGAACCAGACCGGCTCCGATCTGGAGGAGCTGATCGGCCCCCGCAGCCGCGCCATCACCCGCAAGCTCGAATCCGTCCAGCAGCTTGACCCGGATACGGCCACAGAGCTATTGGGCATTGAGGAGTAGGGGAGGAGCCTCCCTGCTGGGCCGTGTGCGGGTATTGCATTGCTAAAAAGCTTATAGAGCAGTAGGGGCGGCATATATGCCGCACGCCACCTTGCGCCGCCGCCCTCTGCCCTTATTTATAGCTTCCTCCAAAATCACATCTTCCGTAGGGGCGGATTCCATATCCGCCCGCCGCTTTCCCACAAATGGCCATTTGCTATACACGGCA
>ERZ838118.2623-NODE-2623-length-18827-cov-116.028020_pt1 | contig 18827 bp, 10 predicted proteins | sample MGYA00519863_ERZ838118 | MGnify/ENA primary metagenome ERZ838118 (study PRJEB31850, sample SAMEA3708827) | human gut metagenome | biome: human gut; feature: human-associated habitat; material: faeces | place: China | collected 2014 ...
TGCTGATAGACGATTTGAAATTACTCAGCTTCTTGTTGGAAGCGCTGATGTTGAAACGTTCAAACAATTTGTCTATCTGTCCATGGTATTGTTTGTATACCTTATCCTTTTCTTTGAAAGGTACATGTCCTACGCTGTTCCATTCTTTCATAAGTTCACGAACCAATAGCGTAGCCTCTTCTACATCCATTGTTTCATCAATGGCAGTTAACTTTTCGATAATGACTTTCTTTTTTTCCAGGTTCTCTTGTTCAACGGAACGTTGCGAAGAGGTTGCTTTGTTCTTTTGTTCAAAGAAATAGTCACAGGCAGAAATGAACCGTTTCCATATAGTGTCTGAGTATTTCTTGGCAACGGGACCTACTGTTTTCCATTCCTTTTGCAGTTTGGTCAACTCTTCTGCCGTTGTTTTCCAATCGGTACTGTCTTTCAAGGCTTCTGCTTTTTCGCATAAGATGCGTTTCTTCTCCAGATTTTCGTTCATGCCTTCTTTCAGGGACTTGAAGAATTCGCCTTTCTTTTGGAAGAACTCATCGCATGCTTTGCGGAAGCGTTCAAATATCTTCACGTTCATCTTTTGCGGGGCAAAACCGATGGTTTTCCATTTATTTTGCAAGGCAATGATTTCCTGTGTCTTGTTTTCCCAAGAAGAGAAGTTGGTGAGCTCGTTGTAATCAATGGCTTCGATGATTTCACAAATTACGGTCTTTTGATCGAGATTGTGTTGCTCAGTCTCTTTCAGGGCTTCAAAGTGTTGTTGGTGGCGACGGTTTACAGTCGTGGAGGCTGCCTTGAAACGCGCCCATATTTCATCGCGTAATTCTTTTGCCACCGGGCCTGTATCGCGGAATTCCTGATGCAGTTTCTGCAATTGGTGGAAAGCGGAGACCACATCCGGTTCGTCGGCCAATTTTTCAGCGGCTTCGCAAAGATGGTTCTTTATTTCAAGGTTCTTCTTGAAATCATATTCACGAAACTCATTGTTCAGCTTTAAGAGGTCGTAGAATTTTTCGACATACAGTTGATAATTCTTCCACAACTCATTTACTTTGGCTTGGGGCACAACTTTCACTTCATTCCATTGCTGTTGCAATTTCTTGAACTCTGTATAGTTCTTGTTGGCATCTTCAGGAGACTCTACCAATTCCTTTAGTTCCTCAATGATAGAAAGCTTGATTTGCAGGTTGAGTTCTTTTTGTTTCTCTTGCTCTGCATTGAGCGCACTTCTTTTTTCTTTGATGACGGACATGGTATTCTTGAATTCCTCTTCCAAAGCATCGGCTTGTGGAACAAACTCTTCAATAATTCCTCCATTCTCAACGAATAGCTTCTTTGCAGCTTCCTGCTCGGAGTTATGTAGTTTGTAGAAAGCCTGTTTCAAGCTGTCTATTTCCGATTTGGCTGCGTTTTCTACATCCGTCGCAATTCCTTTAAGCTTATTCAGGATTTCTTCTTTTGTGAGCTTTTGAACAGATTCGGCCGGCTTGTCTGTCAAGGTTGCTTCAGCTGAAGTTTCTGTTGTTGCCGGCTCAGAAACCTCTGCTGTTTTCTTGTCTTCTTCTAATTCCACCGCTTTGTCGGGGAGATTAGTGTCATGAGTGTCCGTCATTTGTATTTACTTTTTAGAAACGGGATGCCCCGTTCGGGTTACATTAGGTTACAAATTAATGAAATAAAATGATTACTTCATACTTTTTTCATTGTTTTTTTTCGATTTTACCGTTTCAGGCTAATAATACGGTGATGCCCATATACATCATCATACCGATAATGTCATTGGTGATGGAGATAAACGGGCCTGTGGCGATAGCCGGATCTACTTTCAGCTTTTCGAGTGTCATCGGTACCAGTGTCCCGAATATGGAGGCGAACATAACAACGGCAAACAGGCTGATGGATACTGAATAGGTCACAGTGGCCGTACCTCCGAACCGTACAAAGTTGTATATGTATACCAATAGCGATATGATAGTCGCATTGATCAGGGCCACTATGGATTCTTTGGCTATCTGCTTGAATGTATCTTTGGCATCCAGGGAACTGTTGGCAAGGCCCTGCACGATAATTGCGGAGGATTGGGTTCCCACGTTTCCGCCCGTACCGCCAATCAGAGGGATATACAGTGCCATTTCGGGATGTGCGGCAAAGGTTGCGTCAAAGTTTCCTAATATCATGGAGTTGCCGATGCCGCCCAGCATGCCGATAAGCAACCAGGGAAGGCGTGCGGAGGTTTGGCGCATGACGTTGTCGTCCGTCTCTACGTCTTGTGACAAACCGGATGCTAACTGGTAGTCGCGTTCCGATTGTTCGCGAACCTCGTCCATAACGTCGTCTACGGTGATTTGTCCTACCAAACGGCCTATGCTGTCGATGACGGGGACTGCCACCAAGTCGTATTTCTCGATAATCTGTACCACTTCGTCTGTGGGGGTGTCTACATGAACGGAAATAGGGTCTTTCCTCATTACATGTTTCACTTTGGAGACGGAAGGGGAGGTGATCATCTTTTTTAGCGGAAAAACACCTTGCAGGCGTTCGTCGTCATCAATGACGTAGACATAGTAGATTTCATCCAGTTGCTCAGCCTGCAAGCGCATCTCCTTCAGACATTCCGGCATACTCCAGTTTTCATTGACGGTAACCATCTCCGTACCCATTAAACCGCCGGCGGTATCTTCGTCATATTTCAGCAGGTCGACGATGTCTCCAGCTTGTTCGATGTCTTCAATATGGGAGAGGACTTCCTCTTGTTTATCCTCGTCGAGGTCGCGCATCAGGTCTACGGCATCGTCCGTATCCATGTAGTCTACAAAGCGTTTGGCAATGGTTTCCGAAGGCAGGAGTTCCAAAAAGTCTCTTCGGACGTCTTCATCCATTTCTACCAGTACGTCAGCGGCTGTTTCGTTGTCGAGGAGACGATAAACGAAGCGTGCTTCTTCGGGCGCGAGGTCATTACACAGTTCGGCAATATCTGCCGGATGCAGGTCGATGAGGAGCGCCTTGACATTGTCTGCGTCTTTCTGCTCTATAAAGCTTTTGACTTTATCTATGTATTCTTCGTCTATTTCCATATTTTTAATGATGTGCTAATGTCATTAATGTGCCAATCTTGCTGATTGGCTGTGCATTATTCGCGTAATGCCTGTTCCACTCGGTTGGTCAGCTCGATGAACTCTTGTACGGACAGCTGTTCGGGACGTTTATTGAAAAGAACGTCTTCGGTTAGCGGGCAATCTTTGCCGAGTATCGGTTTTATGGAATTGCGCAGGGTTTTCCGGCGCTGGTTGAACGTTGTTTTTACAACCTGTTTGAATAATTTTTCGTCACATCCCAGTTGTTGCGTATCATTGCGCGTCATGCGGATGACAGCGCTTTTTACTTTCGGAGGCGGGTTGAATACGTGTTCATGTACAGTAAAGAGATATTCCACGCGGTACCACGCCTGTATCAGTACGCTCAGAATGCCGTACGTCTTACTGCCCGGACCGGCTGCTATGCGTTCGGCTACTTCTTTCTGTATCATGCCCGTACAGCATGGGATCAGATCCTTATTGTCCAGCATTTTGAAGAATATCTGGCTGGATATGTTATAGGGATAGTTGCCCGTCAGTACGAAAGGCTGCCCGTCGAATAGGCGCTGAAGGTTCATTTTCAGAAAGTCATCTTCTATGATGTGGTCCTCCAATTGCGGATAAGCTTCCCGTAGATAGGCCACTGATTCGTAATCTACTTCCACAACTTTCACTGTGCGTCCTTTGGGTAAAAGAAATTGCGTCAGTACCCCCATACCCGGTCCCACTTCCAGTACTGGGAGTTCGGGGCAGGCATCTACGGTATTGGCAATGTCTTGTGCCACTTTCAGATCTTTCAGAAAGTGCTGGCCGAGAAACTTTTTAGGTTTAACTAATCTCATGTATCAACTAAATCGTTACTTTTGCGGTTCAAAGGTAATCCTTTTCGGCGAATAATGAGTTACAAATCACAAATTACGATGTGTGCCGGATGAATTTTAAAGGAAAACGATGAATAAGATTATAAAAAAGACATTGAAAATCGTATTGCCCATTCTTTTGGGCGGATTTATCCTGTATTGGGTGTATCGTGATTTTGATTTTGAACGCGCAAAAGAAGTGCTTCTGCATGGGACGGACTGGGGCTGGATGTTGCTTTCTCTGCTTTTTGGAGTGATGAGCCATGTGCTGCGCGGATGGCGCTGGCGGCAGACGCTGGAGCCGCTGGGGGCTTATCCTAAGAGGAGTGATTGTGTGGATGCCATTTTCATTTCTTATGCTGCCAATTTAATGCTTCCCCGTGTGGGAGAGGTGTCGCGTTGCGGTGTACTGGTCAAGTACGATGATGTCTCGTTTTCCAAGTCTTTGGGTACTGTGGTAACGGAGCGCTTGGTGGATACCTTGTGTATTCTTTTGATTACGGGGCTTACTTTTATGGCCCAGATGCCTGTGTTTCTCCGTTTTTTTCAGGAAACGGGTACGAAAATTCCCTCGCTGATGCATCTGCTTACTTCCCCTTGGTTCTATGTTTCTTTGTTCTCTGTTATCGGAGTACTGGTACTTGCCTACTATCTGATGCGGATGCTTTCTTTCTTTGAGAAAGTGAAGGGGGTGGTGTTGAATGTATGTGAAGGGGTGATGTCACTTCGCAATGTGAAGAACATCCCGTTATTTGTTTTCTATACATTGTCTATATGGGGGTGTTATTTTTATCATTTCTACTTGACTTTCTATTGTTTCTCTTTTACAGAACATCTTAGTTTTCAGGCGGCAATGGTGATGTTTGTAGGCGGAACCTTTGCCGTAATCGTTCCGACGCCTAATGGGGCGGGACCTTGGCACTTTGCAGTAATCACCATGATGATGCTTTATGGCGTGAGTGCTACTGATGCAGGTATATTTGCGTTGATTGTACATGGCATCCAGACATTGCTGGTCATAATACTCGGCATCTATGGGGCGTTGCACGTTTCAATGGCAAACCGTTCGAGGTAAGAAAATCTCCTTTTCCGCAAAATCCCGTATTGGTGCAGAACTTTCTATATGATGTCGTATGTGTGTATGGGAGTATTGCGATATATGGAAGGAAGATCATGTTGACTTTTACAATTCCGATTAGAGGTATATTGGAAAATAACTCTTATATTTGCGAAAACAACTTTTATAATTATGAGTACAATTTTGCAGTTGGCTCCACAAAATGTGTGGAAGCATTTCTATTCGCTGACTCAGATACCCCGTCCGTCTGGACATATGGAGCAAATAACTGAGTTTTTAATAAGTTTCGGTAAGAGTTTAGGTTTGGAGTCATTTGTCGATGAGGTGGGCAATGTCATTATCCGTAAGCCTGCCACTCCGGGTATGGAAAACCGTAAAGGAGTTATTCTTCAGGCGCATATGGATATGGTGCCGCAGAAGAACAACGATACTGTTCACGACTTTACCAAAGATCCCATTGAAACATACATTGACGGCGATTGGGTAAAGGCCAAAGGCACTACGTTGGGTGCCGATAACGGCATGGGTGTGGCCGCCATTATGGCTGTACTTGAAGCAAAAGACCTGAAACATGGTCCGCTGGAGGCATTGATTACTAAGGATGAGGAAACGGGTATGTATGGTGCATTCGGCTTGAAACCGGGTACACTGAAAGGCGAGATTCTGCTGAACCTCGATTCGGAAGACGAAGGAGAACTTTATATCGGTTGTGCAGGAGGAATTGATATCACAGCTACATTGGAATATAAAGAGGAAGAGCCCGCTGCCGATTTCGTGGCCCGCCAGATAATCTTGAAAGGCTTGCGCGGTGGACATTCCGGATTGGAGATCAATCAGGGACGAGGCAATGCCAATAAGTTGCTTGCCCGTATAGTGCATGACTTGTTGATTGAATTCGATTGCCGTCTGTCGAGTTTTGAGGGCGGCAATATGCGTAATGCTATTCCGCGCGAGGCGCATGCTGTCTTGGTTTTCAATTCCGAAGATGTTGAAGGGTTGGAAGATTACATAAAGGAATATGAAGCATTGCTGAATACTGAGTATGCTCCGATTGAAGAAGGCATAACTTTGAAGTTGGAGAATGTGGACTTGCCTGCTTTCATTGTTCCTGAAGAGATTCAGGATAATATGATTAGTGTGCTGATGGCTTGCCAGAACGGGGTGATGCGTATGATTCCTACTGTTCCTGACACAGTGGAGACTTCTTCCAATCTGGCCATTGTAACGATTGGGGGCGGTAAAGCCGATGTCCGTATTCTCGCTCGCAGCTCTTGCGATACAATGAAGGATTTCTTGGCAGACAGTTTGACGGCATGTTTCTCGATGGCAGGTATGAAAGTGGAACTGAGTGGCGCTTATTCTGGCTGGCAACCTAATGTCGATTCTCCGATTTTGCATGCCATGACCTTGTCTTACAAGCAGCAATTTGGTGTAGAGCCGGCAGTGAAAGTGATCCATGCAGGTTTGGAGTGTGGCATTATCGGTGCTAATTGTCCGGGACTCGATATGATTTCTTTCGGTCCTACATTGCGCTCACCACATTCACCGGATGAACGTGCATATATTCCTTCTGTTACAAAATTCTACGATTTTCTGGTTGCAACACTGGAGCAGACTCCGGAAAAGTAATTTTTCTTATATATAATAAGGAGAAAGCAGGGTATTGATGTGCCCTGCTTTTTTTTATTGCTGTCATCTTGTCTCCAGACTGTCAGAATTTCTTTGCCTTACTGTCAACTTGTCTTTTTCTTGTACCGTCACTTTGAAGAAAATTGATTTAGGTCAATAAATATGTTGTAAAACATAGTTTTCTATGTAAAATCACTTGTTATCTTGAACAAAGGCTTTATTTTTGTGTTGTAAAACATAGAAATAATAGGATAACAGGTTATTTTTAAGAATAACAAGATTGATTTTAGGAGGATAACAAAATGAAAAAGTTAAGAAAATTGTTCAGACATTTCGGCGAGGCCGATAAGAACATTTGGGGTTATGTAATGCTTTAAGTATTCACCCCCTTTTTAAAGAGAGAATTTAGTTTTCAGTTTTCAAGGTGTTAGTTTAATTTTTTAAGGTTATGAAAAAAAAGATTATGAGTTCATTCAGACGTATTCTCGCAGAGGTAGGTCGTAATGAGATGTTAATGATGGGATATACCATCAAAAAGTAAAGAAACAAAGTTTTCAGGGTATTAGTTTAATTTTTAAGATTATGGGAAAAAAGATTGTAAGCTCTTTTAGAAACGTTCTTGCTAAAGTCGGCGAGAACTGGATTGAAGCAATGAAGTATTATAACTACCCGAGATGAGTGTAGTAGCAGATAAGATAGCGGGGGATATGTTCTGAGAATGTATCCCCCGCTTTTTTTTATTATTGCAGGTATTTATGTCAGTATATGCTTTGTTTTTTTATTTTTTCTAAAAAACGGTACAATGTGACTATTAATTTGTTATTTTTACAATGCACATTCATATAGTAAAGATATGAGATGTTTGTATAGATGAGCCGATATAGCCTTACGGTTGAATTGCCATTAAAAGGCTTATAATAATATATTAAAAGGCTTTTAATATGCAATTATAAGCCTTTTAATAGTAATTCATCATAGGCAAGAGACGGACAGGTTCGGCGAAGGAATGGATATTAGGCGTATGAACTGTCAGGTTGGGATATGAATGAAGGTAATCATACAGAGAATTTTTTTATGATTTGATTCTTGATTCGCATAAAAAACAAAAACTAATAACAAATAGAATAGCTATGAATAAATTTCGAAGTTTTTTTACATTGTTGCTGCTGATGATAGGGTTGTGCTTGTCTACCTTACAAGCCCAGTCATATAACAGCCTGTGGAAACAGGTAGAGCAAGCCCAAAAGAAAAGTTTGCCGCAAACAGTAGTGAAATTGACGGGGCAAATCTACCGTAAAGCCGAACAGGAAAAGAATGTTCCGCAAATGCTGAAGGCATATATTTGCCGGGAAGCCTATCAGGAAAGACTTACGCCGGATAGCTTGTATGTCAATTTGAGAAATTTGGAAAACTGGGCAAAATCGGAACAAAATCCGGTAAGTAAAGCTATATTGCACTCTTTGCTCGCTCGTGAATATGCTGATTATATGCGATATAACCGGCAGTTGTTGTCAGGGCGTACAGCTTTGGATACAGATGAAGCGCCTGCTGACATTCGCGAGTGGAGTAGTAATATTTTTGTAACTAAGGTGGATGAGCATAATCTTGCTTCATTGCAAGATTCCGTTCGTCTGCTTGAGGTATCCTCCAAGGAATACGTGCCTTTTGTTGTACAGGAAGATGGTAGTCGTTTTTACGGTCACGATATGTATCATCTACTGGCAGCCCGGGCGGTGGACACTTATCTCTTATTGGATGGCTTTCGGGCGGACTCATTGCAACGTATGCGCATTGCCGGTATTTATGAGGGAATGATAAATACTTACCGGCATCGTGCCGGGGCTGAAGATGCGACTGTGTTGGCCACGCTCGATTATTGGAAATGGAAAAGAACCGGAAGTGGCATAAGCAGGGAGCCGTATGCCACTTATCGCGAACGGAAAGCGCAAGTTGACAAGGAGTATCTTGGTGCGTTGGACAATCTGATTCGAGAATATGGAGCGCGTGAAATTTGTGCGGAAGCCTATATCTGTAAAGCCGACTTGCTCCGTAACATGGGAGCATCCCATATGGATGAGGCTTTGCAGACGTGCGATGAAGGCGTGAAGCGTTATTCCGCTTATAAGCGTGTCAACGAACTACGTAACATACGGGAAAGCATCCTGCAACCTCATTTGGATATTAATACCCAGGGGAGTATCTACCCCGGTGACTCTTTGGAACTGAATGTGAGTTATCGCAACCTGAAAGGATTTACGTTGAATCTGTATCGCACGAACTTGTCCGAGGTTCCCTGGATGGACACAGGAATAAACAATACTTTTTATCAGAAGCATGCCCGCAGGATGTCTGCCACTCATTTCGAGCTGGAACCTTTGGCTAAGAAGGCCGGGGAACCGGGAGAGCTATTGAACAACTTGCAACGTACGGTTTTGAAACTATATGTACCCGATGAACCGGGCGTTTATATATTGCAAATTGTACCCGATGCCGTAACAGCCCGTACGGCAGACCAGTTCCTTGTTTCGACTCGCTTCAAGGTGCTGACACTGGCTCTGCCGGACAATAAAATGGAAGTGGTTACGGTAGATGGCCGTAGCGGGCAGCCCGTTTCCGGCGCAAAAGTCAGTTTCTATTCCACTTATAATGAAGAAAACCGTAAACTGTTGCAGGATGTTACCACTGACGCCGGTGGAAAGGCTGTTATAGAATGGAATAAAGCTATCCGCAGCTATGTGGCACGCAAGGGGACGGATACTGCTATGTTACCCCAAAGCATTTATCTGAATAGATATTACGAACGTGGTGAATCGGGTCCGGCAGAGCATATCACTCTGTTAACCGACCGTTCTCTGTACCGTCCCGGTCAGACTGTCTACGTCAAAGGGATTTCTTATGAACAAGCAGCCGATACGGCTCATGTCTTGGCAGGAAAGAATTACCTGGTACGATTGCTGGATGTGAACAGGAAAGAGCTGGTGCAGAAGAGTGTGGACACCAATGAGTTCGGTTCTTTTACAACAGAATTTGTACTGCCTGCTGTTTGCCTCAATGGCAACTTCATGGTTGAAGTAAAGGATAAAGCGGCTGTTCCCGTACGGGTGGAGGATTATAAACGGCCTACTTTTGAGATTGTGTTTAATCCTGTGGAACAGGCCTACAGTTTGGGGGATACGGTAAGTATCACCGGAAATGTCAAGGCATACAATGGTATGGCTGTTCAGGATGTACCGGCAGTATACACTGTGACCCGACGTAACCACTGGAGATATTGGGGACAACCATCTGCCCCGCTTGTCTCAGATACAGTGCAACTGGATGCTAAAGGCAACTTCTCCATTCCCGTTGTCCTGATACCGGATGCTGATGCGGATTTGACGCGAGGAGAGCGTTTCTCTTATCAGGTAGAAGTGTCGGTTACCGGGGATGCGGGCGAGACCCAGACCGCGCAATATAGTTTGAGTGCTACCGGACAAGCCTATTTTTTTATGTCCGATATCAACAGGGAATTATGCCGGGAAGATTCCATATCGGGAAAACTGGCAGTGATGAATGCTTCCAATGAGACGTTACCCATGGAAGGAATGTGCCGGCTTTATCCGGTTATAGATTCTAAATCGGGGAAGATAGCTGATAAACCTGTCTACGAGAGTGTATTTACGTCGGGTGAAATAAAAGATTTTGCGGCCTGGAAACAATTGCCGTCGGGAGAATACCGTTTTATTCTGTCGGTTCGCGACCGTAACGGTAAAGAGGTTAACAATGCGGATAACGCGGTGAACCTTATGCTGTTCTCATTGGCGGAGCCGCGTCCGGCTATGTTCGTAGAGACTTTCCTCTATGAGAAGAATACGGAGTTTGATGCAACTCATCCGGCGGTGTTTTATTTCGGTACTTCAATGCAGGATGCGTATGTTCTGGTTGATGTTTTCGGGCAGAAAGGGAGGTTGGAGAGCCGTACCTTGTCGTTGAGTGACTCAATTGTTCGTATGGAATATCCTTATCGTAAGGAGTATGGAGACGGAGTTGCCGTACAGTTCACTTTTGTTAAAAACGGTCAGCTATATACCCGCCGGGTAGAATTGCGGAAGCGTTTGCCCAAACGGACACTGGATATGAAGTGGGAGGTTTTCCGCGATCGTTTGCGTCCGGGACAGGAGGAGGAATGGAAGCTGGTCATCAAGACTCCACAAGGTTTTCCTGCTGCAGCCGAGATGCTGGCAATGATGTACGATGCCTCATTAGACCGGATTTATAGCCGTCATCAGTCATTGAGTGTCTATTACAATCGGTATATCCCTTATTTCTACTGGGATCTTAGTAGCAATTACGGAAAGAGTTATACTCCTTATTTCCCATTGAAGTCGTGGAGAGTTCCAGTCTGGCGTTTTGATTACTTCTGTTCTCCTTATAACGGAATTGCGGAAGTATTGCAGATAGTCGAAAACGATGCTGTCCTTTGTGAACCGACGATTGTCGGGTATGGAGCTACACGTACTAAAATGAAGACCGGACGGGCGGTTGAAGTGAAATATGCTCCTGCGCTGGCTGAGGAAAGTGTGACAGATGTTGTCTTTGAGTCGGAGACCATCCCACTTGATGAGCAGGCGTTACAGCCTATGGCAGGTTTGCGTACTAATTTTGCAGAAACGGCTTTCTTCTATCCTCAGTTGCGTACCAACGAGCAGGGAGAGGTTACTTTCTCATTTACTATGCCGCAGAGCCTGACACGTTGGAATTTCCGCGGTTATTCCCATACCAAGGATATGATGACAGGCATGCTGGATGCTACTGCCGTTACATCCAAAGAGTTTATGCTGACTCCGAATATGCCGCGCTTTGTGCGGGTAGGTGATAAGACACAGATAGCTGCCGGTATTGCCAATCTGACGGATAAGGAGATAAGAGGGACGGCCGTATTAACCCTCTTTGACCCGATGACGGAGAAGATTATTTCCACCCGTCGTCAAAAATTCTCAGTGGAAGCAGGAAAGACGGCATCGGTTGATTTCCGGTTTGACGTAACAGACCGTTACGATCTGCTTGGTGTCCGCATGGTGGCCGACGGCGGCACGTTCAGTGACGGTGAACAGCATCTGTTGCCTGTTCTGAGCAATAAGGAATATATTACAGAAACACTCGCCATGCCTATCCGTGGTGGGGAAACACGTACTTTCTCACTGGACAGCCTTTTCAATGGCAACAGCCGTACTGCGACCGACCGTCGCCTGACAGTGGAATTTACGGGTAATCCGGCATGGTATGCCGTACAAGCCCTGCCTGTACTGAGCCAACCTGCAACGGATAATGCCATTTCTTGGGCAGCTGCTTTCTATGCCAATACTTTGGCGGGCTATATCGCCAATAGCCAGCCGCGCATTAAAGCGGTATTCGACAACTGGCGTTTGTCGGGCGGAACAAAAGATACTTTCCTCAGTCAGTTAGAGAAAAATCAGGATGTGAAGAATATTCTGTTGGGCGAGTCCCCCTGGCTGCTCGAAGCCACTATCGAGACGGAACAGCAGCAGCGTATCGCTACTTTGTTCGATGTAAATCAATTGAATTACCGTAATATGGCGTCCTTGCTCAAATTGAAAGAACTGCAGAACGAAGAAGGGGCATGGAGCTGGTTTGGCGGTATGTCCGGCAACCGTTATGTAACGGGATATATCACCGGACTGCTTGTCCGGCTTTCTTTACTTACGGATAGGGCATTGCCGGAAGAAGTTGCGGTGATGAAAGCCAAGGCTTTTGACTATCTGAATGAAGAAGCGCTGAAAGAATATCGTGCTATCCGTAAGGCAGAGAAGAACGGGACTAAGATTACCACCCTGTCGGATGCCACTATGGAATACATGTATTTGGTGGCTCTCGGTTCGGTAAAACTCTCCGGTGAGTATGCAAAAATGTTCGATTACTTCCTTACCAAGTTGGGACGTAACCTTGTGAACGGTACAATGATTTGCAAAGCGCAGACCGCCATTATCTTGCAGAAACAGGGACGCAGGACGGAAGCGAATGAGTTTATAGCTTCTATTAAAGAACATCTTGTGCAAACGGACGAAATGGGAGCGCATTTTGCTTTCCATGCCAATCCTTATACTTGGGGTATGATGCCGGTTCCTGCACATGTGGCTGTAATGGAAGCCCTGCGCGAGGCGGGCGGCAACGATGCTTTGATAGAAGAAATGAAGCTTTGGTTGCTGAAACAGAAACAGACGACAAGCTGGAATTCTCCGGTAGCTACTGCCGATGCGGTTTATGCATTGCTTTGTCAGGGCAGCGATTTGCTGGAAAGTAAAGGAGATGTCCGCATCACTTTGGGAGATAAGGTATTGGAGACTTTCTCGCCTGCAAAGACCGCTGTTCCGGGATTGGGATACATCAAGGAGGCCTTTGTTCAAGGAAGTCCTGAGGTAAAGGCTAAGTCAGTTACCGTAGAGAAGAGAGATGCAGGCATTGCGTGGGGGGCCGTCTATGCACAATACTTGTCGCCCATATCCGATGTGAAGCAACAGGGCAGTGAACTGAATGTTGAGAAGAAACTCTTTGTAGAGCGTATCTCGGCCGACGGACAGAAGTCCTTGCAACCGCTGTCGGAGGGCACGCAGCTTTCAGTAGGTGATAAGGTCGTATCCCGGCTGACTCTTAGTTTGGACCGGGCTATGGATTTTATCCAGCTGAAAGACCAGCGTGGAGCCTGCTTCGAACCGGTAAGTTCACTTTCAGGCTATCGTTGGAATAATGGCATGGGCTATTATGCAGAAGTGGAAGATGCCGGAACTAATTTCTTCTTCGATCATTTGGGCAAAGGAGTTTATGTATTGGAACATAGCTACCGGGTTGCTCGTGGAGGAATGTATGAAACCGGACTGGCTACCGTAGAGTGTGCTTATGCGCCGGAATATGCTTCTCATTCTGCGGGAGGTACTGTTGTTATCAAATAGAGTAGATAGATTTAGTTGCTATTGAATGTTTATAGGTTATAAAAAGCGGAAAGAAAGTCTGCGTATATCACTTAAAAACTTTACATTTGTGCAGCTAATTTAGAAACAATATAAATGAAACGCAGTTTTATCACCTTATATGCGCTTGCTGCTACGGCATTGACTGCCGTAGCACAACCGCGTTTTACTTCCAATACGGAGACGTACGATTTCGGACAGATTGAATGGAAACATCCGGTAACGGTGCAATACTCCATTACGAACACAGGTAACCAGCCGCTGGTACTTACCGACGTGGAGCCCGATTGCGCCTGCTCCGTAGCCCGGTGGACAAAGACTCCTATCGCTCCTGGGGCAAAGGGAGTGGTCGATGTCACTTTTGATGCGGAGGCTTTGGGGCATTTCAATAAATCCGTAGCCATTTACAGCAATGCGCAGCCGCATTTGGTCTATTTGAAGTTCAATGGAGAGGTGGTGCAGGAAATAAAGGATTTTACTAAAACCCATCCGTATCTTATCGGGCAGATACGTATTGATAAGAACAGCCTTGATTTTCCTGATGTGCAAGCCGGCGAAAAGCCCGTCATGCATATTGGAGTCGTGAACCTGTCGGACCGTCCATACGAGCCTGTGCTGATGCATCTGCCGCCTTATCTGCAAACAGAGGTTAAGCCTAATGTCTTGCAAAAGGGTGAGAAGGGCGTTATAACCGTTACACTGGATTCCGAACGGCTGACGGACTTCGGGCTGACGCAAGCATCGGTTTACTTGGCGCGTTTTTCCGGTGACAAGGTGGGCGATGAAAATGAAATACCCGTTTCTGCCATTCTGTTACCCGATTTTTCAGGCATGACCGAGGCGGAAAAGGCAAATGCTCCCGTTGTCAATCTTTCCACAAAGGACATCGATATGAGTGCCGTATTGGCAAAGAAATCAAAGGCACGTCAGGATATTATCATAACCAATACCGGACGTTCTCCTTTACGAATCAGTAAGCTTCAGGTTTTTCATCCGGCTGTGGGCGTCAGTTTGAAGAAGAGTGTGTTGCAACCGGGAGAAAGTACCCGCCTTCGTGTTACTGTTGTGAAAAAGAACATTGGGAAGAAACGCCGTCATCTGCGTTTGCTGATGATTACGAATGACCCGACGCAATCGAAAGTAGAAATTAATATTAAAGCGAAATAATCAAACCATAAGTCTTATCATGGAACATCCTGAAAATAGCGGAGAATATAAAGGCTTGGTTGTCAATGCAGGCATTGAGCAACCTTCGTCCGTCAATCCTTATTTGAAGCGGAAGCCCAAAAAACGTCAACTTTCCGTAGCAGAGTACGTAGAGGGTATTATTAAGGGTGATGTTACGATATTGAGCCGGGCTGTGACGTTGGTGGAAAGTGTAAAACCGGAACATCAGGCCATAGCTCAGGAGGTAATAGAGAAATGTCTGCCGTATTCGGGAGACTCCATTCGTATCGGTATCAGCGGGGTGCCGGGAGCCGGTAAGAGTACGTCTATTGATGTGTTCGGATTGCATGTGTTGGAGAAATACGACGGGAAACTGGCTGTATTGGCTATCGACCCAAGCAGCGAACGCAGTAAGGGCAGCATCTTGGGCGACAAAACCCGTATGGAGAAACTTTCCGTTCATCCCAAGTCTTTCATCCGTCCCAGCCCTTCGGCAGGCTCATTGGGAGGGGTGGCACGTAAGACGCGTGAGACAATCGTACTTTGCGAGGCTGCCGGATTTGATAAGATATTTGTTGAAACGGTAGGGGTGGGACAGAGTGAGACTGCTGTGCACTCAATGGTGGATTTTTTCCTGCTTATCCAGCTTGCCGGTACGGGCGACGAACTGCAAGGTATCAAGCGCGGTATTATGGAAATGGCAGACGGCATCGTTATCAACAAGGCGGACGGAGATAATCTGGAACGTGCCAAGCTGGCTGCTACTCAATTTCGTAATGCGCTGCATCTTTTTCCGGCTCCGGAGAGCGGCTGGACACCGCAAGTGCTGACCTATTCGGGTTTCTATAATCTTGGAGTGCAGGAAGTATGGGACATGGTATATAAGTATATTGACTTTGTAAAAGATAACGGCTATTTTGAACATCGCCGTAATGAACAAAGCAAATATTGGATGTATGAAACCATTAACGAACAGCTTCGCGATAGTTTCTATCAGAACCCCAAGATTGAAGCGATGCTGGCCGGCAAGGAGAATCAGGTACTGAAAGGCAATCTGACGTCTTTTGTCGCTGCAAAGAATCTGTTGGATACTTATTTTGCAGAGCTGAAAAAATAAGGAATTTAATAGTTATGAATTATGAATTGGTTGCGCTGTTATGCCGCATGGCAATTCATAATTCATAATAAACGAAGCTTTGCTTCCTTACACCTCTTTCCCCTCTTTCTCGAAGTCCTTGCGTGACTTGCTTTGCGTTACGATATATACACCGAGAAACACCAGTGCAATGGCAATTCCTTTTTCCAGATTGAATGTTGCCATACCGATTACGACCGTAACTATTGAAGCTACGATGGGTTGCATATAGTTGTACATGCTCACTACTGTGGGACGCAGTAATCTTTGTGCCGTCATAATGCATATATAGGCAAGGAAGCTGCCTCCCACCACTACATAACCCACTTGCACCAATGCCGCAGTGGAAACTTCAGCCCATTGAATGGCAGCTATTCCATGATAAGAGAAGGGAATATAGCACATTGAGGCGTATACAAACATCCACTTGTTCAGTGTAATGGGGGAGTACTTCTGGGACAGTCCTTTGAATACGGTCAGGTAGATAGAGAAGCTGATTTGGGCAATCAAGCATAGCAAGTCACCTATGACACTGCCACCGCCACTTCCGGTATTCTGGCTGTTCATAATCAGTATTAAGGCTCCCATTGCTCCTACGAAGATGCCCAACACTTTTTTGTTGGTAACAGGTTCTTTCAGATAAATGGCGGCTACAATCATGGTGACGATGGGAAGGGTGGTGGTTACGATGGATGCGTCGATGGGTGAGGTCATGGACAGGCCGAAGATGTACACTCCCTGGTTGAATACCAATGCAAAAAGCGTTGCAAAGAATATCTTCAACATGTCCCGGTGATCCACTTGTTCGCGTTTGCAGAACAGTGAGAGCAACCAGAAGCAGGCTGCCGCACCCACCATACGGAAAGTTGTAACGGACAAAGCTGAAAATTCAGCCAATGCGGATTTGCCGATAGGCGCCATTAATCCCCATAGGATATTGGCGGTCAAAGCAAACAGGTGACCTTGTATGTTCTTGTTCATATCTGTATTTCTTTTGAACTGCAAAAGAACAATATTTTTTTGAAACAAAGAATAGTAAGTTACATTTGTTTTTTCTTTTATTTTGCCATACTTTTGTAACAAAGTGACAGGGCTTAAAATAAGAAATCATGGAAATACAAGCTAATTACATCAAGCGTATCGAAATACATGGGTTGTGGCATCGCTACAACATAGCTTGGGAGTTGCGTCCTGACGTCAATATACTTTCCGGCATCAACGGAGTGGGAAAGACCACAATTCTGAACCGTTCGGTGGGCTATCTGGAACAGACCACAGGAGAAGTAAAGAGTGATGAGAAGAACGGGGTACATGTTTTCTTCGATAATCCGGTGGCTACCTTCATTCCTTATGATGTGATCCGCAGTTACGACCGTCCCCTTATCATGGGAGATTTTACCGCCCGTATGGCGGATCCGAATGTGAAGTCCGAGTTGGATTGGCAGCTCTATCTGCTTCAACGTCGCTACCTTGACTATCAGGTGAACATCGGAAACAAAATGATTGAACTGCTGAGCGGTGATGACGAACAGCGAAAACTGGCTCCCGATCTGTCCGTTCCTAAACGGAAATTTCAGGATATGGTGGACGAACTGTTCAGCTACACCCGTAAGAAAATCGACAGGAAGAGCAATGACATCGTTTTCTTTCAAGACGGCGAGCAGCTTTTGCCCTATAAACTTTCGTCCGGTGAGAAACAAATGCTGGTGATTCTGCTGACGGTCCTTGTACGTAATGAAGAGCATTGCGTACTCTTTATGGATGAGCCGGAAGCGTCATTACACATAGAATGGCAACAGAAACTTATCGGCATGATACGTGATCTGAATCCGAATGTACAACTTATCCTTACCACTCATTCGCCTGCCGTCATCATGGAAGGATGGTTGGATGCTGTGACGGAGGTGGAGGATATTTCAACGGTGATTAGTGTTTAGTGATTAGCGATTAGTGACGTGGCAACATCTTTACGACATAATCTGACCTCGGCTTATCTGGACGCCGCGCATAAATTCTCATCGAAGAAAGGGCGCAGGCGCATTGTGGCATATGTGGAAAGCTATGATGATATAGCATTTTGGCGTACTCTTTTGGCGGAGTTCGAGAATGAAGAACGCTATTTTCAGGTAATGCTTCCTTCCGCCACTTCATTGGCCAAGGGTAAGAAAATGGTGCTGATGAATACGCTCAACACTACGGAGCTGGGACGCAGTCTGATAGCTTGTGTGGACAGTGATTACGACTTTCTGCTTCAGGGAGCCACCAACGTATCGCGGAAGATAAACCGCAACCCTTATATTTTCCAGACTTATGGATATGCCATTGAGAACTTCCATTGTTTTGCCGAGAGTCTCCATGAAGTATGCGTGCAGGCAACGTTGAACGACCGTTATATTCTTGACTTTCCCGCTTTCCTGAAGCGTTATTCACAAATCGCCTATCCGTTGTTCCTATGGAATGTGTGGTTCTACCGGCAGCATGATACGCACACATTTCCCATGTATGACTTCAACAACTATGTCCGTCTTCAGGAAATAAGTCTCCGTCATCCTTATAGCGCTTTGGACAATATGCAACGTGCGGTATCTGCCAAGCTGTCCGAGATGCGGACCCGTTTCCCGCAACACATAGAGCACGTCGACAAGCTGGGCGAGGAGTTGCGGAAATTAGGGCTGATTCCTGATAACACCTATCTTTATATGCAGGGACATCACATCATGGACTGCGTGGTCTTGAAATTGCTGATACCCGTTTGCACAGTGCTCCGTCGTGAGCGCGAGCAGGAGATAAAACGTTTGGCGGAGCATAACGAGCAGTTTCGCAATGAGCTGACAGGCTATGAGAACAGTCAGGTCAATGTGTCCGTTATGTTGAAGAAAAACAGCGGTTACAAGAACCTTTATCTCTATCAGTGGTTGAAAG